>JGI12210J13797_10404711_pt1 | contig 21700 bp, 24 predicted proteins | sample ElkSlonscriptome_3_FD_13797 | JGI IMG/M metagenome (IMG submission 13797)
CACCCGTCGAGCCGGTCGCGAGTGCGCTCCAGTTCGGTGATGCGGGCGTCGATCCGGGTACGGATCGATCGGCTGATGGCTTGCCAGTCGCCCGCTGTCGGGGTGCGTCCGTATGGCAGNCGACGCATTTCCTGAGCGACCTCGCCGAGCGAAAGGCCCAATTGCTGCGCGATCAGGATGAAGCTGATCCGCCTTATATCGGAGCGCAGGAAGCGGCGCTGGTTCCCGGCCGTGCGGACCGGTTCGATCAGGCCCCGATCCTCGTAAAAGCGGATCGCCGACACCGATAGACCCGTGCGGCGCGCCATTTCGCCGATCGGGATCAGGTCCCTGCTTGATAGTTCTTTCGCCATCACGCTCCGTCTATCGCAAAAATAGCTTGATCTCAAGTTAGGTTGAGATTGCACGATCGTGATCATGGTGATTCGATGCGCTCGTGCATCTGCATCGCCCGGCACTGCAGAGGAGATATGGCCATGCCGACAGGACAGATCGAACACGCGAATATTTCAGTGAGCCAGCCCGAACGCCAGCTCAGCCTGTTATGCGCGTTGCTGGGTTGGAAAGAACGCTGGCGCGGAAAATCACGCAGCGGCGGCGACACGATCCATGTCGGAGGAAAGGGCCAGGGGGAAACCTACATCGCCCTGTATACGGATGACGACGTGAAATCGCGGCGCGGCGTGCCGGTGACGAAGGGCGAGCCGCTCAACCACGTCGGCTTGCTGGTGGACGATCTCGACGCCGCGCAGGATGTGGTTGCCAAGGCAGGTCTCGAACCGTTCGGTCATGACGATTACGATCCGGGCAGGCGCTTCTATTTCCTCGACTGGGACGGGATCGAATTCGAAGTCGTCAGCTATGCGGGGAACGCGTCGTGAACGAACCGATTCTGCGCGAACCGATCTTTGCCCCGCTCACCAGCCGCGGCGGCGGAGGGGAAGGCGCTGGGAAGGCTCAGAACAGCCCCTTCTGGCTTGCCCTGCCCTTTACCCATGCTTCGTCGGTCCGATCGATCCTGAGCGGGCCGGTCCATGCGCTGCACAACGCCTTCGCCTCGTCCGGCGGCCCGGACAACCAGCGACCGTAATCGTCGGGCGCTAGCAGCACCGGCATGCGGGTGTGGATATCGCTGGCCGCCGATCCGGCGCTGTCGGTCATCACCATCGCATAGGATGCGCCGAACTCTTCGCTCGTCCGCCAGACCCCCGCGCAGGCGAACAGTTCGGCATCGGGGACACGGAGCCATGTGCGGGTTTTTGACCCCTTTTCGCCTTGCGCTTCGGCCCAGGCGGAAAGGGGGATGAGGCAGCGGCGCTCTTCGAAGGAATGGCGCCAGAAGAAGCTGTCGAGCTTGTCGGTGCGGGCGTTGTTGACCGGCCGCGGCTTCAGCGGCTGTCCATTTCTGCCCTTCATGGCGAGCGGGAAACCCCAGTTCATCGAGCGCAGATCGCCGTCGGAGATGACCAGTCCAGGGTATCCGGGATAGACCTCCGCTGAAAAGTTCGCACCTTGCGCCGCGCCCGGCGAATCGGAGTCCACCGCTTCGAACCAGCGGGCGACCTCGTCGACGTTCTTCGTCATGCGATACAGGTTGCACATGGCCGGCAGCGCCCCTCAAGCGCCCGCATTGCCGACGATGAAGCACGCCGCCGCCATCAGCGCTCCCGCCCATCGATTCGAGCGGAACCGCGCGAGCGGGTTGGCAGGATCGTCGGGATCGAGCGTCGCGACCTGCCATGTGAGATGCAGCGCAACCGGCAGCAGGGCCAGCAGCGCCAGCGCCTCGGGCCGATACAGCCAGATGCCCAACGCCCATAACGCGATCGTTCCGGCATAGAACGCCGCCACACCGGCATGGACCCGCGCCCCCATTCGCAAGGCCGACGATCGGATCCCGACCAGCGCATCGTCCTCCCGATCCTGAAGCGCGTAGATCGTGTCATAGCCGATGACCCAGCACACGCAGCCGGCATAAAGGCAGGCGACCGCATCCCAATTGTCGAAGCGCAATTGCGTCCATCCGACCAGAAGCCCCCAATTGAAAACCATGCCGAGCCATGCCTGCGGCCACCACGTTATGCGCTTCATGAACGGATAGGCCGCCACCAGAGCGAGGCTGGCGAGCGCCACGAGCTGAGCCTCGAAGCGCAATTGCAGCAGGACCACCAGTCCGACGAGGCACAGGACGACGAGCCACGCCCATGCCGCGCGCTTGCCGATCCGCCCGCTGGCGACGGGGCGCGCGGCGGTGCGCGCGACCTTCCGGTCGAGATCGGCATCGACGATATCGTTGTAGACGCAGCCCGCCCCGCGCATCGCGATCGCGCCGAGAAGCAGCCAGCCGAGCAGAACGAACTGTGCCCCACCACCCGCCAGCCATACGCCGAACGCGCATGGCCAGAACAGCAGCCACCAGCCGATCGGTCGGTCGAACCGCGCCAGTTGCGCCAGGTCGCGCGGCAATTGCGGCAAGCGCTCTACCAGACCGCGATGTTCGCTGTCGGGAACGACCTTTTCGTTCATGCCCCGCGCTGCGCCCCTCGGCGCAAGGTCCACCAGCCCGCGAGGGCGGCGATCAGCATGACGACATTGCCCGCGAAGTCGAGCATTCCGATCGAAGACAGGACCGGCACCTCGTAATGGAAATACCAGTTGAAGACGAAGAACGGCAGCAGCAGCAGGGCGAAAACACCGAACGCTCTCGAAGTCCACTTCACGACTATCGCCATGATTCCGAACAATACCGCCTGCGCGCCGAAACAAGCCAGCGCGAACCGCGTCAGGTAGGTGTCGGTGCGATAGGGTTCGGTCACGCCCAATTCGATCACGCTCGCAGGCGCGAACAGCGCCCAGCCCCCGAGGACGAGGAACACGCTGGCAATCAGGTATTGCGCGATGCGGACGGTCATGACTTGCTCCTTAGCGGCACCCGCGATTAGGGGAAAGTCATGCCCGCAAAGCCAGTCCCCCGGACGCCAGCCCCCCGCACGCCTGCATGGCCGCCGAAAAGTTCTCCGCGCCTGTTCGTCGAGCGGGAATTGCACGAGGATGCGCGGATCGACCTCGATGGACAGGCCGCCCATTACCTGTCGCGCGTCATGCGGGTCGCCCCCGGCGATGCGGTGATCGTATGCGACGATTCCACGGGCGAATGGGCGGCCCGAGTGGTCGACGCGAACAAGAGATCGGTCACGCTGGAAGTAACCGAACGCTTGCGCAAACGTGAAGCGGTGCCCGATCTGTGGCTGTGTCCGGCCCTGCTCAAGAAAGACCGCTTCGACCTCGTGCTGGAAAAGGCGACCGAGTTGGGCGCAGCGCGCATCCAGCCGCTGGTCACGCGGCGCTGCGTCGCGACCAAGCTGAACGCGGACCGGGCGCGAACGATCTGCGTCGAAGCTGCCGAGCAATGCGCGCGAACGGCGCTGCCTCACCTGGCCACCCCGGTCAAGCTGGATGCCCTGCTGCGCGACTGGCCGGAAGATCGCGCGCTGTTCTTCGCGGACGAGGAGGGCGGCGAGCCCATGATCGAGGCGTTTCGAACGGCCGGAGCGGGTCCAAGCGGAAAACCCGCCGGCATCGTGATCGGCCCCGAAGGCGGCTTCGATGATGCCGAGCGGGGGGCGATACGCGCACATCCTTGCGCCCGTCCGATCACCCTGGGGCCGCGGATCCTGCGGGGTGAGACCGCGGCCATCGCGGCACTGGCGGGGTGGATGACGCTGGCCGGGGACTGGCGAGACTGACTTTTGCACAGCGGGTCTCGCGGCCGGTGATGATCCGAAGCCCGATCGCCTCGCCCTCACATTAGCGCTTTTCACCGTGAGACGGCTTGCCTAGGGCATTGTCATGAGCACGCGCGAAGTTTCCGCCGCCGACGAGCCGGTGATCGAGACCCTCGACCAATTGGTCGAGCCCATGCAGCGCGGCGAGAAAGCCAAGGCCGACTGGCGCATCGGCACCGAGCACGAGAAATTCGTCTACCACACGAGCGATCGCCACGCCCCGTCCTACGATGAGGAAAATGGCATTCGCGACATCCTGCTTTCCCTGCGTGAATTCGGGTGGGAACCGATCGAGGAAAACGGGCACGTCATCGCCATGCGCGGGGACGATGGAACAGTCAGTCTCGAGCCGGCCGGGCAGCTCGAACTGTCGGGCGCACCGCTGGAAAACCTGCATCAGACTTGCGCGGAAACCGGGCGGCACCTCGAACAGGTGAAGGCTATCGGGGAGCGGTGCGGCGTCGGTTATCTCGGCCTCGGCATGTGGCCGGACAAGACCCGCGAAGAACTGCCGGTCATGCCAAAGGGGCGCTATGACATCATGCTGCGGCACATGCCGCGCGTGGGCAATCTGGGGCTCGACATGATGCTTCGGACCTGCACGATCCAGGTCAACCTCGACTATTCGAGCGAGGCGGACATGGTGAAGAAATTCCGTGTCGGCCTCGCCCTGCAACCGCTGGCGACGGCCCTGTTCGCCAATTCCCCGTTTACCGAAGGCAAGCCGAACGGATACCTGTCCTATCGCAGCCATATCTGGTCTGACACCGATCCGCACCGCACCGGCATGCTGCCCTTCGTCTTCGAGGATGGCTTCGGCTACGAACGCTGGGCCCAATACATGCTCGACGTGCCGATGTACTTCGTCTTTCGCGATGGCAGATATATCGATGCGGCGGGCCTCAATTTTCGTGATTTCCTCAATGGAAACCTGTCCGTCCTGCCGAGCGAGCGCCCGACGGCGAGCGATTGGTGGGATCACCTTTCCACCGCCTTTCCCGAAGTGCGGCTGAAAAGCTTTCTCGAAATGCGCGGGGCCGATGGCGGGCCATGGAGCCGTATCTGTGCCCTGCCCGCTTTCTGGGTCGGCCTGCTTTACGATCAGCCGGCGCTGGATGCGGCCTGGGACCTGGTCAAGGACTGGTCGATGGAAGAGCGCGAGGCCCTGCGCACGCAGGCTCCGCGCCTCGGTCTAGATACGCCGTTGCCGGGCGGGCGCGGAACGCTGCAGGACCTGGGGCGCGACGCCATGGCAATCGCGCATCGTGGCCTGACGGCGAGGGCGCGGCTGAATGCCATTGGCGACAATGAAACCGGCTACCTCGAAACGCTCGACGAAATCGTAGCCAGCGGCAAGGTGCCTGCTCAACGTCTGCTCGATGCCTATCACGGGGAATGGGACGAGGACGTGACGAAAGTCTACCGCTTCTCGTTCTAAAGCCCCGGGGCCTGCGCGCCTGGCGCCCCTAGCGCCAAGCGTGGATCGTTCCGCTATCGTCGAGCAGGTAGAGCGTTTGGTTGGCAACGACCGGGGGGAGGCTGACCGGTTCGTCGATATCGGCGAACATCTGCGCCGACCCCTCGCCCGCGCTGACTTTCCATATCTCGCCGCGCGAGCTCGCAACCCACAGATTGCCCCCGGCCAGAACCGGTCCGGTCCAGAAAATCGGCCCTTCGCGGTCTTCTTCATCGCGGAAAGCCGGAAGCTGCGTGATCCAGCGAACCCGTCCCGAAGACCGGGCGATCGCCAGCAAGCGGGCATCGTCGGTCAGTGTAAAGATCCATTCGCCCGCAATCGCCGGGGTGGAAATGCCTGCGAGGTTAAGCTCCCACACGCGCTGTCCGGTCAGCAATTCGTATGCCGCCATGCGACCGCCCTGGCCCAGGGCGTATACGCGTCCCGAATCGATGATCGGATCGGCATCGATATCGGTCAGCGAACTGACGGTGGTGGAGATATTCGTGCGCGCCAGGGCATCGGACCACAGCGTGCGACCGTTCTCATAGCGATAGGCCGACAATTCGCCGGAGGAATAGCCCGCGATCACGGTGCCCTGCCCCGCCGATGGCGCGGCCACGCCGAACACGCCCGATTGCGCGCTGGAGCCCGACTCGTTCCATAGCGTGCTGCCGTCCTGCGCATCGAGCGCGATGACCTGGTTGTCCTGGGTCATGACATAGACCTGTCCGAACGCGACCGTCGGCGATCCGCGCAGTGGGCCGGCCGGGCGCACACTCCAGATGACTTCGCCCGTTTCGGCGTCCAGCGCCTTCGCATCGCCAGCTCCATTGGTGGCGTAGAGGCGGCCATCGTCGAAACTGACCCCGCCACCGAACGCGCTCGAACGCTGGTCGTCGGCCAGTTCGTCGTCGGCCCGGGTCCACAACAATGCGCCGGTCGTCTTGTCGAACGCGCGGATTACCCCGTCAGTGCCTTCGGCGAACAACTTGTCGCCCCCGGTCACCGGCGCGGCGGCCAGTCGCGCGCGGGCAGTCGAACCCTCGACCTGGGCCGTCCAGGCCTTGGCCGGGTTTTCCGGCAAGGCGAGATGGCCATAGGACTTGCTGGCCGATCCGCCGACCTGCGGCCAATTCTCGTTCGTCCGCTCGCTAGGCAGCACGACGGTAACGCCTTGCAGTGCGGGATCGACCGCAGCTCCGCTTTCGATGCGCGACAGGATCGGCGTGCGGTCGCCGATCGTCGGCGTCGTCTTGTTCGAATCGCCGAACAGGCCGCCGGAGCAGCCCGTGAGCCCGGCCGCGAGCGCGCCCGCGGCCAGCGCGGTTTTCATTCCCGTCTTTGTCATCATCATCCGTCCGTTCAAATTCGTCTCTATTGCGGGGGCGCCGGTGGCGGCGCGCCCTGCTGTGCCGCTCCTGGTGGAGCGCTTGCCGGGCCGACCCCCTCGGCCTCCAGCAATTCGTCGACATCCTCGATCGTATCGACGCCCAGCAATCCTGCCATCTGCCGAGCGCGCGACTGCAGCGTTTCGGGCAGCGTATCGTCCTGGGCAATGGCTGCGAAGACCTCCGCCGCCTCTGCGCGATTGCCTGCCTCGAGGTGCGCAATCGCGACCAGTTCGCCCGCGCTGCCGAAATAGGCGTTGTCGGGCTGTGACAGGCCGCCCAGTTTCGCGATGACCTCATCCGGATCGAGCCGGTCGAAATCGGTGGCGACTTCGCGGATCCGCGCGAGGTTGCGCAGCGGTTCGGGCGTATCGGCATCGCCGGCGATCGTTGCATATAGCTCCGCCGCACGGACCGTATCGCCCTGTTCGATGGCGGCGGCGGCCTGAACGAAGCGCGCCGATGCGCGCGCGCCGGGTGTGCTTTCGTCGATCAGGGGATCGACCTTTTCGCTCGCCCCTTCGAAATCGCGCGCGTCAATCGAATCCAGCGCGCTGATGATCAGTTCCGACTGGCCTTCCAGCCTGGCCTCGCGCGAACTTTCCCACCACCAATAGCCGAACATGGACGCCAGCACCGCTACGATCAGCACGCCGAGCGGGACACCGTATCGCTGGAAGAAGCGCGTGGTATCGTCCTGCCGCACGGCCTCGTCGATTTCGCGCATGAGGATCTCGTCCTCGCGCGAGCGGTCGCCCGCTTTCGACTTCTCCAGGTTCTTGTTACCGGTTTTCGCACCGCCGGTTGGTTTACGAGCCACGGGGCCTGTTTTCCTTAAAACTTGATCTTCAGCAATAGCGCGCAGCCTTAGCAGCGTGCTGGTCCCTTGCAATGCCAGCGGTCACGCTCGCGCACAGTCCCGAGCGCCCTCGAGCGTTCCGATCTGCCTACCGAGGCTCCGAATTCGCAGCGAAGATGGCGATCGCGACTTTAACGCCGGGTGAAGCGTGCTGGTCGCGCGGTGACAAGCGATCAGGCTCCATTCGCAAGCGCTCCCTCGTAGATTTCGCGGCAAGCTGCGGTCATGTGCGCTTCGTCGAACTCGGCGCGCGCGAGATCACGATTGGCGATGCCGATATCCCGGCGCCATTCGGTATCGCGCACCAGGACCGCCAGAGCCTCCGCCAATGAAGCGACATCGCCCGGCACGGTGAGTGCCGAACGATTGGGCTGAGCCACAACCGCTTCGATATCGCCAGTACGAGGCGCGACGACCGGCAGGCCCGCGGCCATCGCTTCGATGATCGTAACGGGGACGGCCTCGCTGAGCGAAGCGCAGGCAAAGATGTCGAACAGCCCGATCACGCGTGCATGGTCGGCGATCGGGCCGGGCAGGTGCACCCGGTCGCTCACCTCGAGCGCGTCGGCGGCATCCGCAATCGTATCGCGCTCCGGCCCTTCGCCCAGAATGACCAGATGCCAGTTATCGGGCAGTTTGGCGCAGGCTTTCACGATGTCGGGCAGGCGCTCGCCCGGTTGCAGGTCGGCGACCGTCCCGACCCAGCGCTCGCCCTTCCGCTTGACCAGTCGCAGCGCCTTGGGATCGGGCTTGCCGGCGAAAGCGGACGTATCGATCCCCGGCGGAACGCGCCGGACCCGGCTGCGCGGCAGTTTCCACACGTTGAGAGCGACCTGCTCCATTGCACGGCTCGGCACGACCAGCGCATGGGTGCGTCCCAGCGCGACCCGGCGAAACCAGTTGCGGCGCGTGCTCGAGTTTCCGCTCCCTTCCCGCCCAACGAAGCCTTCGTGATGGATCAGCGGGGGCAGGCCGAGCGCCTGTGCGAAGACGGTGTGCGCCATCACGGCATTCATCGCGTCCCAATCATGGGTCAGCACGAGATCGTAGGGCGCCATGGCCTGCGCGATAGCAACCAGCCTGCCGGGCGTCGGCTTTCCCGCCAGAGCAGGGAAATCGGTGCGAACATGCGCGTGCACCCCCCCGGCGAGCGACACTTCGCCGCGCCCCTCCCCACAGGTTGCGAGCGCATGGTCGCAACCCGTGCCGAGCGCGCTCATCATTCGGGCGGCATTCGTGCCCTTCTCCACGAAGGAGGGATGAATGTGAAGAATACGAGGTTTGCGTTCCGGCCCGGTCATCGGCGTGCCTCAGACCGTGGCAAGCAAGGTATCGATCGCGGCCCGCGCTTCCGGTTCGTCGAGCGTCGGCGCATGGCCCACGCCCGGCACGGTGGCTACGCTGAGCGCCGGGTTGAGCGTCTTCATCCGTTCGACCGTGCGCGGCGAGAGCAAATCGGACAATTCTCCGCGGATAAGGACCATCGGCACAGCTCGCATGGCCTCAAATGCGGGCCACAGATCGGCGGGCGCCGCCCCGCCCGGTTCGGCGAAAGGCTCTGCGATCGCCATGTCGTAATCGTAGGTGATCCGCCCGTTCTGCCCGACGACCATCACCCGCTTCGCCATTTGCAGCCACTGGTCGAGGCCGAATTGGGGAAACGCTTCGCCATGCACCTCGCTCAATGAACGCGCGGCATGGACCCAGGTCGGATAGGTGCGGCCCTGCCCGACATAGCCCGCTATGCGATCGAGCCCGGCCGCTTCGATCGCGGGACCGATATCATTCAGCACCGCGCCGGCAATACGGCCCGGATGCGCCTGGCCCAGCAACATCGTCATCAAGCCGCCCAGCGACGTTCCGATCGCGATGAAGCGATCGATTGCCAGCTCCTCCAGCAGCCGCTCGACATCCTCGACATATTGCTGCGGATTGTAGGTGCTCGCATCGGGAGAGTAATCGCTCGATCCCCGCCCGCGCATATCAGGCACGATGACGCGATGCGCGTGCGAGACATGTTGGGCGAGGTCGTCGAAATCGCGAGCATTGCGGGTCAGGCCGTGCAGGCACAGCACCGGGGGCTTGTCGCTTCCCTCGTTGGCTTCGTCGGCGGGATAATCGCGATAGTGCAGCGACAGGCCGTCGGCGCTGTCCCATCTCGAGGTCGTGAATGATTCGGCCATCGGCAGGCGCATTTCCTTTACGAAGGGGGAGGCTTCGGGTGAGAGATCGGGCGCAGCGCTTGCACGCAGGCACGCTTGTCCGCATTATCGCGGGATGGGCGACGAACCGCAAGCTGGTGTTTACACACCCGATCCGGCGATTGAGGAAATCTCCGATTGGCTGGGCGTTCCGGTCGAACCGGCAGACTTTCCAAAGGCGACGCTGCGGTTTCGCAACGACAGGGCGGCCCGCAGCGTGGGCCTTGCGGGGCTCGACGATGAACAATGGACCCGCCATTTCGCCCGCTTCGATCCGCTGGAGCGCAACCTGCCCCGGCCGTTGGCGCTCAAATATCACGGCCATCAGTTTCGCGTCTACAATCCCGATATCGGCGATGGTCGCGGCTTTCTGTTTGCCCAGCTCCGCGACGGGGAGAACGGGGGACAGAGCCGCCTGCTCGATCTGGGCACGAAAGGTTCGGGCACCACCCCATTCTCGCGCAGCGGCGACGGGCGATTGACGCTAAAGGGCGCGGTGCGGGAGATCCTGGCGACGGAAATGCTGGAAGCGCTCGGCGTGTACACCTCGAAGACCTTTTCCGTGATCGAGACCGGGGAGGAATTGATGCGCGGCGACGAGCCCTCGCCGACCCGCTCCGCCGTCATGGTCCGGCTCAGCCATTCGCATATCCGCATCGGGTCCTTCCAGCGCCTGCTCGCGCACGAGGAACCGGAGCGGATGAAGGAGCTGGTGGATTATTGCCTGCGCCATTTCCCCGGCCCCACGCCCCCAGACGACGCGCCCGCGCGTGACGAACCGGCGGTGCGATTGATGCATCAGGTGGTCGAGCGGATGGCCGATCTCGCAGCGAGCTACATGGTCGCGGGGTTCGTCCACGGCGTGCTCAACACCGACAACATGAACCTGACCGGCGAAAGCTTCGATTACGGGCCATGGCGCTGGCTGCCGCGCTGGGATCCGGACTTCACCGCCGCCTATTTCGATCACGGCGGCCTCTACGCTTTCGGCCACCAGCCAGAGGCGCTGCACTGGAATTGCGGGCAGTTCGCCGTCGCCTTGCGACTCGTGTGCGACAGCGCACCATTGATCGCCGCGCTGGAGCGGTTCGGACCGCTCTACATGGACGCGCTCACGCGGCGGTGGTGCTGGCGTCTGGGAGTGAAACCACGCGGATCCGAGGCGGATGCGGCGCTCGTTTCCGCTTGCGAGCGGCACATGAAACAGGCCGGGATACAGCCTGACGCGTTCTTTTTCGCACATCGCGCAGGGCGTGATGCCTCGGGCGAAATGGGAGATGCGCTGTCGCAATACACACCCATCGAAGGCTCTCATGATTACTGGCAGGACGAGGCGCCGCAATCCATGCTGATCGAGGAAGTCGAGGCGATCTGGTCGGCCATCGACGAACGCGACGACTGGCAACCCCTGATCGACAAGGTGGCGGCCTTGCGCCGCATGGGCGATGCTCATGGACCGGCGCCGGAGCCGGCGGGGCATCGCGCCGATCCGCAATAGGGGTGCCCCGACCGGTTTGTGAACAGCGCAGCGGCAGCTTGTGCTTGACAAGCCGGCGGCGCCCGGACGAATTGCGACCGTGGCAAATAATACACTCGTCTCGTACGCCCCGGCAACGGGGGAGGAAATCTGGCGCGGCACCCATGGGGACGTCGACGACGTGGTGGCGCGCGCGCGAAAGGCGTGGCCCGGATGGGCGGCCCGCCCGCTTACGCACCGGATCGAAGTCGCGCGCCGGTATGCCAACGAAGTGCGCGCCGACGCGGACAAGATCGCGACCCTGATCGCTTCGGAAACCGGCAAGCCCNTGTGGGAAGCGCGGACCGAGGTCGAGGCGGTGATAGGCAAGATCGAAATATCGGTTCAGGCCTATGCCGAACGAACCGGCCGCAGAAAACTCGACAGCGCATTGCAGGGAACGGCCGCGCTCAGGCACAAGCCCCACGGCGTCATGGCGGTGCTCGGGCCCTACAATTTCCCTGCCCACCTGCCAAACGGACATATCGTCCCCGCCTTGATCGCGGGCAATGCCATCGTTTTCAAACCCTCTGAGAAGACCCCAGCCGTCGCGGCTGCGCTGGTCGAATGCTGGCACCGCAGCGGGATAGGCGAGGATGTCGTTCAACTGGTGATCGGCGGGCCCGACGAGGGCAAGGCGCTGGTCAAGCATCCGGATGTCGACGGGGTCCTGTTCACAGGTTCGGCGCAGGCCGGTATCGCGATCAATCGCAGCCTCGCGAACAATCCGGGCAAGATCGTCGCCCTGGAGATGGGCGGCAACAACCCGATCGTGGTGGTCGACACGCCGAAGCTCTCCGATGCGGCGGCTCTCATTATCCAGAGCGCGTTCACCACTGCGGGCCAGCGCTGCACCGCAGCGCGGCGGCTGGTCGTCAAGGACAGCGTCCACGACGCGTTGATGGAACAATTGCTGCCGATGGTGAAACGGCTGGTGGTCGGCGAGCCGTTCGCCGATCCTGCGCCGTTCATGGGCCCGGTGATCGACAACGATACCGCCGATGGCCTCAGCGAGAGTTTTCTCGAACTAGTGACACAGGGCGGAAACCCCGTCCTCCACATGCAGCGTCCGCAGGCGGACCGACCGTTCCTGACGCCAGGGATCGTCGACACGACCGACATTGCCGAGCGGCCCGATATCGAGCTGTTCGGCCCGGTTCTGCAAGTCATCCGGGTGCCCGACCTTGATGCCGGCATTATCGAGGCGAACAATACGCGCTTTGGTCTTTCGGCCTCGCTGGTCGGCGGCACGCCTGACGATTACGGACGGTTCTGGGCGAATGTTCGCGCCGGCATCATAAACTGGAACCGGCCGACCAATGGCGCATCCTCTGCCGCCCCGTTCGGGGGGATCGGATTGTCGGGCAATCACCGTCCAGCCGCCTATTACGCAGCCGATTACTGCGCCTATCCCGTCGCGAGCACCGAACTGGAGCAGCCGCGCGCGCAGATCGCCGTGGGCCTGGGCGACTGATCGCACCGCCATCGCGGGCGATCATTCGAGACAAAAACGCCCCCACATCCCGCGAACGGGACGTGAGGGCGCTTTCCACGGCTGTTGCGCCGTGCCGGGACCGTCGGTGGGAACGGCCCAAGAGCGTTGAACTGTGCGCCGGATCAATTCCGGGGCAAACTCGAACTCGTCGATGTCGTTCATCTTTAAGGCAAGGTTTATGAACCGATTTCGAGCGACCCGTTGGCCCGCATTCATGTGCGAGCGTTGCAGGGTCGATGCGCTCGCCCGCCAGACCTTGCTTGCACTCGCACATCGCGCAGCCTAGGGGCGCAAGGCCCATGCAGACCTCGGACGATAATGGCGGACAGGAGCCCTCGGGACTTCCCGCCGCGATCGCCGCATATTTGATCTGGGGATTCCTGCCGCTTTACCTGCTGCTCGTCACGGTTGTGCCGCCATTCGAATTCGTCGGCTGGCGGATCATCTGGACTCTGCCTTTCTGCCTCGCGATCGTGGCGCTGCGCGGGCAGTTTCCGATCCTCCGGATGGCGATGGCCGATCCGCGCACGATGCTGGCATTGATAGCGAGCGCACTGCTGATCGCGATCAACTGGTTCGTTTATGTCTGGGCAATCATGGAGGGCGAAGTCTACGCGGCCAGCCTCGGCTATTATCTCAATCCGCTCCTCAACGTATTGCTGGGCACCCTGTTTCTGGGCGAGCGATTGAGCCGTATGCAATGGGTCGCCGTCGCCATCGCGGCGAGCGCGGTAGCCTTGCTGTCCGCCGGGGCATTGACCAGCCTGTGGATCAGCCTGTCGCTTGCCATGAGCTTTGGCCTTTACGGCGTTGTCCGCAAACAGGTCGGGGTCGGATCGCTGCCCGGCCTAACGATCGAAAGCGCGATCCTGCTGCTGCCGGCCATCGGCATCGTGTGGTGGTATGCGGCCAGTCCCGCGGGCCCTTCCTTCGGCACCGATTGGTTCCTGTCGTTCGCCATCGTGTTCGCCGGAGTGGTGACCGCCGTTCCCCTGCTGCTGTTCGCGGTCGCGGCGCGCCGGATGCGATACTCGACGCTCGGCTTCATCCAGTATCTCGCGCCGACGATCGTCTTCCTGCTGGGTCTTACCGTGTTCGACGAAGAGCTTGCCCCGGTTCAATTGGGCAGTTTCCTGCTCATCTGGGTCGCGGTCGCGCTGTTCGTGGGCGATCTGTGGCTGCGAACCCGCCGGTCCGCCGCCGCCATGGCCTGACCTAACCGACCGGCCGCGACACCAGCCGCCAGCCCAACGTCTTGCCCGCATGGAACGGCACGATTTCCTCTCCGGCGAGGTCGAGCGTTTCGGCCACGACATTCTTGCCGCGCGCGAGGGTAATTCGCTCCTCGTTCACCGGCAGGCGATAAAAGGCCGGGCCGTGCAGGGATGCGAACCCCTCGAACTGATCGAGCGCGTCCTCCTCGTCGAAAACGGTGCAATAGCTCTCGATGGCATGGGGCGCGTTGAAAATGCCCGCGCAGCCGCACGCGCTTTCCTTGGCGTGGCGCAGATGGGGCGCGCTATCGGTGCCCAGGAAGAACTTCGGCGAGCCCGAAACCGCCGCCCGCCTGAGGGCGAGGCGATGGATTTCGCGCTTTGCCACGGGCAGGCAGTAATTGTGCGGCTGAATGCCGCCGACCAGCATCGCGTTGCGATTTATCTGGAGGTGCTGCGGAGTGATCGTCGCCGCGACATTGTCACCCGCCGCCTGAACGAAATCGACCGCATCGCGGGTGGTGATATGCTCGAACACGATGCGAAGACGCGGAAATGCCGAAGCGATCGGACGAAGGTGGCGGGTAATTGATTCCGCCTCCCGGTCGAACACGTCGATGTCGGAATCGGTCACCTCGCCGTGGACGCACAGCACGATGTCCTCCGCCTCCATCCGTTCGAACACGGGGTAGATTTTCCGCACGTCCGTCACACCGTGGGCCGAATTGGTGGTTGCATTCGCCGGGTAAAGCTTCGCCGCGGTGAAGACGCCCTCCGCTGCGCCGCGCGCCAGATCGTCAGCGTCGGTCGAATCGGTGAGATAGCAAGTCATCAACGGCGTGAAGCGCATGTCCTGCGGCACAGCGGCGAGAATCCGTTCGCGATATTGCGCGGCCATCGCACTCGTCGTGATCGGCGGCGAAAGATTGGGCATGACGATCGCGCGGGCGAACTGGCGCGCGGTGTAAGGAACGACGCCGCGCATCACCTCGCCGTCGCGCAGATGCAGGTGCCAGTCGTCGGGGCGGCGGATCGTCAGCGTGTCGGTCATCGGCAGCTTCCTTAGGCTGGGATGCAGGGGCTTTCCAGTCCCGGCGAGCCGACCTAGAGCGCTTCGCCATGGTCACTATCGGTTTCCTCGCCTGTGAGACGACCCTGCCCGGTTCGAAAACGCGGCGCGGGGATGCCTACGAGCACGATCTGATGATCCGCGCGCTGGAGCCGCATTTGCGCGCCCGCGATATGGGATTGCGGGTCATCGACTGGAACGCACCGATCGCGCGGTTCGAGGGCGTCGATTTCCTGCTTCTTGGCACGGCATGGAATTACCAGGACGAGGCGCAGGCATTCGTCGCGAAGCTGGAGGCCCTGACAGCGCGCGACATCACGGTGTGCAATCCACCGGAGGTCGTGCGCTGGAACCTGGAAAAAACCTATCTGCACGAGCTGGAGCAGACCGGCGCTCCGACCATTGCGACCCGCTGGCTGGATCGCGTGACGCGAGCCGATGCGCTCGATGCCATGGACGCATTCGAAACCGATCGGCTGGTGGTCAAGCGCCAGGTCGGTGCCGGTGCGCTTGGTCAGGAATTGTTGGAGCGGAACGCGGTGCCAGACGATTGGCTTTTCGACCGGCCCGCAATGCTTCAGCCTTTCCTCCCCGCCATTGCCGAAGAGGGCGAACTCAGCTTCGTCTTCGTCGACGGAGCGTTGAGCCATTCATTGCGAAAGCGCCCCGCAGCCGGAGATTACCGCATCCAGTCGCTCTATGGTGGATACGAAACGCCGCATTCTCCCACGCCGAACGAACGCGATGCGGCGCGCGCGGTTCTCGATGCCTTGCCGTTCGAACCGCCGCTCTATGCGCGGATCGATATGCTGAAGGGACCACAAGGGGCACTGAACGTCATGGAAGTCGAGTTGATCGAGCCCTATCTCTATCCCGAACAGGGGCCGGAACTGGGCGAACATCTCGCCCGCGCCATTGCCAGGAGGATCGTCGCGACATGACCGCAACCCGATTGACAGACAAGGCGATCGTCCGACTTACGACGCAAGGGCCTGACGAAGATGTGCGGGCCTTTCTGCAAGGTCTCGTGACCAACGATGTCATGGGCGAGTTGCCGGTCTATGCCGCGCTGTTGTCCGCCCAGGGCAAGACGATGTTCGATTTTCTCGTATGGGAGGGAGATGACGGCGCGCTTCTCCTCGATTGCGAGGCAGATGCCGCCGAAGAACTGGTAAAGCGGCTTTCGCTCTATCGCCTGCGTCGCAAGATCGAGATCGCGCAAGACCCGACTTTGGCGGTGCACTGGTCCGCCCAGGCCCGCGATGGCGCGGTGGCCGATCCGCGTTTGCCTGAACTCGGATACCGCTGGATCGCGCCCGTGTCAGATGGCGATGACGCTGCGGACGCGACGTGGCGGGCGCACCGGCTGTCGCTCGGCGTTCCTGAAACCCGGGACGAGCTCGGCGATATTCTGTGGCTCGAAACCAATGCGGTAGAACTGAACGGCGTGAGTTTCGTGAAGGGCTGCTATATCGGGCAGGAAAACACTGCCCGGATGAATTGGCGACAAAAGGTCAATCGGCGGCTGGTCGTGGTGCCGCTCGATGATTCGGACGAGAAACGCCGCAGGATCGCTTATCCCGATCTCGACCTTGCCATCGATCACCTGCGCGTTGCCGATCTCGACACTGTAACCCTGCCGCAATGGCAACGAACAGCAGTCCACTCAGACCCTTCGCCAGCCGGCTGACTCCGACCCGCCGCCTTTCAGATCGAATGCTCGGCCAGTGACGCTTCGAGATTGGCAGTCGCGCGGATGCGCGCTGCATCGCGCGGCAGACCCAGCGTCCGCGCCAGCGCAGCCCCGATCAACGCATCGCCGAGCGCCAGCAGGACCAGGCTGAGCGTATCCTTATGAATATGCTTGGGGTCTTCGTGGATTTCCGCTTCGCCCGGCGCGATTTCGTCAACCAATTCGTGGATGGTCTCGATAATCGGGTGCAACGCGTCCTCGTTCCCGGTCAACAACATCCAGCTGGTCAGCGCGCCCGCACCTTCCCGGTCGAAAGCGTCGAAAGTCAGGTCGACGACCTCGCGCGCCGAACCCAGTCCGGCACGGCTTGCCCGCACCGCTTCGATGATCGTCTCGCACACGGTGCGCGCCAGATGCTCGGCCAGCGCCTTTTGCAGACCCGATGCCGAACCGAAATGGTGCAGGAGATTGGCATGAGTGCGGCCGATCCGCGCGCCCACCGCTTTTAACGTGACCGATTGGGGGCCGGTTTCGATCAACAGCGCACGGGCCGCCTGAAGCGCGGTGCTGCGCGATTCTTCCGGACTCAATCGTTTGCGCTGGGTCATCGGATGTGGGCGTAGGGCAATTGTCAGAACCCCTCAAGCGGGCGGAAAAATGGCGCCGATCATGTATCGTTCGGGAAATCCCGTTTGGTACCGCCCATCTGCGGCAAAACTTTTCCGAAATGCGAAGAGGGAGAGGGCTTCTCCCGCCAAAGCGGGGCGCCCTCTCCCTCTTTCCATCCGACATTCGTGTCGGCGAAGGACCGCCTTTCGGGAGCGGCCCTGATCTCGCGAAATTCGCTTATTCGGCTGCTTCGGCCATGATATCGACCGAGACATATTTGCGGTTCTGTTTACCGCTGTGGAACCGCACGACGCCCTCCCCGAGAGCGAACAGAGTGTGATCCTTGCCCATGCCGACATTGGTGCCGGGATAGAACTTCGTGCCGCGCTGACGCACGATGATGTTGCCACCGATCACGTCCTGGCCGCCGAACTTCTTCACGCCCAGACGCCGACCTGCCGAATCGCGACCGTTGCGCGTTGAGCCGCCTGCTTTTTTATGTGCCATGGTAGCTGATCCTTACTTCGTATCGCTGTCGGTATTGTCGGACTTGGCCGCGCTCTTCTTGGCGGGAGTCTTCTTGGGCGAAGACTTCTTCGCCTCCTTCGCGGTTTCCTTGGCCTCTACCGCGGCGCCCTTACCAGCCGCCTTGGTATCGTCCGACTTGGCGGGTGCCGACTTCTTCTCGGCCGAAGCGGCCTTCGGCGCGCTCTTTTCGCCATCGTCGGTCTTTGCCGCAGCCTTCTTGGCAGGCGCCTTCTTCGCGCCGCCTTCGCCCACGTCGGTGATACGCAGCAGGGTCATCTGCTGGCGATGACCGGCCTTGCGACGATAATTGTGACGGCGGCGCTTCTTGAAAACGACGACCTTCTCGCTCTTCGCCTGGGCGATGATCTCGGCCGAAACCGTGACCTTGGAGGCTTCGGCGATATCATCGCCTTCCCCGGCCAGCAGGACATCGTCCAGCGTGATCGTTTCGCCGGCTTCACCCGCCAGCTTCTCAACGGCAATCTTGTCTCCGGCGGCAACCCGATATTGTTTGCCGCCCGTGCGCACTATCGCGAACATGGCTCTAAACTCTCTGTCTCGTGCTGTGTCCGATCCGAACGGGCAAACCCACGAACGGGCAAACCAGACACGCGGATCGAACGGCAGTTCGGCGCCGCGAACGTGCAGCGCCGGAAAGAGCGATGCCGTTAAGGGAAAGCCTGAGGCAAGTCAACGCCCCGCACTTATGAAATCGTCACCGACGCCCGTGCTTCGATCGCCCGACGCTTCGGACCCGGCAGGTTTTGCCGACTTGCACTTCCTTGCGCGGCGTGAACAGCATCACTAAGTATCGCGTCCGTGAAATACCACCAATTTCCTCCCTTGGTAACCATCGCATTCGCAGGAACGATGCTTTCGGGCTGCGTGGGCGACGGCGGGCAGTATCCCTCGCTCGCCGTTCGCGATGTGGAACGGGTCGGTTACCAAACGCCGAGGCCCGAGGCGATCCCGGCTTCGCCAGTCATCTCCGCTGCCGATCTGGCCGCCATGCTTGCCGATGCGCAGGAATTTCACTCGCGCTTTGACGAAACCCGGCCCGGGGTCGCGCTGCTTGCGGACCGGGCGGCGCAAACCACGATGGAAAGCGACGTTCGTTCGCGTGCATTGATCGCGCTGGCCGATCTGACCGCCCTGCATGGCAGGACCGCGCTCGCCCTGGGCGATCTCGACCGGCTCGAGGCCGAGGCACTTGGCACGTTTGCGCCGGTCGAGGCCATTCGCGACGCGCAGCAGCGCGTTGCAGACTGGGTGCAGACGCAGGACGAGGCGCTGACCGACATCGAAAACACTATCGGATTGTGAAGGTGGTGCTTTGACCCTTGCCTGCGAAACCTGCCCCGTGCGCGACAATGCGGCCTGCGCGGTCCTCGCGCCAGAGGAACGCGAGGCGCTGTCCGCTGCCGGTCGCACGCGCGTGCTCGAACGCGGTGAATTGCTGTTCGCCGCCGGCGATGAAGATGCCGCCTGCGCCACCCTGATCTCGGGCGCGCTCAAAGTGTCCGCCTGCGATGCGGACGGCAATGAACGGATCCTGTCGCTTGTCCACCCGGCCGGATTCATCGGCGAATTGTTCTCACCATTCGCGCATCACGATGTCGTCGCGCTTACCCGGAGCAGTCTGTGCACCTTCGCGCGAAGCGATATGAGCCGGGCGATCGACACCTATCCCGAACTCGCCCGTGCGCTTTTGCGCCGCAGCCAGGAAGATCTGCTGGCATCGCGCAGCCTGCTGGAACTTACCGCCCAGGCCGGCGCGGAAACGCGTCTGGCTGCATTGCTGCACGATTTCGCCGCGGCGGCGAGCGATAGTTCCTGTCATATTTCGCGGGCGTTCGATCTGCCGCTGACCCGCGGAGAGATCGCGAACATGCTGGGCCTCACGATCGAAACGGTGAGCCGCAAACTCGGCGAGATCGAGCGCGCGGGAGCCATAGCGCGCAAGGGAAAACGCGGGATCGAAGTGCTCGATCCCGCGCTTCTGCAGTCGCTTTCCGGCCGCTTCTGAGCGTTATTGCATTCAAAGAATGGCGGCGATGATTGCGAAGGTCGCGCCCCATGCCACGAGCAGACCGGGCAGGATCAGCATCTGGACCGTTGCATCGCGCGATGTCAGGCGACCGGTGCCGGTCATGATGCCATCAGCCTTGAAGCGTGCCATGGTCAGGGGCTTGCTCTTATTGCCGGCGAGTCTCGACCAGACGGCCGGAACTCCGAACCCTGCGACGATGAACAGCGCGAAAATCGCCATCGGGATCGCCAGGACGGGATTGCCGAAAGCGGCCGCCATGATCGCGAGAAAGCCGAGGTAAAGTCCGACGGTCATCGCGAACATGCCGGTCGGCAATTCGAAGTTGCGATCGATCTCGACCTGGTGGCGCGGGGCGTTCGGGCGAGCCACTGGTGGTGCGACGATGCGGGCTTCGCCAGTGTTGATCTTGTGCTGGATCTGATCGGTCATTCGCTTTCTCCTTCGTTGGCGCAGGAGATGCCACCGCGCGCGCAGTGGAGCTTTGATCGACGTCAAATAAGGCGTTTTTTCTCGCTCCAGCGGTCAAGATCTTCATGATCCTGCGCCCGCGGTTCGATCCAGTGCCATCGGTCGCCGCGCCGTTCGCGCTTCCAGAACCACGCCGCGCTCTTGAGGTGATCCATGCAGTAATCGACGGCGAGGATCGCCCCGCGCCGGTGCCGCGCCGCAGTGGCGACGCAAACGATGGGATCGCCCGGCGCGAGCTGGCCGATCCGGTGCAGCATGACCAGCCCGCAAAGACCGAAACGCGCCCACGCTGCCTCGCCCAGCGCGGTCATGCCGGGAAGCGTGAGGGGTTCGTAATGCGACAGCTCCAACGCTGCGACGGGTTCTTGCGCTTCGTCATCCACGCGCACCTTGCCGACGAAACTCGCAATGCCGCCGGCCGAGGGCGTGGCATCGGTCAATCCGGCGATCGCTGCGGCCGGGTCGAGCGCTCCGCGCAGCAGGCGGATATCACGCATGGCGCGCCCTAACCGCCGGATACGGGCGGCAGGAGCGCGATCTCCTCGCCGTCCTGTGCCGTCAGCAAGGTCTTGTCGGACAACACCTTGCCCCCACACGCGATGTGAACTCGTTCGTTCTGCAATCGCCCGGCAATCTGTGGCCCGACCGCGGCCAGCAGCCCGTCCCAGTCGAGCGGTCCCGCCAGTTCGCGCGAATCTTCACCCGCCAGATCGCGCAAGGGGCCCAGGAAGACGATTCGAACCGACATATGCCTATCCACCCGTGACCGACATGTGCCGAGCCAGCGCCGGGTCGGCGCCCCTGCGATCCATGCGGAAATGGTGCCGTTCAGGTTTCAGCGCCATCGCCCGATCCAGCGCATGCGCCAATTGCCCGCTCGGATCGTCGGACCGCAGCGCCGCGCGCAAATCCACCCGCTCGCCATTGCCGAGGCAGGGGTAAAGCTGCCCTGTCGCCGTCACCCGCAAGCGGTTGCAGTTGGCACAGAAATTGTTCGTGTGCGGGGTGATGAAGCCCAGCCGCCCGCCGGTTTGCGTCACGTCGACATAGCGCGCGGGCCCCGCATTTCCATCGCCCTTGCCCGGATCGACATCGGTCAGGGTCCAGATCTGCTCGAGCCGCGCACGAACGTCATCAAGCGGCAGGTATTGGTCCAGCCGCTCGGCTTCGATATCGCCCAACGGCATGATCTCGATCAGCGTGACGTCGTGTTCGTTATCATGGCCCCACGCAACGAGATCGGGCAATTCAGCCTCGTTCACTCCCCTGATCGCGACCGCGTTCAGCTTCACCCGCAGTCCGGCGCGGCTGGCGGCGGCGATCCCCTCGAGAACTTGCGGCAAGGCATCGCGCCGGGTCAATTGGG
>JGI12210J13797_10307390_pt1 | contig 21682 bp, 21 predicted proteins | sample ElkSlonscriptome_3_FD_13797 | JGI IMG/M metagenome (IMG submission 13797)
CGATATCAGTACGGATGATTTTCGCGTCCTTTATCAGTTCGCCGCCGAGCATGCGATTGGTCGATTGTTCAAGAACCTGCGGGCGGGCAATTTGATGCTAACTCGCATCAAGCCTTTGCAGCCTGAGATGCGGTTAGGCGAGGCTGCGAGGGCGATCACAGGCCAACGGCTGAAGAGCTTGCCCGTGGTTGATGAACACGATCGAGTGATCGGGATTCTCACAGAGACCGACTTTCTGCACTGTATGGGCGCCAATTCCTACCTCGAGCTTCTGCTCAACCTTGCGGAGACGCAGAAGACGGTGAGCCGTCGCTGCAGCAATCATTCGGTCGGCGAGATGATGTCGTCCCCCGTCGTCACCGTGGCCGAGACCGCGTCCGTCAACGAGGTCATCGCCTCCTTTGCAAGGCACGACGGGCGAAGTATGCCGGTTGTTGATGCGACTGGGCAGCTCCGAGGGCTGCTGCTGCGGAAGGAGTTTGTGCGCGCCTGTCGCCTGCCTGGTGTTTCGTGAGGTCATTAGACGCGCTCGCGACGCTGCGGACGTCGCTCGACGCCCCGCGACAACCCCCCCTCGCGTTGGAACAACCGGCGACCCGTTGGAACAAGAGCCGATCCCTCTGTGGCGCTTCACGCACTTTGCTGGCACTGAGGGCTGGCGAACTGACGACAGGACTGCTAAGGCGCCCCCTGGCGTGAGCTCGACTTGGCGGTTGCCGCTGCAATCGCCATGCTATTCGCCCGATCGGCACCCTTCCCGGGCTTCGCCCCCGGGCTGACCGTCGCCACTCGCACCTGTTAGGCTCAGAGGATATTCAGCTCCAGCCGGGCGACCTCAGACATACGCTCCGGAGACCACTGCGGCTCCCAGACGAGCGACACGTCGACACAGCCAATCCCCTCGATTCCGGTGACCGCGTTGCGCACCATCACAGGCATGATCCCAGCAACGGGACAGCCTGGCGCTGTCAGTGTCATCACGATCTGGATGTCCCCTTGCGCGTCCACGTCCAGACGATAGATCAGGCCCAAATCGTAGATATTGACCGGAAGCTCGGGATCGTAGACTGTCTTGAGGGCCTCAATCACTTGCCGGCGCAACTCCTCGACGGCCGGGTCTTCCGTGGCACCGACACCAACCAGGCGGTCTAGGACCTCGGGCTGCAGGCCCTGAATGGCGCCGAAATCGACATCAGACAGATGTTCGGGGCGATTCGACATGATTTCTTTCGCAAGGTTGGGATTATAGCGACTGAGAGCAGTCCTGCAACTTCGAGTCAAATGCCCCATTCGTCTGGGGGCAGTGCACTCTTGCCGATTGATGCGAGGTCGGCGCGGCGCTGTTTCGCCAGGAGCCGTACCTGCCCCACTGTTGGCTTCAGCTCCGCGGCAGCCGCATAGGCTTCCTCGATGGTAGCCGCCTTCCTCGCCTGTTGCGGCGCCGACGCAAACTGCGGCTTGTGAGGCTCATGCAAGATATCGTTGGTTTTATTGGTCATTCGTGTTCCTCCTCAAGGGTTAATGAGCGCGTGGCGGCGCTTGGTCATCATGCTTTCACCAGTTGCCGCCCCGCGTTTAGCCTCCGGTTACCGGAGGAAAGATTGCCAACTCATCACCATCAACCAGCTGACAGTCAGCATGTCGAAGCTCGTGGTTCACAGCCATCATCCGTCGCTCGCCGTCTCCCAGCGCCTCGGCCCAGATGTCTCCGCGGCAGCGCAGGTCGTTGATAATCTCCGCCACGCTGATGGAGCCCTCAGGACAAGGCCATTGTTCTTCGGCGATTCCCAGCCGTTCGCGCAAGCCCGCGAAGTATAGAATGCGAATCATATCCAAACACCCTTTGCGAGATCCTGGTTTCGTCGCTCACTGCACGGAATGAAGTTGAAGATATCACCCTTGCGAATAGTGTTCGCGGGATTCCTCTCGACCAAGCGCCGGCCCAGGTCACCGACGACAGCGCGCCCTTCAAAGAGCGACGCCGTGCGCCCCCGCAACCATGAACATGAGCATCGGAATCGAGAGCACAGCGTTCACCCTGGCGACGGTTGCAACCGTCCTCTTGGCCTTGGCGAGTTCCACCTCACTGACTCCAGACACGAGCCCCATTAGCTTCTTCTGATTCGGCCAGAGTATGGCCCAGACATTGAAGAGAAGGACGGTCCCGAGCCAGACACCAACACCTAGACCGAGCGCATATTGTGTGTCTCCGCTGCTCAAGCCCAGGGTGAAGACGGACAGCAGCTGGTCTGTCGACAGCAAATACAAGGCGCCCGTTCCCCAAGTCGCCAAGGCTGCCCAGCGAAACCACAGCAGAGCCCGTGGCAGGATGTAGCGACCGATTGCCGCCGGCCCCGGTCCATTCTCGTCGGCCGTTGCCGCAGCGATCGCAGGCATCTGGACGAAGTTGAAGTAATACAGCAATCCGACCCAAATGATCCCGGCGATGATATGCGCCCAGCGGATGAGAGCGAGCGTATTGAACGTAAACAGACCGTCGCCGTTGATGAGGTTGACCGACAGCGCGAGCAGGATCGACAACCCAAAACCAGCAATCCAAACGCCCTTTATCGAGCTCAGCATTCCCATGATGTCTCTCCTGCCCATGATGTCTCTGCTGATACGCTCGCAGAAGGCGCCAGATCGACCGGCTGCCGCTCGATCGAGCAAGGATAGCCTCGCATCGCACTCGAGCCGCTCGAGCGGTCGGCATGGGTGCCAGCGATCAATCGGTTGTAGTTGGATTGATCGATGGCGTATCCCGGTAGGTCGAGCGCCGGGCAAGATTCCCACCAGCCATACTGCGCACAGACTGTGTCAGCAGCGATCCGCGAGGTCAGTTTGGCGCGGGCACGCATCGAGCCAACAGCCGTTTCGATGCGCACCCAGGCACCGTCTTCAATGCCACGGCGTCTCGCCAAATCCGGATGCAGCTCAACGCGAGGCTCAGTGGTTTTTGCCCGCAGGGGCGCTACTGCATGATGCTGACTATGGCAGAAGTAGGATGATTTTGCGGTGGTCAAACGCAGTGGAAAGCGCTCACTCAGCCGCACGTCCGCGCCATTGAAACGCGGCAAGGCGGCCTCGCCGGCGCGCAGCAAGGACTCAGAATATAAACTCAAGCGCCGCTGACGCGCATCGCTCGGCCGCTTCGATGCGTCTGACTGATCCGGAGAACAGGGGACCCGCAGACCCTCAGGATGAGCCTCCAAGGTCTCAAGAGCGATCCCGGTCGGCGCGACAAGGTACCGCAGCGCTTGACGTTGATCGCCGTCGAAGAAACGATCGCCAAGACCGAGGCGCTTGGCAAGGTCGAACACGATCGTCGTGTCGGATCGACTCTCGCCCTGCGGCGGTATCACTGCTTGGCGCAGCTGCAGCCAGGCCGAGCCTCGCGCCCCAAGCTGAACACCAGCTGATACGCCTTCTCGCTCCCAGGGCGAGGCGACTGGTAGCACCAAATCCGCATAGGCAGCCGTTGGATTCATGAACAGATCGCAATGCACATAGGTCTCTAACGCACAGAGTGCCGGCACCAGCTCGGGAATATTGGGCTTGGTCAGCAACGGGTTCGCGCCAAAGCTCAGCAGGCCTTTGACCGCGTAGGGCTCCTTGTGCAAGACAGCGCGGGCGAAATCGCTACTGTTGACCCAGCCCTTCGCCGGCGGCCCAAGCGGGCGCTCAGTCCATCCTAGCGTCTCTTCGAGGCGACCTGCCGCCAGCAGATCGAAGCCCATGATGTCATTGAGCTGTGCGCTCGGGAAATGCCGGTTGCCGCCTACCGAACCGAACCCCCCGGTGAGCAGATACAGGATCGAGATCGCACGTCCTGTCTGCGTAGCTTCGGCTTGCTGGCAAATTCCCGCCCAGTGAAAGAAACTCACCGGTCTGGCCTGATACAGGAGCCTCGCCGTCTCCAGAATCTGGTCCGCCGGCACGCCGCAGATGGCGGCCGCTCGCTCCGGTGGATACAGCGAGCAGAGGCTGGCAAATTGCTGAAACGCTGGATAGCACCGCACGGGCTGTCCCTGGTGCTGAAGCGTCAGATTAGCAAAAAGGGCGGGTTCTTCTGGCGCCTCTTCAAGATAATCTCCGCCAACCGGATCATAAGCGACGGTCCGCCGCCGCTGCGCGTCCCAAACCATCAAGGCCCGGCGTTGACCGTCAGGCGTCGAGCGTTCGACACTAATGAACTCGCCAGCGTTCTCTTGAATCAACATCGGGCCGTTGGTCCGGCGCCGAATAAAGTCCTCGTCGTACCAACCGTGCTCGATCATGCAGCCCGCAATCGCCATCGCCAGGATACCGTCGGTGCCAGCCCGCACCGGAAGCCATTGGTCAGCGGAAGCTGCAAGCCCTGCGCAGCGCGGATCGACCACGATGAGACGTGCACCACGCCGACGGGCACGAGTCGCCGCTTTCGCGTAGGCGGGCCAGGACACAGAGGGATTGAATCCCCAGAACAGCATGCAGCCAGTCTCTTCGAAATCGGGTACACCGATACTTGAGCCGAAGGTCAGCGCACTGGCAAAGTCCTTATGCCAGTTACAATTCTCTGTCGCGAAGAGGACATTTGGACTGCCAAATGCATGCGCTAGGCGATGAATCCAGCCAAACCCGTCGCCCACCGCTGTGCCACTTGGGGTCGTGACCCCGAACACCACCGACTCCGCGCCATACCGATCGGCAGCGGCGCCGAGCTTTGACGCGGTGTAATCAAGGGCCTCGTCCCAAGACACCGGTCTCCAGCCGGGATCAGGATCCCCTTTAGGACGCGTGCGCATCATCGGAACCCGCAGTCGCCTGTCGCTATGCACGAACTCTGGCGCCGCTTTCCCCTTCACGCAAAAACTGCCGGCGGTTGGGTGTGATGGGTCAGGCCTGACTCGGGCCAAACGCCCACCATCGATGGTCGAGATTGTCCCGCATTTCGAGATGCAGAGAGGACAATAGCCACGGACCTCGTGCATAGTGCGTTGCTCCTCGTCGCGATAAATGCTCGCAGCGTCCCGATGACGCTGTGTACCTGCCACAGCGTCGTGCAAACTATTAAGACGGGCGCGGACCAGACAGTGTCTCAAACGCGCCCTCCAATGCACGCAGCAAGCGTCGCAGTAGACCAAAGAAGGTCAATCCCCAGGCGGTCAATGCAATGTAGACGGTGATCGCAGGAATCAGTAACAATTCCCGAAGCTCCAACGCCTGCGCGAGTTGATAGGTGCTGACCGTGTACATGCCTAGGGGAAACACCGCCGCCCACAGTAGTGGTGTGTAAACAAGCGGCCTGCGCCAATGAGCCCAAAGCGTTAAGCAGACGAGCAGCGGTATCCACCAACTACCCGCTGCCCAAAAAAACAGGGTAAAGCCCTTGACGAAAGGACTCAGCTCAGTTAGCAGCGCCGATTGCGGCTCCAACAACAAGAGATTTGCGCCTGCTTGGGTGGCGATCGCGGTCGCGCCCATATTGATCCAGTACGGCGGAGTGAGGCTTTCAGGCGTCACCGGTAGAAAGGTGAGGCGATAAAAAACCAGTGCAATCACATTGAGGTAAAGCATGCACCCCATCAAGTGGAAGACGAGGCAGAGAAACAGCGTAGCCGGTTCGGCTTGGCCGGAAGCTGAAACGACCGTGGTACCAAGAACCGCAATCGCCTGCGTCGCCACCGACGCGACCAACCAAATTCCGCCAAGCCCTTCCGCCAACGATGGCTTTGGCTGACCCACGATCACCGCGCTGAAGAAGCCGTAGGTGATACAGAGCCAGAGCGTGATCGCGAGCACCCAGAGTATGCCAGCCACGCGAGGTGCGTCGCCGAGCAAACAGACCTGGACCCCGATGACGCAGATGCCTGCGACGACCGTGAAATAACCGGCTCCGCGGCCATGCATTTTCAGATCCTGCATAGCGTCAGAGCCAAACAGGCTTAGGCGGACGAGCATCAAGACGCTGAGCATAGCGAACGCCAGCAGATTGATCACGAACAAAGCGCCCGCGAGCCAGCCAAACCCAAACAAATCGGCAGCAATGGAAACGATGCCGGTCGCCATGACCAACGCAAACGAGGCAGGCGGCAATTGCTCGGCCCAATCCCTCACGCACACCAATAAGCGCTGTGCTCGGATCAGCTCTCGAACAGCGTTATACGGCATTGCAATCGTCGTCCACTTTAGTTTCCCAGGCGAGTTCAAACACGCGATACGCACGCAACGAAGAGGGGCGACTTCGTCGCCCCTTGGCTCGTCCTCAGAGGAATTCGGCAGTTAGTCAGGTTCTTAGCTGCGCCGTCGTCGTCACTATCGAATGGCGTACCATGAACAGGCCCAAACCAACCGCAGCGATCCCTTTTTCGCGGCCGACATTGCAGTAGCCGCGACATTGGCGGCTCATCGCGCCCTAGTGGCATCCGTAACCAAACCACGCGGTAGCACGCGTGCTTCAAGATAGGAGACCAAAGCCCATATCTGTTTAGGTGTGAGATTCCCGTAGCTCGGCATCAGCCATTCACCGTCGGCACGCGGGAGACCGGCCGCGATTCGATAATACAGCTGCCTTTCAGTCGCGCCGCCTTTGAGCGGATCCTGTGTCAGGTCGTGGGGCTTGACGACGCGACCGGCCGCATCTGTGCGAAGCGCCGTCAACACGCCATCGCCCGCGCCGGTCTCGCCATGACACACCACACAGAGGTTCGCATAGAGGGGCTCCCCTTCTGCCACCATGTCAGCCGTCGGTTTCGGGCGTGGAGGAACCACGATCTTCTCGCCGGGCTGCGGGCGGCCCTCCCAAAAGCCGTTCACCGTTGCGACCAAAGAGTCCAACTGCCGATCCGACAGAACGCTGAAGCCGGGCATTCCAGTGCCTTGCAAACCGTTCGCGATGACTCGTCGCAGATCGCCGTCGGATGCGACCCCGTTCGATGTTGAGATGTAACGGAAATGACCGGTCGACAGATCACGCGGTACGGCGGTGAAAGTCGGCGACTTCGCCCCGGGACCGTCGCCCAGTCCTTCAAGCCCATGACACCGTGCGCACTGGCTGACATAGAGCGGGTAACCCTCAAGCGTGCTCCGCGGTTTGCTCGCGCCAGCATCCGGATCAGCGGTGCTCGCCGCCTGAACCTCCTCGACCAATCCCGTCTGGGTCGGCCCCGGAATGACAAAGGCGACTAGCAGCAATACAGCGATCACACCGCCCGCCAGATAGGTCATATACGACTTATCCGTGACGCCCTTGAACTCCCAGCAACCAAAGATCCAGCCGTTCTGGAATTTCTTGGATGCTGTCCGCATCACCTGATAAGGCCGCGCCAAGTAATTGACTGGTAGGGTCCAGGCGTGGATCAATTTGGTAAACGGGAAGTAAGCTGCAAATGCGAACGCTAGGAAGATATGAATCTTGCTCAACAAGGGCGCGGAAGCCATGAGCTCCGGCTGCGGCGAAAAACGCCATAGACTCGCGAACCAGGGCGCAGCGGTAAAAGCAACTCCCCAAATCCGATCCACCATCGCCTGGTAGATCGCCACCCCAAGAATGGCGATGAGGAAGAGGTGCACGATGTAATCATCGGGCTGACTCATCGCGCGCATCTCCGGCACCAGTGTTCGCCGGACAAGTGCGATCACCGAGCCAGCGATCGCGGCGACTCCGCCGAGTGTGGCCATCCAGAAGAAGGCGCCGACCCAGCTTCCCCACCCCAGGAGGCCGCCGATCAATCCCGCCAGGTGGCCAAAGAACGCCAGAAAGATCCCCCAATGTAAAAGGTGAGCGGCCAGACCGAGGATATCTCTCCCGACGAAGATACCGCTGGCTCGCGTACTCATCCCGAATGGTCGGTACACCATCCTCAAAAAGGGCACGACAAAGAACAGCGTCAGAGCAACATAGGGGAAGACGCCCCAAACCAGATAGTTTGACGTGAGTGACTCGTTCATGGTCTTTCCCCGCCCATGCTCGACAGCGACTGAGCCGGCTGTGCGCCGCCGCCCTGTCGCTGGATCGTTACAGGAATGGTTTCGAGGATCTCAGGCGGTAACCAGACGGGGTCCTCCGCCATACGCTCGAGATCTTCTTCGACCGCGATTTCTAATGCCTCCACGACGAGCTCATAGACGCTCTCATATTTGCGCATCGATGCTCGCAGCGTCGGTAGCCCGGGGGATAAATAATGCTCCACAAAACGGCGTCGTAGACCCATACCATCCATCTCGCTGCGTTTCGCGCTCGCGGCCAGGAAATCAATCATCACGGGCAAGAAATCCGTCAGCTCGCGAGCATCGACGCCGAGCCCGAAATGCGCGTAGATCGCGCCCAGCTCGATCATGTACTGGTTACGGTCACAGGCGCCGGCGCCGCGACACGAGTTCGGTTCCTCGTACAGATGCGCACCGAGGTACAACGGACAGGGCGGGGTCAGCTCCAATGTCTGCGTGTACTCGTCGATATTGTGGGCGGCGGGACTCACATTGAATCGGTCCAGCAATTCGCGTAAATCCGAATGCGGCACCCGCTCAAGCGCTCCCTCAACCCAGAGCGGATCCCGCACCTCGGGGTTGAGGAGGAGCTCCGCAATCAACTCGTAGATCAGCCCAAGATCCCAACTCGCCGAGCCTACAGCGTGATCTGTTTCCTGTGCAGACATCGTCATCGTTAACTCCCAACACCCATCTTGTTGCCGTGGAACTCGGTCCTGCGGTTAGGACCAGCGCCCGGATTCAATAGATCGTAGCCAGTAAAGCCTCGCTCTAGGTAGGGGGCGTTCGCCGTATCCTCGGTGCGCGCGGTGGCGATCACGAAACGCTCGTGGAAGTGCGCAAGGGCCAGAAGCCGATGCATGTGCCGAGCTTGCTTGATGGTCAAGCCGACGGCCTTGAGGACAGTCTCATCGGTCCGTCCCTCAACACGCTCCAAACGTCGGAACTCGCGCAGGGCCAACTGCCGCAGGAGTGCCTTTTCGACTTCCATGGTGTTCCCGGCAGCCAGCAGTCGAGCCAGGTATTCGATGGGAATACGGAACTCCTTGAGATCCGGAAGCACGGTGCCGCCATCAACCATATCCAGAGTGCCTCGATCGTTCGGCTTCGCGGTTGCGACCGGACTTTCGGGTGGGATATAGAATAGACTCGGGAGTGTCCGAAATTCCGGATGCAGTGGTAGAGCGATCTCCCATTCTTTAACCATCCGATAGACTGGTGAACGGCGGCACGCCTCCAGCCAATTGTCCGAGATGCCTTGCCGCTTCGCCTCAGCGATCACCTCTGGATCGAAGGGGTCGAGAATGATTTCCCGGTGGCGCGCAACCAGCTGTTTTTCGTCTTCGGTATTGGCAACCTCAGCAACGCGATCCAGGTCGTACAGCAGAGGACCAAGGTAACGGATACGACCGACGCAAGCCTGGAAGCACATCGGCGGCTGACCGGTCTCTAAGCGCGGGAAACAGAGGATGCATTTCTCGGACTTACCGGTCCGCCAGTTGTAATAAGTCTTCTTGTACGGACAACCTGAAACGCAGTAGCGCCAGCCACGGCAGCGATCCTGGTCGATCAGCACGACGCCGTCTTCTTCGCGCTTGTAGTTAGCGCCCGATGGACAAGAGCCAACACAGCCGGGATTCAGGCAGTGGTTACAGATCCGCGGCAGGTACATCATGAAAGACTGCTCAAACTTCAACAGGGCTTGCCGCGCCTCCGGCGTCATGTCGCTGAAGTTGTAGTCGAGCCTACCCGTGCCCTCTTCATGCGTTCCTGCAGCATTGTCTTCCCAGTTCACGCCATAGGTCAGCTCGATATCCTCCTCACCAGAGATCTGCGATTTCGGCCGTGCGACGGGCTGCGAGTACTTCGTGGGCTGCTCGGAGTGCAGGTCCTCATAGGTGAAGGTAAAAGGGCCTTTGCCGTAGTAGGAATCCATTTGCGGCAGGACCGGGTTATAGAAGAGGCTAATCATCTCCCAAAATTTCGACGCCTGATTGAGACGAGGCGCGTCAGACTCCGCGTCGTGCTTCCAGCCTCCCCGATACTTGTCCTGATTCTCCCATTCCCGAGGGTAGCCGACACCGGGTTTGGTCTCGACGTTGTTCCAGAACATGTACTCTGCGCCTTCGCGGTTGGTCCATACGTTTTTGCACGCGATTGTGCAGGTTTGACAACCAAGACATTTGTCCAGGTTGAAGACGATTCCCATCTGCTTCTTAATACGCATGGCTTATGCCCCAACTCTCAGCTGTGATTCTTGATAGATGACCTTGCGCCCACGTGTCTCCATCGGCTTCTTGCGAATCAGGACAACACAGTCGCGTTCGGATGGACTGGTGCCCTGGTAATTCAGCCAATAGGTCCAGTTGGCGTAACCTCCCACCATCGTCGCCGGGTTCATCATGATTCGCGTCGTGGCGTTATTGTTACCGCCGCGAAGATCGCTGACGCCGCGCTCTCGAGCGAGCGACGAGAATGGAACATTCACGTGCCGTTCGGTCTGGTGATAGACAATCGACATATCCCTCGGTACCGTATGGCTCACGACGGCCCGAGCGACCTGAATGCCGTTCTCGTTAAAGATTTCTACCCAGTCGTTGTCTTTCACATTGATGTCGCGGGCGTCGTCATCATTGATCCAGACAGTCGGCCCGCCGCGGAACATGTTCTGCATCTGCCATGAATCGCCGAACATGCTGTGAATGCCCCATTTCTGGTGCGGCGTGATGAAGCGGAACAGTTTTGCACCCTTCATCTCAATATCCTCTTGTGCGACGTCGCCAATCGACACCATATCCACGGGAGGCTTGTAGACCGGAAAGTCTTCACCCAGGTCCCGGAACATCCTGTGGTCATAGTAGATCTCTTGTCGTCCGGTGAGTGTGTGAAAAGGCTTCAGTGCCTCGATGTTCAAAGTCCATGGGGAATAGGTGCGGCCCTTGGTCTCGATTGCCGACCAGTGTGGTGACGTCAACGCGCGCCGCGGCTGCGAGATCAGATCGGGGTAGTGGTATGCAGTCTCGCGTTCATGCTCAACGATATTCGCGAGCGGGACGCCGCAGCGTTCCTCGAGCCTCTTGAAAATCTGATAGGAAAGCTCGCCGTCACTCTCCGGAGAGATACGCAAGATGACCTCACAGACCTTCGCAGCTGTGTCCATGTTGGGTCGATCGTCCTTCTCCCCGACCAGGTAGCTCTCCTTCATCTGCTCGTATGCCTCGGCGAGATCCCCCTTGATGCCCTTTGCGCCGTAACCATTGGGCTTCGTGACCTCAGGACCGAGCGTCGTGTACATGTCGTGGATCTTGGTGTAATCGCGGGTCACGACACTGACGTTAGGGAAGGTCTTGCCTGGAACTGGCTCGCTCTCACCGACCGCCCAATCACGCAGCTCGCCCATTGGCTGAGCCATCTCGTCCGGCGTATCCGTGTTCAGAGCAGTCATCACCAGGTCTTCCAACGGGTCGGGCAAGTGGACCTTGGCTAGCTGGCTGATCTTCTCCGCAACTAAACGGAATGCCTCCCAGTCATGTTTGGTCTCATAAGCAGGATCATGCGCCGGGGTGAACGGATGCAGGAACGAATGCAGGTCCGTGCAAGTCAGATCGAATTTTTCGTACCAGTGCGCCGTCGGCAGGACGATGTCCGAGTAGTTCGCGGACGAGTCCATACGAAGGTTGACGTTGTAGATCAGGTCCAGTTTTCCGAGCGGAGCATCCTCAGTCCAGTTGATCTCGTTCACCAAATCCTTGGCTCTCGTCTCGCCACCGAGCACATTGTTGTGTGTGCCGAGCATGTGTTTGAGGTTCAGCTCATGCCCGCGCATGCTCGTACCAATCAGATTGCCACGGTATATCCATAACACCTTCGGATGGTTCTTCGGGGCATCGACGTTCGGCAGTGCGAACTTGAGCTTTCCTTCTTTGAACTGCTTCGCGATCCAGTTGCGCACGTCGCCGATCTCTTTGCAACCGGCCTTGCGCGCGTCTTGCATCACATCCAACGGATTGCGTTCATCGAATTGCGGGAAGAACGGCAGCCATCCGTTACGCACGGCCACCGCATTCATGTCGGCTGCATGGTTCGCTTTGCTAGGCATCTCTTTCGCACGCGGCGCCCACAAAGGGTCGAGACTCATTCCATCGTAACGCCATTGATCTGTGTGGAAGTAGAAGTAGGATGTCGAGTTCTGTTGGCGCCCGACGTTGCCCCAATCCACTGCATTGCCGATGGTGCCAATCGCCGCGACATTGCGTATCTTTTCGGTGCCGACATAGTGCGCGAAACCGCCGCCGTTTCGACCTTGGCAACCCGTCAGAATGCCCATGACGGCCTCGGACCGATAGGTCAGCGAGCCGCCGTGATACCAATGCAGAATGCCTGATCCAGTGATAAATAGGCACTTGCCCTTCGTCTTTTCTGCGGTATCCGCCCATTCTCTCGCGACACGAATAGCAAGGTTGCGATCAACACCCGTTTCCTGCTCCTGCCAGGCCGGGGTGTAGGCTTGCGAGGCGTCATCGTAATCCTTCGGATAGCCAGGCCCGGATAATCCGCGGTTGACACCGAAATGTGATAGCAGTAAGTCATAGGCTGTGGCGACGCGAACCTCACGGCCATCGGCCATCTTTAAGACACGGCTTGGTACGCCACGCAGACTGCGTCGCGCCTTTTCGCCTCGGATTGCCGTGGTACCGAATTCAACGTTGAAGGTGTTGGTAAAGTCGGCGTACTCGACGATAACCTCTTCGTACTTCCCGTCCATTAGCGTCAGCAATGGCTCGAACGCGTGCGAGGTTACGGCATCCTCGTTCTTGAGGTTCCACCGGCCGGTGTTCTTCTCTTCCCAGCGGAATCCAAGAGACCCACCGGGCAGCCGGATCTCTCCGGACTTGTCGAAGCACGGGATCTTCCATTCGCCGAGCTCTTCGTCCTTGTAGGCGCTCAAATCGCTTGCCCTTAGGAAACGGCCGCTCGAGTAGTGGTCACCTTCTTTGTCGAGAATGACCAGGAAGGGAAGATTTGTGAACTGACCGATGTAATCGTGGAAGTATTGCGCCCGTCGATTGACGTGGAACTCCTGTAGAATGACATGGATGCACGAGAGAATGAATGCTGTGTCAGTCCCTGGGCGAACCGGGACCCAAAGGTCGGCAAACTTGGTTACGTCCGAGTAATCGGGCGAGAGATTGACCAGCTTGCCGCCGTTGTATTTGTGCTCAGAGGCAAAGTGGGCGTCGGCCGTGCGGGTCATGGGTAGATTGGATCCCATGACGATCCAATACGCGCTTTGGTACCAATCGGCGGATTCGTGCACGTCGGTTTGATCGCCCCAGATCATTGGCATGATGTGGGGTAGATCGTGGTACCATTCGTAGAAGCTCAGCATCGTTCCGCCGAGCAGATTCGAGAGGCGATGGCCTGAGAGGAAACTGACCATGCTCATCGCCGGGATTGGCGAGAAAGACGCTAGATGGTCCGCGCCGTACTCCTTGATGGTATAGACCTTGGCCGCGGCAATGATCTCAGTGGCTTCGTCCCAAGTCGTGCGCCGCCAGCCGGCCTTGCCGCGTGCGTTACGATAGGACTTGGACCGCTCAGGATTTTCAACGATCGCGGCCCAGGCGGCGACGGGATCCTTACCGGCGTCACGTTCGGAGCGCCAGTAGTCGAGCAACACTCCTCGGACGTAGGGATACTTCGGTCGCACCGGGCTGTAGGGATACCAGGACGACGAGATACCCCGCTGGCATCCGCGAGGCTCGTAGTTTGGTGTCTCATCGTTGATCTGCGGCCAGTCCGTTTTTTGTAGTTCCCAAGTAATCATTCCATTCTTGACGAAAACCTCCCAGGAGCAGGAGCCCGAACAGTTGACGCTATGACTGGTACGTACGGATTTGTCGTATTGCCAACGACGACGGTAAAAATCTTCCCATTGCCTTGGCTCATCGAGCTCTCGGAACCAGCGGGTACCACCGTTGCCGTTGCCCTTGCCATTGCCCTTACCGTTGCTATTGCTCATCACTCTGCTGCCTCTTGGGTTGCCGTGTCGTTCGTGTCTTTGCTCTGGCCGCGATAGGCATGCGCAAAGGCCTCAACGAACGGACGGAAGTCTCGAACCGTGCCGTAGATCGCGACGACCGCGTCTCTGTCTTTATCGAAGACCAGGTTGACGGCCTCTGAACGTCCGATAGGGTGCGGCACGGCGTTGTTGTCGTGGTCGACCCAGTCTTCCTTCATCGCCTGCATCGACACATAGAGGAGGTTTTCGGCGCGATGCGCCTGCCACCAGACGCGGTAATCCCATTCACCGAGCCGGATCTCCTGTTGAAAGGTTTTCGCCTCCGGATCATGCGGATCGATGTCCCATTGCAGGACGGACATTGCGATCGCGTACCCGAATTTTTCACGAGGTCCTGAGAGCGGCTCAGGTCCGCCCGGGCCGTAGCCTGCTGCCGAAGCCACATCCGGACGACCCAGTGCAATGGCGAGCAGGTCGGCCTCGGGCAACTGTCCTTCTTCGAGGAACTCCGCCTGCAGCGGTGTCATTGGACGATTGGGTATCGCGCTCGAACTCGCAGCAGCATCCCTCAGTTCGCTTTCTAGGTCTTTCGCGCTGCGAAGCGGGATGTCATGAACGAAGGGAGCGACACGTCTAATCTTGATATCCGAATAATCTGCGAAATGCAGCACATTGCGGATCTCTCGCTCCATTGCCTCGACCTTCTGCTCGTCGCGCGAGTCGGGCTTGAATTCGATCTCGACCATCTTGCCGAGCGCGATAATGTCGCCCACGAATCCAGATGTGACGATGTCCCGCGTAAAGCCCGGATACGCGACTTCGCGCAAGAGTTCGCGCACTCGTTGAGCGTCCGCGTTCTGCATAACCTGTGCCCCCTCCCCGATGGTGAGTGTTCAAGAGACGCCCGTGACCCGTCTCTAGACGGAGCTTGACCGCGCCGCGGCAGCGATGGCTGTCCACTGGCAGGCGTCAGCAAAGGATGTGCCAGCGGGTGTAAAGGGGCGATCCAGGCGCGCTAAAGATCACTTCCAGCGATTGATCCGTAGCAACCAGATCAATACACACGGCCGGCCTCTTGGGTCGAATGTCACGTCAGACTAAGGAAGTAGGACATTGCGCGAGCGCACGGGCGCGGCCCCAATCGGTGCCGGGGCACGGATTCGGCTCGTCGCGGCGAGACTGCGTCGGCAATAGCTCCGGCCCCGCGGTGCGACAGTTTGTCCGAGCGGACGCGTCAGGGTGGGCTAAGGTGTCGCAGTCCGCCGTGGAGCGCGGTCTAACGAGAGGTGCGCCTGAGGACCAGACAGTTGCCGCGAGCAGTCGCAGCGTTGCTGGAGGGGGTTTCGGTCCGAGGGGTTAAAGCGCGGTCAGATCTCGGCCCTTGCTGTCCGCACGCCGCCATCTCAGATGGCGTTGGCATGAAAGACGCTAAACCGATCCGCCGACTGAGGTGCGAGGGCCGACTCCAGTCACTCGGCTGTTCCTGGCATGGCTGGGAGACAAGATGCTGGCCGCGTTTATGCTGTTGCATCGCCGCGGAGTCGATACACACCGGGAGCGCAATGAATTACAACGAACCCGAGCTAAGCCCAACGACAAACAGTTACTATAAGGAGGTCGAGATGGCAGCGAAAATAGGCGACAGGGTGAAGGTGCACTATACCGGCACCCTGGTCGATGGAACCGAGTTCGACAGCTCGCGCGGGCGCGAACCGCTGGAGTTCACGCTCGGCGACGAAACGATGCTGCCCGATTTCGAGGCTGCGATGATCGGTATGGTTGAGGGCGAGCAAAAGACCATCACGATCCCCTGCGAGGGCGCGTATGGCGAGCAGGACGCCAGTCTCAACCTGGACGTCCCGCGCGATACATTACCGTCGGATGTCGAGTTATCGGTCGGAGCCGTGCTGCAAGCACACGGGCCGGACGGGCAGTCGGCTAGCTTTAGAGTGGTCAGCATTGAGGACGACCAGGTCGCGATGGACGGCAACCACCCACTCGCTGGTTTCGACCTGACATTTCAGTTGGAACTGGTCGACATCGTCTGATCGACGAGAACCACAGTCAATCAATCGCAGCGAACCGTTGCGTACGGCAACTGCTGCGATCAAACGTTGACATCGACAGGTCGTATTAGATCATCATGACGCCGTCGCGCAGTTGCATCGTGACCACCCGCTCCTGGCGATCAAGGATCAGATAACGTGATAGGTCTTGCCCATTTTGCACGTCACTCACGATTTTGTTCAAATGGGGCTGCGCTTGCTCGCTGCTCGGCGCTTGTCCGCGCTCACCATCCAGGCTGGCGATCAGAATAAGGTCCCAGTCCTGGGTAATCTCATCCACTTCCGCAACCAGGGCGGCAAAGCTTTCGATCTCGGACGGTAGCTTGTCGTTGCAGATCACTGGGCTGATCGTACCCGTCCGCTGCGACGACCCGTTGGTGCTCTCGGACTCCGTCTTGGCCAATACAATAAGCAGCCTTTGTGGCTCGTCCTGGATCGCGGCCATATCGAGCAAGTCTTGAAAATTTCTCAGCATCGCTGGTGCACCTCACACTATCGATATCGCAAATGAACGTCGCGTACTGGGAGAGTCGGGGTCGCACGTTCATTTCCAAGCATCCAAACGCCTTTGTCTGACGAAAATTGGCCCTGCTTCACTATCCGGTGTGATTCCACACGCTGCACCCAGGCGCAGGATGGGCGACCATTCATTCGCTCGCGCTGGCTTCACGTCAGTCAGGCTTGCACCGGACTGTCGTATAGGCTTGATCCTGCTTCGTCGGTATCAACGACACTGCTGATTACCCTTCGAATTGCCTTAGAGCGCACGGGGCGCTGCGCTCAGCTGCGAAGGCTGCCAACTAGAGGTATCGGATTCGCCGATAGTAAAGTCAAATAAATTCCGTTTGTGTGAACTTAATATCAGCACTAGCTTATGCAGTGGAAGGCGGCGCGACCGCCGGGATAGACCAAGCAAGCCCCATGCCTCCGACGGCGTGCTGGCTGACACGAGGAGAACAACCAATGATCGCAGTGAAGGTCTCGATGAAGGCGACTCATGAGCCACTGAAGCGGACCCCGGTGGTGCTGCAGCTCGATGCCGACGGTAGTCAAACGCCACCGGTGTTGACCGATCGCACGGGCATCGCCCGCTTCGACCTGCCGCCGACCAGCGGCCGCATCCTGGTCTCTGGGCTGCAGCGCTACGATGGACGTCTCGATGGCGAGATTCCGATCGAGCTCTGGTCGATCACCCAGCCGGAACTGGACTCCAAAGGTGGCCCTGGCGAGCTACCCAGCGGCCGCAACGCCTATCCGGGCATGAGCACGCTTTGGCTGCCGGTTGGCGATCAGCGCGTCGAGGTCGACAGCGAGGGCTATCTGGTCGACCCGCAGGACTGGTCCGAGGACTTCGCGCGCGCGCTCGCGGATGAGGAAGGTCTGACACTCACCGCGGAGCACTGGGAGCTGATCCGGTGGCTGCGCGCGCAGTACGCGCGCCACGGCATCCAAGCCTCGGTGCGCGACATGATCGCGCACTTCCGGCGAACCTGGGATCGAGAGCGCGGCAGCAACCGCTACCTTCACCAGCTGTTCCCACGCGGTGGCCCGCAGAAGCAGGGTAATCGCCTCGCCGGGCTGCTACGCACGAAGGGGGAGCACTGAGCGTTCTAGCGACGAGCGGGGGATGACCGATCTGGGTAGGATCGATGCCAAGCAGCAAATACCAGGCGACCTGGATATCCGCTGAGTCACGTGTTCCTGCAAGCCCGCCACTGCCAGGACAATTGACCATGACCAGCTTATCCCGGCGGCGCAGGTTCGACGCCATTGGTCGCGTTCAAGCTTCGGAGAGCGATCCCGGCTCGCGGCCCGCGTCGCGGCGCTCGGTGAGTCGCTCCCTCGCTCCCTATCTCAGAAAGTTGCGAGGCTCCAGTCGCGGCGCGCCGCCGCGCGTTAGCGCGGGAGAGGTACTTTGGTCTTGGCTCGGCAGCTTCCTCGGCATCGCCTTAGTTAGCTGGCTGAACCGCGCCTCCTGGCTGATCGAGATCGGGCTGACCGAGGATGACTCCCTGCTGCTGATCGGCTCGCTCGGCGCGTCAGCGGTGCTGATCTACGGCGCGCCAAGAAGCCCCATGGCGCAGCCGCGGAACCTCATCGGCGGGCACCTAATTTCGGCGTTGGTCGGGGTCACGGTGTGGATGCTGATTGGACCGCTGATGCCTTGGCTTGCGGCAGCGCTTGCAGTCTCGAGCGCGATCGCGCTGATGCACCTCACGCGTACCCTGCACCCACCCGGGGGTGCCACCGCACTGATCGCGGTGATCGGCTCTGAGCAGGTGCACGCGCTCGGCTACCTCTTCGTGCTGATCCCTGCAACGCTAGCCCCGCTGCTGATCCTGTTGGTGGCGCTCGTGGTGAATAACGTCGCGAGCGGCCGTCGGTATCCGGAGTTCTGGTTTTGAGCCGCTTACTCTTAGCGCTGGGACGAGATGACCCTTAACCGGTCAACCGCGGCTGCCCCGATTTCGACTCGTCGGCCCATATCCCGAGCCACGCTATTGATTCTTCGTGCCTCAAAGAACAAGATCGCCACGAGAAGGAGAGGGTTCTGCGCAAGACCGCATGGCAAAACGTGCGCCACTCAAAGGCGGCATCATTGTTGCTTACCCCTAAGGAGGAAACAAGACGGCGTAATCTTCAGTGAGGACAGCGCCTCCGCCAACGTAGCGCCCTTGAAGGGGCTACCGTCATCATCATTCCGGAGCAAGGGCTGATCCATCAGCCCGTCGGTCCGGACCTCGAAGTGCATGAGGACTTTCACAGCACTACACTAGTCAGGGTGGTTTCCAGTACAACGAAAAGAGGGTTTTCCTATGCGAGTCGCAGAGTACATGACGAAGAGCCCATTTACCGTATCCGAGGACACGAGCCTAAAAGAGGCGGTGCCGATGCTTGGGAAGCACCACATCCGTCATTTGCCGGTTCTTAACGGTACCAGGCTCGTAGGAATGGTGACGGATCGGGATATCCGCCGCGCCCAACCGGGCCTGCTGTTGGGTATTGGGCGGGAAAACTACGAGGAGGTGCTACTGAAAACCCCAGTCTCCCGCATCATGACCAGAGAACCGGTAACCGTGACCGAAGAAACGTCAGTGGTCGATGCGGTGCGCTTGATCGTGGATAAGAAATTCGGAAGTCTCCCGGTGGTGAGAGGCGACGAACTGGTCGGGATCTTCACCGAGATCGACGCGCTAAAGCTCTTGCTGCAAAAACTGGAATAGACAGCGGTCTCGCTGGCGCCTAATGCCGATCGCCCCGCCTGCAGGGGCTCCTGGAACGGACCCCTCCCTATCCTTGTACGCCCTGCCGGCGGCGGCGCCGAACTGGACCCCCTGTATCCCTCGCCAGGCTTAAACGTCCCACTTCATCAGCGCGATGCCGCGGAGGCCGCCGCCCTGACCTTCTGCCACTTAGCGTGCTGGACAGAATGACTGAGGCTTATACGTCAGCAAGTGTTTCCATACCGTCTCACTCAGAGCAACGCACGGATTTCGGCGGCCACCTCCTCAGGCATGGTAGCGTGCGTCAGCGTCTGGCTTAACTGCCCCTTTTTGTTGATCAGATAGATTCGAGATGAGTGGTCCACAGAATAGCCCATAGCGGAATCCTTCATCTCCACTTTTTGATAAAATGCGCCGTAGCGATCGACCATCCGATCGACTTCCGCCTTCTTGCCTGTCATTCCGATGATTTTCGGGTGAAAGAAATTGCCGTATTCAGCTAGCCGTTCTGGCGTATCGCGCTCCGGATCAACGCTCACAAATAATGGCTGTACCTGTTCCAGCTCTTCCGGGGATAGCTCTTCCAGTGCCTGAGACATAACTGCCAAGGAGGTAGGACAGACATCCGGACAGTGCGTATACCCGATGTAGAGCACAGAGACCTTTCCTTTGAACTCCGATAATGAAGTCGGTCCACTAACGCTTTGCAGGGTAAAATCACCACCCATTCCCAGTTTATGCATCAGAGGCTGTTCCGGCTCCGCAATAAGTGGCGACACCAGATAAGCCGTAGCAACCCCACCGAGCAGTGTCAGGGTGAATAAAAGGACATTGCGACGCGTTATCAAACTGTTTGCCATGTTTGCTGTCCCATCCGCACGGAGCTTGAGTCGGTTTTGTACCGGGCAGGTGCTGGTGATGACTATCAGAACACTCGAACCCCTAGGTCGCTGATATCGGCGGTGAACACCAATGGGTGCTCAATGGTCAACCTTCCGTTGTGCTGGCGTTGTCAGCCGGCGACGCCAATCTTCGGTGCTTTTTGAACGGATTCGCCGCTCAACGAGGCGGCGCCAGTTTTCCGGCAGCTCTGGGAGCATTGCAAACTCCGCAAGTGCATCGGAATCCTCGGTGGATTGATAGAGCAGGTCCGCAACACGCGTCAGCGACCAGTCCGGGTTGGGGCGGTGAACGAGTTCGGCCGTGCACCCCGCCTGGATCTCGCCGGAGTGAAGAACGCGAAAATACCAGCCCGTTCGACCTGTCGACTGCACCCGGCGAGCCATGTCAGGCTGGTCGAATCGTAGGTTCAGCTTCCAGCAGGGCTGCCGGCTCTGTGAGAGCTCGACGAGCACCGGGCCCATCTGGAAACGGTCGCCAAGACACAGATCCTGCTCTGTGACCCCCTCGACCACAAGATTTTCTCCGAATCCTCCGGGCACAAACCGGTCCTCGCGTTGCGGCAACTCTGCTGCCCAGCTTCGGTAGTGGGCCAATGGGTAGGCGTGCAATGCCTTTTCGCGCCCGCCGTGGTGTCGTCGATCGGCCTGCTCGTCACCTTCCAAACCCTGCGGCCCCACGAACACGACTCCGTCGGTCGGTTGCTTGTCGATAGCAGATACGTGACCGTTATCGCCAAGCGGCCTAGCACGTCCGGCGCGCAGTTCCGCGATGGTAAAAGAGATCATTCGCAAACCCCGTTTTAGCCGAAGAGCACCGCGTCGGGCCGAGCGACCCGCGCTGGAAGTGGTTAACGATTATCCGTACCGCCCATCCACTCTGGCGGTTAATAGCGGCCGCGTAAACAGAAGCAGCATCGCTAGAAAGGCACCTACCCAAAGCAACTGGGAGAGCTGGATCAGCAGAAAATAATGCTCCGGCGCTAGTGTCGGTACAAGTGCGCGCAGTACGGCGCCAGTCGCGAGTATCGTGAAGATTAAGGCGAGTGCTTTCGGTGGCTCGAACACATTACGTCCAGTATGTCCGAGGGTCACGCGAGCCATCATCCCAACGGTGATGAGCCCGATGCCGCCGTAGGCCATCGCGTGCAACCCGAGTGCAGGCGGGATGTGGAGGATTTCTGCCGCACCACGTAGTAAAAATCCGATCGAAATGAATGCCACGGCTAGGTGCAGCACCCACACCAGCGGTCGCCTGACTATTTCCGAGGTATACCATCCGTACAAACGTACCGCATTTGCGATAAACAAGACCACGCCGCTGATGAGCAATACGGGTTGCCAAGACAACACATCGGCGGCGGCAAAGATCACGAGACCGAGCAAGGACACACTCGGCACATACCGGTAATCCTGAACCTTGGTCTTTTCGGCGATGGCATTCCGTGTGAAAGAGGGCACCACGCGCTGCGCCATCATCAGGATGAGGCCGATGACAGTGTA
>JGI12210J13797_10099584_pt1 | contig 21672 bp, 16 predicted proteins | sample ElkSlonscriptome_3_FD_13797 | JGI IMG/M metagenome (IMG submission 13797)
CCAGTCAAAACAGCCGTAAAATGCAGGTGTCAGCTCACTAGGCGCCTGAACATCGGCATCCGACTGCATGACATGGCTGATCTTGTTGGGATATTCGCGCTGGACGCAATCGAGCGCCAACACGGCAAAGCGGTCCACCACCGTTTCGGGTGCGGGGCGGTCTGCGTAATCAGACGCGCGATCATTGCCATCACCGCCCGAACATGCGGCAAGCAGGCCGATCCCGACCAAGGCTGAAAAGCCAGCGCCACTTCGCTTCGCCTGCTGCGCCCCAATTCTCGTCAAGATCATGCAGCCCATGGCCCGGTTATCGCCAGCGTGCGGGCAGGGGCATAGGCGTTGACGAAGAACCATTTGCCATCGGGAGAGAAACAGCCACCCGCCAGCTCGGTTTGCATCCGCAGGCGGGCAAAGGCAAAGGCCTTTCCGTCAGGCGTGATCCCTCGCACGTGATTATCTACCACGTCAGTGTATTGGTCCTCGCACACCATCAGGTGCCCGTTGGGTGCGACCGTCAGATTGTCGCCGAAATTGAACTGGTCCTTGCTTTCGCTCTCGAAGAATAACTCAAGCCGGTCAGGCCCTTTGCCGCGTCCGGGAACCAAGCGGAATATCTGACCCAGCCTCGCCGCGCCGCCACTGGTCGAGCACGCGAAAAGCTCATCGGTGCCCATATGCAGGCCTTCGCCCCGCGCGATCAGGGCCGACCCTTTTGCCGCTGCACGAATGCGCAGATCGTCCTTTGGCGCTTCGACATCGTCCAGATCGACCCAACTGACTTCAAAGGCCCGGCGCAGTGGCATGGAAGCCGCGTCCCAATTGCGCGTGTCCGCCAATCCATCGACGACCATCGCCTGAAGCTTGCCTCCCTTGGCCAGCTCACCCGGCACATTGGGGAGGAAGCGATAGAGTACGCCTTCATCACGGTCCTCGGTCAGGTAGACATAGCCTGTTACCGGATCGACGCAGGCGGCTTCATGATTGAAGCGGCCCATCGCCTTAAGCGGGACAGGATCAACGAGGCCGGTCGCGTTGCCGGGCACTTCAAATACCCAGCCATGATTGACGGCCAGTCCATCGCCATAACGCTGTCCGGGGCCGGTGGGGGCTTCTTCACAGCTGAGCCAACTGCCCCACGGCGTCACTCCGCCAGAGCAGTTGCGGATCGTCCCGCCAAGTGTGCGTAGCTGACGCTTCACCTCAAGGGTGTTGGCATCCAGCACAATGTTGGTCGTGCCGCCAGGCACGATCTCGCCGTTGCGGGTGCCAAATCCCTTCGCGATCGGGCCACCTGTGCCAGCCCCGGGCACCAGTTCGTGATTGCGTACCAAAGCGATTTCGCCATTGCCGATATCAAGGCATCCCATGCCATCCGCGTTATCAGGCACGGTGCCACCATCGCTCATCGCATCGCCAAGGCTGGAGAGCAGGCGATAGGAAAAGCCGCGCGGCAGATCGAGCATTCCCGCAGGGTCCGCGACCAATGGCCCATATCCTGCCGCGCTGCTGCGGGCAGATGTCAGCGCTGCGCCGGCTACATTGCCGCGTGTCATACAGCCACTGGCTAAAAGCGCGGCAAAGGCGCTGCCAGTTGCGCCCAGAAACTGGCGCCTGTTTTGTTGTGGCTTTGGCTGTTGCAGGGCCATCAGCTCGGTCTCGCGTTTTTGAGGCGGTAGAAAATGCCGCTCTCGTCATAACCGGTCAATTCCAGCACGCCGCTGACGATATGCACCTTGGTCTCGTTCGTCGGGAAGGGCGTGTCAGCCAGCACTTCGATAAACTGGTTGGGCGCAGCGTGGAAATGGAACGGGCAGCCTGGCGGATAACCCAGCAAGACAAAACGTTTTTGCTTGGTGCCGTTTTCCAGCGGCATCATCCATCCCGCAACCTTGATCCGCTTGCCGGAAAGCTGCTTTACCGCCGGAGTGAACTTCGGCTTTGACAGGATGTAGCCCTGCGGATCCTTGCGCGTGGTCTCGCCGGTCGCCTCCAGCGTTTTCCACGACACGCCGCCTTTCGGGGTTGATGCGGGCTTCCACACGTCTTCGACCGCCGCACCCGCTTTCGGATCGGGCGCGCGGTTTTGGGCGGCGACATCAATCGAGGTTGCAAGGCCAATCCCGCCAATCAACGGCGCCACCATCAAAGTTGCTTTCCACCAGCTCATTGTGGCTGTCTCCTCAAAGTGGGTCTCTCTAAGCGCGCGCAAGGGTGCGAGCCGGGTCAATGTTGTACACGCGCACCGCCGGTATCAAAGCTGCGAGCGCTCCGATAGCCAGAACTGCCAGAATAAGCCCGGCTTCGGCAGGCATGAGCTGCCACGCTTGCAGGCCCATATCGGCGAGCGCCGGAAAATTGCTGCGCGCCAGTGTGATCAGCGTGTGCGCCGCCAGCCAGCCGATAATCGCGCCAAGGGCGGCGGTGATCACCCCTTCCATAATCACTGTTGCGCAAACCTGAATGCGACTCGCCCCCATAACCCGCAGCAGCGCCAGATCCCCTTCGCGGCTGCGCGCCATATTGAGCAACGCGACGAAGATCGCGAGCCCGCCTGTCACTGCCAGCAGCCATGCGAAAATGCGGATGCCGTCAAGGCTTGCGCCCATCAGTTCGAGCAGCCGCGCGGTTTCGGTTGCGGGAATGGCAGATTGCAACTGCGTCTGGCGATTTACCATTGCAGGGATGCGGATCGCGCCCGCTGCATTGCGATAGGTAACAAGCAGGGCAGTGAGTTCCGGTTCAAGCCCGTCGCCACTGGCCTGAAGAATAGCGGGCGCGCCGGTTTGCGAGGTGTCTTCGACAGAATGGTCCTCGTCTTCATCGTGCTCGTGCTTGTGCTCGCCGTGTTCCTCACCATGATCATGGTCGTGGTCTTCACCATGATCGTGCTCGATCCCGTGCACATCCCACACCGTTTCATAAGATGTCAGGATCAGCCGATCGACCACGGTTCCGGTGGGCTCCAGAATGCCGACTGTCTCGAACGGAGCATGGTCATGCCCCTGTTCCGCGCCCTCTTCCTCGGCCAAACCATGATTACCGACGAATTTCTGGCCCAGCGTTGCTTCGGTGTCCGATGCGACCTTTGCGCCCAAGACCGCCTCCAGGGGCGCATCAAAGGTGCGCCCGGTCGCGATCCGTGCGTCATAGAGTTCGGCAAAACTGTCATCGGTGCCAACAATGCGATAGCCATCGAAATTGTCTCCCAACGCCAGCGGCACAGCGCGCCCGACCGCCGGATCGCGGCGCAGCAGGTCCAGGCTGCTTAGCGGGATATTCCCTGTGGGTTGATCGACGTGAAACACGCTCGACAATATCAGCTGGAGCGGCGATCCTTTTGCCCCGACCACAAGGTCCACTCCGCGAGCATCGCGCTCAAACCGGTCATTGGCCTGATTGCCAAATTGCAGCAGAAGCACCAGCATCGCGACCGCAATTGCCAGCAATAGCACATTGAGCGCCGTCGTTAGCGGGCGATCCCGCAGATAGGCGAGGGCAAGCGAGATCATGCCGCGACCGGCCCTTGCGCCAATGTCCCATCTTTCAGGACGATAGTGCGCGCAAAATGGTCTTTCAGGCGATCATCATGCGTGGCAATCAGCAGCGAGGCTCCTACCTCATGCGCGCTCTCAATCAACAGCCGCGCGACGCTTTGCGTATTCGCATGATCCAGCGCGGATGTCGGTTCATCGGCGATCAGGATGTCCGGCTTTACCGCCACAGCGCGCGCAATCGCGGCGCGCTGCGCCTCCCCCTGACTAAGCTCAAACGGACGCGCCTTTGCTCGGTGAGCGATACCCAGCCGATCCAGCGTTTGGTCCACCAGCTTTTCATCGGTTGACCCGATTTGCAGCTTTTGTGCGAGCAGCAGGTTGGCGCGTACCGTCAAAGCCGAGACCAGCCGCAGCGTCTGGAATATGATGCCCATATGCCGTTTGCGCAGGGCGTCCGCCTGACCCGACATAGCCTGCTCGCCCAGCGTGACGGTGCCGCTGTCGGGTGTCTGCAACCCGCAAACGATATTCAGCAGGCTCGATTTGCCAGAGCCGGAAGGGCCGAGCAGCAAGGCATGCTCCCCGGGTTCCAGGCCAAAGCTGACTTCTGACAGAACCTGCCGCCCGCCATAGGACAGGCCGACTTTGTCGACACGTAGCTGCATTATCGGGTGAAGGTCGCCATGTCTTTGGGGTTGATTGGGCCATTGCCGTAATCGCGCTCCCATTCGCGCGGCGGGGTGGGTTCGATTGCCCGCAGGCGAGCCTCACGTTCTTTGGCGGCCTTCTTGGTCTTTGCGTTGGACTTGGTTTTGCTCGTTTTGGCCTGTTCGATTTCGGCCTGCGCCTCTGGCAGAGGGTCGGGCGCGGGAAAGGCGCTCATCTGGTTTGCAAAGGGATTGTACCGGTGAAAACTGCCCATGCCCGGCATTCCTGGCAGACCGTCAAGATCGCAGGCCGCCGCTGGAGACGCTAGAGCGAGGGCCAAAAGCGCCGGTGCGAAAATCAGATGCGATGCCTTCATGGATATGCTCCCGTGCGTTCCGTTTCATGCAGCATTCGTGAATGCCTGAGCCAGCGCCGATGCGACTTCCGGTGTAACCAAAGCCGATAGGGTGTTGTAACCTGCGCGCGGCCTTTCTACAATGTGATACAGTATATCATACAATACTTGTTCCCAGAGGTATCGCAATGGCCACGATTCTGCAATCTCTTGCGCGCGTTTCGCGAGAAGCGCGCACGCTGCACGATATCCGGTCCGATGACTGCAACCTTGCGATCTGGGAACGCGCACCGATTGAAGGGATGGAGCGGTTGCTGGAAGGCGACCCTGAAGACCTGCGTTTCGTCACACCCTTGCACAAGCTGGAAGAGCGGATGCGCGCGGAGATGGCAGCGAACAATTATGTCAAAGGGCCAGAGCAAGCGCGCCTGATTGAAGATGTCGCCGACCTTGCAGAGATGTTCTGCTCGATCATCGACAGCCATGAACTCGAAGTGCGGCTGGAAATCATAACGACTGACAGCTGCAGGAAATTCCATGCTGATTACGTTGTGGCGCGCCTCATCACGACTTATGTGGGTGATGGTACGCAATGGCTGGAGCAACCGGACGCAGACCGGGTGGCCCAAGGGCTGGAACCTGAACGGATCAACCAGATGAGCGCGGGCGATATCGGCATCTTCAAAGGCAAGATGGGCACCGCCACCCCGGCCATCCACCGCTCGCCACCTATTGGCGATCTCGGTCAGAAGCGGCTGTTGCTTGTCTTCAATCATGCGCAACAAAGCTGATCGCGCAATCGGATTTGACGCGACCTGATCGAGCGTCCAAACCCGAGGTCCGGAAATCCAAAGGGCCTTTCATGTTCAAGTCTGTTTTTGCCGTAAGCGCGACCCTTTCTCTCGTCGCAATCGCTGCTGTTCCTGCAAGTGTTCTTGCGCAACCCGTGTCCGAAAAGGGCTCGGAGGCGCTATCGGCAGAGGCACCCCCGCAAGCGTCCGCGCGCACGGCTCCCAATCGCACATTCACGGGCGAGGACCTGTTCGATCTTGCCTATGCAACCGATCCGCAGATAAGCCCGGATGGCAGTCGCATCGCCTATGTCCGCCGCCAGAATGACATTATGGCCGACCGCGCGCTCAACTCGATCTGGATGATCGATACGGACACCGGCAAGGAAACGCCCTTCGCCGCAGGGGAGGGCGGATCATTTTCTCCGCGCTGGTCGCCCGACGGATCGCGCGTGGCCTATGTCTCGACCAAGGGTGGCAGCGCGCAATTGTGGGTGAAGTGGCTGGACGGCGAGGCGGTGCGGCTGACCGGTCTGCCCAACAGTCCCTCCAGCATTGCGTGGTCGCCCGATGGCGAGACGATTGCCTATACGATGCTGGTCAATGACAGCCCGCCGAAACTCGGCTCCGCTCCCGCCAATCGTCCTGAGGGCGCCAAATGGGCTGAGCCGCTGGAGATCACCGACCTCGTTAATTTCAAGGCTGATGGCGCGGGCGAACTAACCCCCGGCTTCCAGAAAATCTTCACCATCCCGGCAACTGGCGGTGCACCGCGCCAGATGACGTTTGGTCCCAACCATGACGGCGGACCGCTCAGTTGGGCACCCGATGGCAAGATGATCTTTTTCAGCGCGAACCGCAGTGGCGACTGGCAAACCGACCCGGTCGAAAGCGACATCTGGGCGCTCGATACCGCTTCGCTATCTCTGGAAAAGCTGACCAGCCGCGACGGCCCCGATAGCGGCGCGATGGTGTCGCCCGACGGCAAATGGATCGCCTATATCGGGTTTGACGATGTGGGCAGCGCCTATGAGAACGCCGAACTGACAATCATGGACCGCGATGGCGGCAATGCCCGCCTGTTGACTGGCGACTGGGATTACAGCGTCGATGGCATGCAGTGGGACGCAGATTCGCGCGGCATCTACGTGCAATATGACGAGCGCGGAGAGACTTTCGTGGCGCGCATCGGCCTTGATGGATCGGTGCGGCAGGTCGCGGATGGCATTTCGGGCGGCGGGCTGGACCGGCCCTATACCGGCGGCAGTTTCTCGGTGGCGGATGATGACAGCATCGCCTTCACCGGAGGGACCGCCGCGCGGCCTCCCGAGGTCAAGATCGCAGCGGGCAAAGGTGCACGTTACCTGACGAACCTCAACGCCAGCATGCGCACGACCAAGGCGTTGGGCGAAGTGCGCGAAATCAGCACTGCATCGAGCGCTGACGGGCTTGAGGTACAGGGCTGGCTGACGCTTCCACCGGGCTACGAAGCGGGCAGCAAGGTGCCGCTCATTCTCGAAATTCATGGTGGGCCATTTGCCGCCTATGGCCCGCATTTCTCAACCGACAATCAACTGTATGCCGCCGACGGTTACGCCGTGCTTTCGGCCAATCCGCGCGGTTCCACAAGTTATGGGAAGGCCTTCGCAAAGCAGATCGACAAGGCGTATCCGGGCCAAGACTATGATGATCTAATCAGCCTGGTCGATCACGCCATTGCAATGGGCATTGCCGATCCTGACGCCCTGTTTGTGACAGGTGGATCGGGCGGCGGTGTCCTGACGTCATGGATTGTTGGCAAGACAGACCGGTTCAAGGCGGCGGCCACGCAAAAGCCGGTGATCAACTGGACCACGCAAGCGCTGACGGCGGACGGGACAGGCTATTTCGGGAAGTACTGGATCGGCTCGCGCCCATGGGAAAATCCCGAAAAGTTCTGGGCGCAATCGCCGCTATCGCTGATCGGGAATGTCAAAACGCCCACACTGGTTGTGGTGGGCAGTCAGGATTTCCGCACTCCTGTTAGCGAGGCATTGCAATATTACTCAGCCCTGCAACTCGCGGGCGTGCCGACCGCCTTTGTCCGCGTGCCCGGTGCAAGCCATGCGATCACCGCGCGCCCGTCACAAAGTGCGGCCAAGGCTTCGGCAATTCTGGCATGGTTTGAGCGTTATGCGGATGGCTGGGAGCCGGAAATGGAAAGCGTCGAGCCGTCCGCGCCCGCGATCGCGGAATAGATGTTTTTACGCTAACCGTTCGACGATGGTGATGGTGGATCCGCTGTTTGGGCCGTATTTAGAAAGGTGCGGGCCGTGCGCCTTATGGCGAATGCGACATTTGCCTGAGGTTACGCTTTTGTCGATCATGTCGGCATATTCCGGATCAGCCACGCTCAGATCATTGAGCGACAGTGCGAGCAGACTGCCCGCCTGCATCAGATCGAGCAGCTCGTCATAGGCTGAGGCTGGCGCTGCGCCCTTGCTGATCGCGCCGACCGCTGTGATGACTGGATATTGCGATAAATGCTTTGGTAGCGGCTGGTTCGGCTCCACCCGAAAAAGCGTGCGATAAATGGAGCGCGTCGCGGCAATATCGAGCATCGCCTGCGACAGGTCGGTCCCGTCGATCTGCGTAAAGCCGGCCTTGGCAAGCTCGATCCCGGACAGTCCCGTGCCGCAGGCAAAGTCGAGGATCGGCGTGCTGCGATCAGGCACATATTGCGCCAGTGCTTCAGCGAGGCGCGCCGGGGTCAGATAGCCGCTTTCCTGCAAATCCCGATCATAATCCTGCGCCCACTCATCATAGAGCGCGCGCATCTGGCTATCGCCGGATACCTGATAAATCCGGTCAAGAATGTCTTTCGCCATCAGTTAAGTTTGGTCACATCGGCGGCGGGCGTTCCCAGCGGGGGTAGCGGCTTTGGCACTAATTTGCGCACCGGCTCCTCTGTGATCTTCTGCTTCAAGAGACCGATAGCTGCATCCAGCTGCGCGTCAGCCCCGTTGAAGGTCGCATAGGGTCCGTTCTCGACTTCATAATCCGGCGCGATCCCATAGCCTTCGACGATCCAGTTGCCCTTAATATCATACTGCGCGAACTCTGCGATGCGCACCCCGCCATTGTCGGTCAGCCGGTTGCGATCGCTCAGCCAGATGCCTGCTCCGGCAGTGCGGGTTCCGATCAGCGGCGCGAGGCCCAGCGATTTGGCGGCAGCGGCGAATGTCTCGCCATCGGAATAGGTGCGTTCATCAATCAGGATCGCGATATGTCCGCGATAGGCGTTTTGCATATTGGTGGTGACTTGCCCCTTGCCGTCCGGCGCGCCCCAGAATGCCCACGGTTTGCGCATCAGCATGGAGATCAGGATGCTGTCGATATTGCCGCCCGAATTGTTGCGCACATCGATGATCAGTCCATCCTTATCGAGATGTGAAAAGTAGTCGCGCGCAAAGCTCGCAATGTCTCCGCTGCCCATCGCGCGCAGATGCAGATAGCCGATATCGCCTCCGGACTTCTGCGCTGTCGCCTGCTTTTTGCCTTCAACAAAGTCGTAATACTCGGCGGTGTAGCGCCCGCTTGCACTCATGGGCACGGCAATGGTGCTGATATCCGCGCCGCCGCGGGTCAGATCAACGCGCACCTGCTGCCCGGCCTTGTTGGCCAGCGCGAGTCGTAAATCGGCGAGCGAGGCAATGGCGCGCCCGTCGATCCGGCGGATCACGTCACCCGCCTTTGCATCGACATCGGGCATCCGCAGCGGCGGGCGAACATCGACCAGATCGGCTTCGCTCATATAAATACGGTTGATGCGCAGGCCACCGTCAATGGCCGAATATTGCGCGCCCAGAAATGCCATATCGCCATTTTCCGGATCGCTCGGCAGATCGCCAGAGCGGACCTGACTGTGCAGTATTCCCAGCTGTGACGCCATCTGCGCAAGAATGGTGTTTAGTTCTGCCCGGTGTCCGATGCGATTGACCAGTGGTTCATGGCTGGCGCGAACCGCGTTCCAATCGACCCCGCGCAGGGCCGGATCATAGGCAAAGTCGCGATGCATGCGCCACGCATCAAGGAACATCTGACGCCATTCGGCTTTCGGATTGACGGTCAACCGCCAGTCATCCAGCCGCACCATCTTACCATCCAGCTTTTCGGGTATTTTGGCCTTTGCCGGGACCAACGCGAATTTGGGTCCATCGGAAGAGGGCAGGGCAACCGCAATCGTCTCGCCATCGCCGGAGAGTTGCAGGCCCATTGCTTCGGAAGAGAATGTCTCGACCGCCGGATCATCCTTGTCGATTGCGATGGAGACCCATTCATCGCCTATAGCGGTGTAGAGAAAGTCGGAAGAGGCCATCAGGGCGCTTTGTGCGCCGGGCTTCACCGGCAATTTGTAAAGGCGCTGCGCCAGCCCGGCGAGCTGGACGTTGGCTTTCATCTCGTCCTTTTTATCATCCTTTTCATCCTCTTCCGTATCGTCTTCATCCTCGCTTTCATCGTCGGGTTCGTCCCCGCCGGTATCGGTCAGCTCGTTATCTTGCCGGAAAGGAAACTCGGCTTCAGGATCGAGGCGCAGCGCATGTATTTCTCCACGATCAGGGAAAGAGACGCCCATATTCCGGTCACCCCACGGGCTGCCGGGGGTGGGGTCGAAATTGCGGTTCGAGATGAAATACAGCCACGCCCCGTCGGCGGAGAAAGCGGGCGCATAGTCGTGAAACTTACCCGAAGTGCCCCTCACACGCTCTCCTGAGGCCAGATCCTGCACGAAAATATCACCGGTATTGCCGCCTTGGCCAAGCACCCTTTCTGAGTATGCGACGTATTTCCCGTCGGGCGAGAACGTCACACCGCCGAACGTATCGTCATCTCCAGTGTCATTCTGGGCGAGCAGGGTTATGCGGCCGCTGGCAATATCCACTTTTTGCAGGCGGGCATCCTTGTCCTGAACGACGAGTGTCTTGCCATCGGGCGACATTGCAAAAGACCAGATATGCGCGTCATAGCCGTTGACGATGGTCTCGGGCTCGCCAGATCCATCTGCGGCAACGCGGACCAGATCGCGCGTCTCCCCTTGGTCGAGGATCATGTAGACATACTCACCGTCCGGCCCGGCTACCGCGCGGCGGGCGCGGGCACCTTCGGGCACGGCAAATTCAACGCGGCGGCGTGACAGGGGGGATGCGAGCGCGACTTCGCCCCGCGCGATTACAGCGATGTTCTTGCCCGAGGGGCTTATGCGGGCTGCGCTAAGCTGCTCAATGGGATTGTCCAACGTGCGGGTGCGGCTCTGTTCGCGATCCGTGACGATATCGATCGACAGTGTTGAAAGGCTGGAGTTGGCGATGGAAAAGACGTGCAGGTCGGCCCCGTTCTGAAGGAAGATTGCGTCGCCGTCGATTGAGGCCTGCAGGACGGGGAAGGGCAGTTCTGCGGAGTGTTTGGTGACGCCGCTGCCATCCTCGGCGACGGACCAGACTGCATCCGCGCCGCTTTTGTCAGAGATGAAATAGATGCGTCCGCCCTGCGCCATCGGCATGCGGATCGGCGCGCCGAAATCGGCGAGCAATTGAGTGGCTTCATCTTGCGATCCACTGCTCCAGCGCCACAATTGCGCCATCCCGCCGCCGCGATACAGCACCGCATTGTCATTGGCCCGCGCGGCGAGACCCCGGCGGCTGAAGAACAGAGTGGTGCCATCGAAACCGAAGGTCACATCATTCGCGCGCCACAACGGTATCGCGCTCGCTTCGCCGCCAGCGGGATCAATCGTGTAGAGAATTTCACCCTGACCGCGCCCGCGAATGCGCGAGGAAAAGATCACCATGCCATCGGGTGTCCAGCCGATGGTGCTGACCCCTCCGCCCTCGAAAGTCAGGCGGCGCGGCGGGCCTCCGGCAACGGGCATGACATAGACGTCATTGGCGCTGTCATAGCTGGCGTTGAAGACGACCATCGTTCCATCGGGAGAGAGCTTTGCGCGGCGCTCTTCCTCAGGGTGGTTGGTGAGCCGCACGGCGCTTCCGCCAGTGCGACCTGTGCGCCACAGATCACCTTCGCTGGCAAAGACCAGAACACCACCGCGCGCGCTGGGATATTGGTAGAACCCTTCCTCTGCCGCAGCGCCGCTCGAAAGCGTCGCCAGCGCGAATGCCGCCAACGCTGCCGATGATCGTATAAATCGTGTCATGAATGCTGTGCCCCTGATCGATATTTGCCTGTCACAATTGCTGCAACACTGCGCGAAGGCCTTGGACAGAACAAGAGCACAGTGTCGCTCAAGACGTCGATAAAGCGTCTGAAGGCCGCGATTGTGCAACTCTATGCAAGTGTGCGGGGTGCATTTGAGTTTTTTCCACTTTGAGCGTGGGCCGAGGCATGACAATAAGCGCCCAGACAAAGCACTCTAGAGAAAAACACCTGGGAGCCAAAACACCATGAATCTGGAATTCACCCCCGAAGAGATTGCGTTCCGCCAAGAGGTCCGCGCTTTCATCGAAGAAAACCACCCCAAGCACCTCGAAGGGATGGGCAATCGCGAAGACATGTCTCCCGAAGACATGACCGCATGGCACAAGATTCTCGGTAAAAAGGGCTGGTCAGCGCCTGCTTGGCCGGTTGAGTATGGCGGTACAGGCTGGACCCCGACACAGCGTTATATCTGGTCAGAGGAAAATGCCCGCGTCGGCACCTTCATGCCGTTGCCGTTCGGCATCTCCATGGTCGGTCCGGTGATCTACACCTTTGGCAATGAAGCACAGAAGCAACAGCACCTCCCCGGCATCCTCAGCGGTGATGTGTGGTGGTGCCAGGGTTATTCCGAGCCGGGCGCAGGTTCGGACCTTGCCTCGCTGAAGACCACTGCCGTTCGCGATGGCGATCATTACGTGATCAACGGCCAAAAGACATGGACCACTCTGGCGCAACACGCCGATTGGGGCTTTTTCCTGTGCCGCACGGATACCGATGCTGCAAAACCGCAGGAAGGCATCAGCTTTATCCTCGTTGATATGAAGTCACCGGGCGTCGAAGTTAAGCCGATCAAGCTGCTTGATGGCGGTTATGAGGTCAATGAGACCTGGCTGACCGATGTCCGTGTGCCGGTTGAGAACCTTGTGGGCGAGGAAAACAAGGGCTGGACCTATGCCAAGTTCCTGCTTGCCCATGAACGCAGCGGCATTGCCGGCGTCGCCCGGTCAAAGCGCGGCGTTGAAAAGTTGCGCGAGATTGCTGCGGTCGAGGAATTGGGCGGTGCACCGCTGATCGAGGATTTCGATTTCGCCCGCAAGGTGAGCCAGCTTGAGATTGATCTGGCCGCGCTTGAAATCACTGAGCTGCGCACGCTGGCTGGCGAGCAGGCGGGCAAGGGGCCGGGGCCGGAAAGTTCAATTCTGAAAATCAAAGGCACTGAAATTCAGCAGCGCCTGACGGAATTGACGCTGGAGGCGGTCGGCAATTACGGCACACCTCTGTATGGCAATATTGCAAAGGTGCCCGGCGATGCAGGCTCAAACCAGTATCCGGTCGGCCCCGATTATGCCCAGCATGCGGCGGCCACCTATTTCAATATGCGCAAGACTTCGATCTATGGCGGATCGAACGAAATTCAGCGCAACATCATCACGAAAATGATCCTCGGCCTTTAAGGGTAACGAGAGACACCGGAGGGATTAAGTGGACTTCAACTTTACCGAAGAACAGGAAATGGTGCGCGACGGCCTGACGCGCATGGTTCGCGAACAATATGACTGGGAAACCCGTCGTGCCGCGATCGAAAGCGAAGCCGGTTGGCGGCCCGAGGTTTGGGCACAACTGGCCGAACTCGGCATTCTGGGCATGCCCTTCAGCGAGGCTGATGGCGGCTTTGGCGGCGGCGCGGTGGATGCGATGGTCGTCATGGAGGAATTTGGCAAAGGTTTGGTCGTGGAGCCGTTCGTGCCCACGGTGGTCTGTGCTGGAGGCTTCCTCAAGCACGCCGGAACCGATGCCCAGAAAGAAGAGCATATCGGCGCCATCGTCGACGGCAGCCGCGTGTTCGCATTCGCCTATGCCGAGCCGCGCGGACGCTATGACTATGCCGATCTGCAAACCACCGCGAAGAAAGACGGCGACGGCTACGTTCTGAACGGCCACAAGGCTGTTGTCATAGGTGCCCCGTGGGCGAGCCATCTGATCGTCACCGCACGCACATCCGGCGGTCAGCGGGATCATGAAGGCGTCAGCGTGTTCGTGGTCGACAAATCGGCCAAGGGTGTGATGACGCAGGATTACGAAACGGTCGATGGTCGCCGCGCATCCGAAGTATATTTCGAGAATGTCTCCATCCCCGCCGATGCGCTGATCGGAGAAGAGGGTGCCGGCCTTCCGCTGATCGAACGGGTCACCGACGAAGCCATCGCCGCGCAATGTGCCGAGGCCTGCGGCGCGATGAAAGTCGCCCACACGATGACAGTCGAATATTCGCGGCAGCGCAAACAGTTCGGCGTGCCGATCGGATCGTTCCAGGTGCTGCAACATCGCATGGTCGATATGTACACCGAATACGAGCAGTCCGTTTCGCTCACCTACCTGGCAACCCTGCGCCTCGATTCCGAAGAGCGGGAGCGCAAACTGGCGGTCTCTGCGGCGAAAGTCCGGATTGGCCAGGCCGCACATCTGATCGGCCAGGAAGCCGTCCAGATCCACGGCGGCAATGGCGTCACGGACGAATACGCTATTGGCCATTATTTCAAGCGGTTGGCGATCTTTGATTCAGAGTTCGGCAATATCGACCACCACATGAAACGCCACGTCGCACTGGCCGGCTAACCATTTGTCCAATCTGTTCCCCGTGAGCGTTCGTGAGATAGATTGAGATCGAAACGAGCAGTTTCTAAAGCACCTGCTGAGCGGGTCGTGAAGGATATTCGGCGCAAAACACGGCATCAGTTTTCAGCTGAAGAGAAGATACAGATCGTGCTGGAAGGCCTGCGCGGTGATGACAGTATTGCCGAGCTGTGCCGCAAGGAAGGCATTGCCCAAAGCTGTACTACACTTGGTCCAAAGACTCATGGAAGCTGGCAAGCGCAGGCTTGCTGGCGATACTTCGTGTGCTGTCACCACAGACGAGGTAAAGGATTGGCGGCGCGAAGTGCATGACCTGAAGAAGGTGGTAGCTGACAAGCCGCTTTTATCTGAAAAGCTCTAATAGCTGCCAGTCTGCTTTCGGCGGGCCTCAGCACGAGGCTTAATGTCCGAAGCTGGGGTGGAAGCGCAAGTTCAGAGCGTCGACCTTTGTTGGGCTATAAGCAAACAGTCGGCTTCTTGCACGCATCGAGTCAAATGCAGAGAGCTGGAAACTTGCCGACTTGCATTCATTCGTTCCACTGCAAATGGTCTGATCCGACAATTGTGGAGGGTAGGGGCAAAAACATTGTGTGAATGCGACGGGTTCGGCAAAGCAATCACTATTCGCAAAGTTGGGGGCAAGCGATAGATTGTGATACGGATAAAATGCCATTTCTCGTTCAAAAGCGCTGTTAAATCGGCCGTCTTTTGTGGCGCTTTTCTTGTGCTGGGTGCGTGTTCGCTATCAAAAACTTCGGTCGAACTTCCCCGTAGTGAGGCCGCCAATTGGGAAAGTGAGGCGGTCACTAGACTTGCAGAGATAAGCCCTGAAAGATTTGACGCGGCTACATTTTGGGACCAATTTGATAATCCAACGCTGACCGGCCTCATTGCTGAGGCCAATCGCGAAAACCTGACATTGCAACTTGCCGCCTTGCGTATTCTCGATGCCCGCTTGCGCGTGCGCGGCGCGCAATTGGCGCAAGGCCCGCAACCGGTCATCGCAACCGCAACTGGCGGCTATGCAGCGAACGCTCTCGCCGGCGGTCGGATTGTTGATAACGACTTTCTCTTCGGCGATCTCGGTATCTCGTCCGCTTGGGAAATTGACGTGTTTGGGCGATTGGCGCGCGCTAAGGATGCAAGCCGGGGCAATCTTGGAATTGCGAGCGCGCGGGCACAGGATGCCTCTCTGCTCATCACATCGGAGGTGGCGCGTCGGTATTTTGCTCTACAAACCGCCCGGCTGCGTCTCAGGATCGCAGAGGAAAATCTCGCCAAGCAAGAGCGCTCGACCGAAATCGCGCAAAATCAGTTTCGTTTCGGCGTCGGAAACGAATTAGATGTCGCTCAGGCGCGCGCGCAGGCTGTTGCGACATCGGCTAGTCTGGCTTTACGGCGTGAAGCGATCGAGCGTGAGTTGTCAGCGCTCGCAGTGCTGGTTGGCCGCCTACCCGGTGAACTTGAGGTTCCTGAATTCCCATTGCGCTTGCCCGATGATGCGGCACTAAGTGCGCCGGGTAGCAATCTGCTCCTTCGCCCGGATGTCCGTGCCGCCGCTCTCGCAGTGAATGTCGAAGCCGCGCGTCTCGACATATCCCGCGCTCAATTGAAGCCGGGCTTCGTTATCGCAGGATCGCTTGGCCTGACGCGCACGACTAGTGGGGGACTGACCAACGCTATCACCGAAAACCTTGCAGGGGCGCTGCGCGTGCCCCTGTTTGATTTTGGTCGCCTTCGCAACGCTGTGGCATTGCAGGACGTGAGGCTCGAACAGGCGATTGTCCGATACGAACAAACGGTTCTGGAAGCAGCGGACGAAATCAACGTGGCCGCTATTGCCCTGTTGCGCGCCCGCGAAGAGCGCCTCGCGCGCAAAGAAGCGCTTGCCATCGCCAATCGCAGCCTGGAGCTGGCGCAATTGCGGTATCGTGAAGGTTTGAGCGACCTCGATCGCGTTCTGCGCGCTCAGGAAGCGGTTCTTCGCCAGGCTGATGCGCAGGCGATCGCGCTTGGACGAGAGGCGAGTGCCATGACGCAACTTTATCGCAATCTGGCCGGCGCTGAACTCGCCGGGCCGGTAGCGCCGACACGTGCATCAACGAAGCGAATGGAAAAGCGTGGCTTCATTCAAAATGAGAACCTGCCGTCCACAGAAAGTCTGGAACCGACGAAATGAACGAACCGACGCTCCCACCCGAGAATGCGGATGATACGACCGAGGGCAGCAGGGCCGCTGGCGAGCCGGCAGCGCGCAAGCGAACGCGTATCTCTCTGATCTTCATGCTCGCGGTCATTGCCGCCATCCTAACTCTACACTTTGTTGGTGACAGAGTGACGCCTTACACATCGCAGGCGCGGATTGATGCGAATGTTGTCCCGGTTGCGGCGCAAGTTTCTGGCCAGATCATCAAAGTCGACGTTGGCAACAATCAGGTCGTCCAGAAAGGCGATCCGCTGTTCGAAATCGATACCAGCACCTACGAATTGGCGCGCGAACAAGCGCGGGCTGATGTTGACGCGGTTTTTCGTGATCGGGAACGTGGCAATGCAGCGGTCGAAGTTGCGCGCGCGAACCTAGCCGCAGTACGTGCGAGCCGCGATCGCGCAGCGGTCGAAGCCAACCGTTTGCAGGCGCTTTATACAGAGGATCCGGGAGCAATAAGCTCGCCTCAGATTTGTTTGGAGACTGACATGCTGAAGTATGTACCCTTTCTTGCTGCCGCGCTCGCTCTACCAACTGGCGCGATGGCCAATGCTTGGGAAGACAATTTTGTGCGTTGGGTTGATGAAGGCGGTTTCGAGCGGGTGGAGGCTGAGCCTGTCGTGGTGCCAAGTGCCGGAGACATCGATGCAGACATTGGCAGAATGTATCGACAAGGCATGATACCGATAGGCTACACACTGTTTGAATCGGGCAACGACAAGACTCGTGATGGCGAAAGGTGGGGGGAGGAGCTAGGCGCATCCCATATCATCGTTGGCGTTGATCTAACGTCGTCTCGTAGCGCTTCCATCCCGCTGACTTTGCCAAATACAACGACCTCTACAACCAACGGAAATGCAAGCGTGTTCGGCTCAAGCGGGTCGGCAACCGGCACTTTTAATTCGACCACCACAACGACCGAAAACCAAACGACCTATATCCCGATCACGCGCAATCGCTTTGCCAAGTCAGCGATCTACTTTGCGCCGGAACCCAAGTTTGGAGCTGGGATATATACGCGCCAAGTCTCTGCCGAAGAAATGCAGGAGCTTGGAACTCGCTTCGCAATTGCGGTTCGCTACGTCCGCGACTTCTCTCCGGCCTATTACGCAGACATTCTCCCCGGAGACATCATCCTGAAGATTAATGGCAAGCCAGCCGATCCAAACATTTGGTGGGCCGAGATTTTGGACGGCGAGCCAGATAGCATAGAAGTTATACGACGTGGTGGGACTGAAACCCTATCCTTGGTGATCCCTGAGGAATGGCGGGTCATTCCAAGCAATGCCGTTCAAGGTGGCGAAGAAACTGAGGACGATTGAGCTAGCCCAGCCGTTCGCGTTCGCCTCAAGCGCCGGGCCTATCGGGGAACGGTTAAGGGAACCGGTGCGCGCTCTTAAAAAAATATCAATTAAATCAAGGAAGGGTGGCGGAGACGGAGGGATTCGAACCCTCGATACCCGTAGTAGGTATGGTTCCTTAGCAGGGAACTGGTTTCAGCCACTCACCCACGTCTCCGCATCACAAGATCTTTAGGGCGAAATCCCTCTAACAAAGTCCTTGCGAGCCGCGCGCTATAGTCTCCGCCGCGCGCAGCGGCAAGCGCGCATCCGCAAATTTTTCTGCGATCCCACTTTACGCCGCTTTGGCTCGCACGTTTCTGTTGCCCGGCCTCAACCGCGATCCTCAGCCGCCACCCTCAACTGGCAGCCACAAATGGGCGTTTCCGCTTAAACGCAACCTTACCAGGCAGTTCGCCATGCGTTCATCGCGCATTATATAATTCGGTCATCTCATCGCGTTTTCGATTCGCTTCATCGCCTGTGCCTTGTCGGATCGGACTGAGGCGACTCTGCTTACGCGTTACGAGACCCAACTTCGTTGAAAGGCTGCGATATGACCATGTTCGCTCAGACAGCACGGATTGATGTTCCGTCAAGGGCGCTTTGCGGGCGGTTGGCATCCATCACATTTTCGTTGCTCGCCGTCTTTGCTGTTGCGATCTTGGCAGTGGCGCCTGTGCATGCGCAAGGAGTTGAGAGGTTCGATCCGGATGAAACTTTCCGCAACAGCACCTCCGACGCCGCCAGTTCTGGCGCGATTGACGCGGATCTCGTGAGCCCTTCAGCCGGGCAGACCGCCCCCAATCAACGCGTCGCTGCCCCGCGTCCCGTACCGGCAACGCCAGCGGCCGCGCCTGATGTTGTGACCGGCCAGGCACCCGGGTTTTACAACGAGTTTTCCGATCTCTCCGAACAGGCCAGCGGCAATGATGCCGTCAGCTGGGCTGACCCCGCCAGCGGAGCCAGCGTGGGCGCGGATGCCGCCGATGACGGGGCACAAACCGCCGCCGCCGATGGCAACACCTACGCCGAGGACGACCTGATCGGCGCTGCAGAAGGTGTGTTTGGCAAAGGCGCCGAAGGCCTTGCAAAACTGATTCAGGACCTGCTCAAGAAAGAGGGCGAGCCCAACGCCTATATCGTCGGGCGCGAGGCGGGTGGGGCATTTATTGTCGGCGCGCGCTATGGCTCGGGCACGCTGAATCACAAGGTTGAGGGGCAACGTAAAGTCTATTGGACCGGGCCCTCGGTCGGGTTCGACGCGGGGGCCAATGCCGCCAACACATTTGTTCTCGTCTACAACCTGTTCGACAGTGAAGAGCTGTTCAAACGCTATCCTGCGGGAGAGGGTCAGGCCTATCTCATAGGTGGGCTCAATGCGAGTTACATGCGGCGCGGTGATGTTGTCCTGATCCCTATTCGTGTGGGGGTCGGTGCGCGACTGGGCATCAACGCCGGTTACATGAAGTTCTCGAAGAAGCAGCGCTGGCTTCCTTTTTAACGCACGGCATCCCGCATTTACGCGGGGACGGATGCAATTCACGGTTGCAGCGAAGCGGCTCGCACGGCATCGCTTGGACCATGCTCAACCGACTCGAAGCCCAATCGCCTGATGCGCTGCTCGCGCTGATCAAACTCCACGCAGCGGACGAACGCGCTGACAAGGTCGACCTTGGCGTTGGCGTCTATCGCACAGGGCAGGGCGGCACGCCTGTCTTTGCCGCGATCAAGCAGGCGGAACAGGTGCTGGTCGATACGCAAGACTCCAAAAGCTATCTCGGCCCCGAAGGCGACATGGGCTTTGTGAACGCGCTCATGCCCTATATCTTCGGCGAGGATGCGACCATGGGAGGGCGCATTTCCGGCATGCAGACACCCGGCGGCACGGGCGCTGTCCGGCTGGCGCTGGCGCTGGCGCAAAAGGCTGGCCTCAAACGCCTGCATATGGGCACGCCCAGCTGGCCAAACCATGCCCAGATCATCAATGATCTTGGGCTTGAACTAGTGCCGTTTGATCACGCCAACCCAGACGGCACGGCAAACCTTGATGCGGTCCTTGCCGTGATCAAAAGCGCTGGCCCTGAAGAAGCGGTCCTGCTGCATGGCTGTTGCCACAATCCGACCGGCATTGATTACAGCGCCTCTGACTGGGCCGCGATTGGCGATGCCATTGCCGAAAGCGGGATTTTCCCGATCATCGACACCGCCTATCAGGGCCTTGGCAAAGGGCTTGAAGAGGACGCAGCAGGTATGCGTAGCGTGCTTTCCAAAGTGCCCGAAGCCTTCATCGCGTATAGCTGCGACAAGAATTTCGGCATGTACCGCGACCGTGTCGGCGCATTCTATATCCTCGCCAACGAAGCCGACACGCTGGAGACCGCTTTCTCCAACGCCAACGCTCTGGCACGTGCCAGCTGGTCCATGCCGCCCGATCACGGCGCGGCAGCGGTCCGGCTGATCCTGCGCGACAGCGAAATGACCGCGACCTGGACTGACGAGCTCGACCAGATGCGAACCCGTATGCGGCAGGTGCGTGACCGGCTGTCTGCAGCGGGCACCGTGGGCAGCGTCGATCTGACCCCGCTTGGCAGCCAGAACGGCCTGTTCTCTGTCCTGCCCGTGACCAAGGAGCAGGTGGTGCAAATGCGCGAGCAGCACGGCATTTACATGGCAGGGTCAGGCCGCATCAACATTGCCGGGCTGACGATGGACAATATCGACAAATTCATCGCCGCGCTTGCTGATGTGACCGGTTAAGCTAATTCGCGGTAATGGACCGCCAACCCACCCTCGAGGGCGAAAAAGTCCTTTTGCGCCCGTTGGCGGCGGACGATTGGGACGCGACCTTTACCATCGCCAGCGATCCGGCGGTGTGGGAGCAACACCCGATCCATGACCGCTGGCGCGAGGACGTCTTTGCGGACTTCTTCGCCGATGCCCTGGCGAAGGGTGGCGCGCTTGCGGTGATTGACCGCGCCAAGGGCACAATCATCGGCTCCACCCGCTTTCAGGATCATGACCCGGAAGAAGGCGGTTCAGTTGAAATCGGCTACACTTTCCTTTCTCCGCGATACTGGGGCAAGGGTTTCAACCGCGAGATGAAACGGTTGATGCTGGCCCACGCATTTCAGTTCGTCGCCCGCGTCGATTTCAAGGTTGGCGAGACCAATTACCGGTCCCGCATCGCGCTCGAAAATATCGGCGCAACCCGCACGACCCGCACCGATCTTGGCCAATATCAGGGCAAACGGGTGCTCCACGTCATCTATGCGATCACGGCAGAGGAATTTTTGGCCGGGTCCTTGGCGAGTGGCTGATCCTGTTGGATAGGATTTGACACTCCATTTCCGGCAAACCCCCGAGAATCGCTACATCCTCCTGATAACTATAGAAAATGCTGTGTCGGATAGGATTTTACACTTTCCCAACGCACTTTAGATCTTTTGGCGCGTTTGCGTGCCTTTCTGTGCCCCGCACCATTAAACCGGAGACGAATGTAACAGCGGCCCGGAGAGTAGGAAAATGGGGGGCGGCATTTGATTGCCTGCCTTTTTCATTCAGGCAGGGCCGGTGGCTGCTGCAGTGCGCACTGTTTTGTTAAAGCGCTGATCTTGACGAATCTCAGTAGTCGGCGCGGCAGCGCGCTATTATAGGGCAAGCGCGAATCCAAACAGGCGAAGGCATTGAAATGCGAATTTTTCTGGTAGTGGCGATCACATTGGTAGCGACCGGTGTTAGCGCGCAGGCACCTGCGCCAAGTTTTTGCGAGCGGCTCGCTCCGCAACTGGAGATGAAGGAAAAAACATCTCGAAAAGGCGGTGATACGAGGTGGGAAGTCGATACTCTTGGCGGGCTGAAGACCTTTTTGGTCGGCGGATCGACCCTGGTTTCTTTTCGTATTGAGCCGGTCGGCGAACCAACGGTGGAGGCATACCAGCGCCTTGAAGACACCTGTCAGCAGGAAGGCAAGGAGATGATTTGCACAGTCGCCGAACCGCTGAATCTGAAG
>JGI12210J13797_10083596_pt1 | contig 21658 bp, 21 predicted proteins | sample ElkSlonscriptome_3_FD_13797 | JGI IMG/M metagenome (IMG submission 13797)
ATCGAGCAGTCTAAGGGGTATCGCTCCTTGGAGCAGAACGCAGCCACACTCCCGGAGGGCTTTGTCCCGGTAGAGTCCAACTTTAGCCCGGTGCGGCGGGTGTTATTTGAGGTCGAGTCGGCCCGGGTGCGCCAGCGGACGAACTACGACAAGCTGATTGTGGAAGTGTGGACAGATGGCACCATGACCCCACAGGAGGCCCTCAGCAAGAGTTCCATCACGCTGATTCGTCACTTGCAGGTCTTCGACCCTGAGGAAAGCGCAGACATCCTCAAAGACCCGGATAACTTCCGCCCGCCCGCGCCAGAGCCAGAGCCGGAGGTCAACCCGCTGTACGATGTGCCCATCGAGGTTTTGGACCTCAGCACACGGGTCTTCAACTCGCTACGGCGCACAGGCATCACCTCCGTGGGCGATGTAGTTGACATGCTCGAACGGGGCGAGGACGCCATGCTAGCCATCCGCAACTTCGGCCAGACATCCCTGGACGAACTGAAGGAGAAACTAGAGGACAACAGCTATCTGCCAGAGCAGATTAAGCTGGACGACTAGGCAGCCATAGCATGGCAACTTCAACTAGACAAGTCCGCGTGTTTTTGCTAGCATGTTTTATTCGGTAAACCACCGTCAAGCTCAAAACACGCCGGATTATGTCTGATTGAGGACGCCTCAGCGCTTTTGGGCTGCATGACAGGCGAATTGACCGTAACATCAACCGAGGAGGAAGGCGCGCTTTCTTACCCACACACCTGTGGGGGGCACCAGCGCCACAAGCGAATGAAAGTATCGACATCTGTAAAGAAGCGTTGCCCCAAGTGCCGCATCATCAAGCGCAAGGGCCGCGTCATGGTTATTTGTTCCAACCCGAAGCACAAGCAGCGTCAGGGCTAGGGGGCAGATATGGCACGTATAGAAGGTGTAGACATCCCGCGCGACAAGCGCATAGAGATTTCGCTCACTTACATTTATGGGGTTGGTCGTAAGACCAGCAACGACATCCTAGAAGCGGCTGGCGTCAATAAAGACACCCGCGTTAAGGATTTGACAGAGGAAGATGTTCAGAAGATCCGCGACCAGATGAGCGACTACACCACCGAGGGTGACCTACGGCGTCAGCGTCAGCTCGCCATCAAGCGCCTGTCGGAAATTGGTAGCTATCGCGGTCTGCGTCATCGCCGCAACCTGCCTGTACGTGGGCAACGCACCAAAACCAACGCCCGCACTCGTCGTGGCGCTCGTAAGACGGTCCCAGGCCGGGGTCGCCGGCGCGGTAAGTAAGCCGACCGCACCAACAGCCAGCGCGGCTTAGGCCTTAGTGCCAGCCGCACCCTGAACTTGCATCGGGTGTACGCAGGGTAGGGCGGAACTTCACAGTACCGCCAGTAATAACCCGCATAAGTTAGCATGTGCCGTGCGCGGCACGTTGCACACGATACATACCGATGCGAGCATAGCACAATCCAACCGCAGGCGCGGGCCAAGTCTTGGCCGGCAAACATACTGCGGTTTTCGCCTGCATAGGCATTAAACAGAACATATGGGGCAGCGCATATCCCCAAAACAATAACGAGGAGAAAGCATGGCTCGTCAGAAAAAGGGAGGGCGTCGCCCTCAGAAGAAGGTCGTTAAGAATATCCCTTACGGACAGGGGCATATCTTCGCTACCTTCAACAACACCATCATTTCCATGACCGATCAGTCCGGTAACGTCATCTCCTGGGCCTCTGCGGGCACGGCAGGCTTTAAGGGCAGCCGCAAGAGCACGCCCTACGCCGCTCGTGTCGCCGCGCAGAGCGCCTCCGAATCAGCGCAAAGCCACGGTATGACCGAGGTTGATGTGTTCGTGAAGGGGCCAGGGCCAGGGCGTGAGGCTGCCATTCGGGCCATCCAGGCCAGCGGCCTTAAGGTTCGCTCTATTACCGACAAAACACCGGTACCGCACAACGGCGTCCGTGCGCCGAAGAAGCGCCGCGTCTAAAGTTGATGTGTCGTTCCGTTGCAGAGGCTACCCTACGAGGGCGCCTCACACGCTCACCTAGCGATACAGATAAGGAGCGAACCGAGTGTTAAATAACATCAATGTGCCGCACAAAATCTCCAGCGATGCGACAACCGCTAAGTATGGACGATTCAACATCGGCCCGTTGGAAAGCGGCTATGGCATCATCATTGGCAACGCCTTGCGGCGCGTCTTGCTGTCGTCGTTGCCGGGTGCAGCCGTCACGAGTATTCGTGTCTCCGGCGTTCACCATGAGTTTTCCACCATTCCTTATGTGCGTGAGGACATGACACAGCTTGTTTTGCGTGTCAAGGAGCTTCGCATTCACATGGACGAGGGCGTGGAGTCCGCACGGCTGAGGCTAGAGCACCACGGCGAGGGCACCGTCACCGCAGCAGACATTGCGACGCCGCCCGGAATGGGCATCGAGATCGAAAACGCGGGGATGTATCTGTTTACCGTGGACAAAGAGCCACAATTTACCGATACCAACCACCCTCAAATTGAGATGGAGTTCGAAGTTCGCACCGGACGTGGCTTTAGCCCGGCAGAAGAGCGTGGGCGCTTACCCATCGGTGAGCTTCCAGTAGATGCTATCTTTAGCCCTGTCCGACGGGTGAACTTTGAAGTGTCTGCGGCAAAGGTTGATGCCAACGTAGACTACGATCAACTTACACTGGAGATTTGGACGGACGGCACCATGCGCCCTCACGAGGCCATGCGCCAAGCGTCCCAACTATTGATGCGTCACCTTACGGTTGTCGCCGGGGCAGACCCCATGATTCCTGACCACTTCATCCAAGAGGAGGAAGAAGAGGAAGAGGAGCCAAAGGGAAATCGCCATCAGCCTGTGCTCTACGAAAAGCTCATCGAAGAGCTTGACTTGAGTGTGCGTGTGTTCAACTCGCTAAAACGAACAGGCATTACCACCGTCGGCGATGTGCTAGATATGCTAGATCGCGGTACAGATGCCATGCTTGCTATCCGTAACTTTGGGGAGAAATCCTTAGAGGAACTTATAGAGAAACTGCAAGCTAAGGGCTATATAGAAAAGGAAGATAGTTAGACGCACGGCTGCCAAGCGGTAGCCTGCGTATAGGAGGAAAGAAAGATGCGTCATCGCGTAAGGGGCAAAAAACTAGGGCGCGACAGCGGCCACCGTAAGGCGCTACGCCGGAATCTTACCATTTCGCTTTTTGAGCATGGGCGAATTCGCACCACGCGCCAGAAGGCCGACTTCGTGCGTCGTCATGTAGAGCGGCTTATCACCATTGCCAAGCGCGGCCACAAGCGGGCAGAGGCCAGCGGCCAGCAGGCCGACTTGGTGCACGCGCAACGTGTCGCCGCCAGCCGCATGTACAACCGTCGTGACCTCGTTCAGAAGCTGTTTAACGAAATTGCACCTCACTTTGAGGACCGCGACGGCGGTTACACGCGCATCCTGAAGCTGGGGCCGCGCAAGGGTGACCAGGCTGAAATGGTGCTGCTAGAGTTGGTCGATTACGAGCTTATCGGCGAAGACGAGTAACTTTTGCCGATAGCCTGCTTCCCCCTCAAGTAGCCAGTATGCGTTATAGAGCGACTTTGGCCTACGACGGCACACNGTACCAGGGCTTTCAGCGTCAGCGGGAAGGCATCCCGACGGTGCAGGGAAGGGTAGAGCAGGCACTAGGGCGTATCAGCGGCGGGGCATATGTACCGATAACCGCCGCTGGACGAACGGATTCCGGCGTACATGCAACTGGGCAGGTCATCGCCTTCAATTTGGATTGGAAGCATGAAACAGATGCGCTGTATCGGGCTGTGAACGCGAATCTGCCGAGTTCAATAGCCATCACAGAATTGATGACTGCATCGGCAGCTTTTCACCCCCGCTACGACGCCCAGCGGCGGCAGTACCAATACACGATCCGTGTTGCGCCGCATGCCCTGCCGCTGATGCGTTACACAAGCTGGGTGATTTACGGTTATACGTTGGATGTACCGCTGATGCAGCAAGTAGCGGCGCAGCTCGTGGGCAGGCGAGACTTCGGTGCCCTTGGGACGCCGCCACAGGGAAACAGCACCGTTCGGACTATTCACCGCTCTGAGTGGGAGATGGATAAGGACGAACACGGCCAGAAATTGCGCTACACCGTCGAGGCAGATGCTTTTCTATATCGGATGGTACGGCGCACTGTCGGAATGCTGTATGATTGTGGGCGGGGCCAGCTTAGCCCCGACGATGTGCGGCAAAAGCTGGCACAAACGGAGGTGGCACGCGGTGTGACCGTCGCCCCCCCGCAAGGATTGGTGCTTACCCGCGTGACTTATGCGGATGATGCCCAACCTTTAGATAAGAAAACCGACCGGGCTTACCCGGATAGTTAGAGACAAACACAAAAGTAGCGGGGTTTGCCCCGTACAGTGAGGAAACAAACATGCCACAGCATAAGACTTATTCCACCACACCGAAAGACATCGAGCGCGAATGGTGGGTCGTCGATGCCGAGGGGCAGACCCTTGGACGACTTGCCACCCGCATTGCTACGATTCTACGCGGCAAGCACAAGCCGTATTACGCCCCCCACCTGGACTGCGGCGACTATGTCATTGTCGTCAATGCAGAGAAAATCCACGTCACCGGGCGTCGTATGGACCAGAAGCTTTACTACCGCCACAGCAACTACCCCGGCGGACTCCGCAGCATCACCCTGCGCGAACAACTGAAGAAGAACCCCACCCGCCCAATGGAGCTAGCCGTCAAGCGTATGCTACCTAGCAACTCCTCTTTGGGGCGCGATATGTACCGTAAGCTGAAGGTTTACGCCGGGCCGAACCACCCGCATGAGGCGCAAAGCCCGAAGACACTCGAAATCACCACCCGAGGAAAGGAAAGCTAAACGATGAGCGACTTATTTGCATCCCAGTACTACGAAGGCATCGGGCGGCGCAAAAGCGCCAGCGCCCGTGTACGCCTGTACCCCGGCGGCTCCGGCAATGTCATCATCAATGACAAAGATGCACCGGACTACCTACCGCGTGAGGGCGACATCCAGATTATGATGCGCCCGCTGACGCAGGTAGGCCAGGAGACGCAGTACGACATCTCCGTGCATGTTAACGGGGGCGGCATCACCGGCCAGCGCGACGCAATTCAACTTGGCATCGCCCGCGCCCTGCTGAAGGTTGACCCGGACATGCGTAGCGACCTCAAGCCGCGTGGCTTCCTCACCCGAGACGCCCGCGTTAAGGAGCGCAAGAAGCCCGGCCTCAAGCGTGCGCGTAAGGCCCCGACCTACACCAAGCGTTAGGCCACGCTCGCAACCAAGATATACCCTCACAGGGACGCCATGCGGTGTCCCTGTTTTAATTTTCCCTGCGCGTCCCGTTTTTCACCCTATGGTAATCTGCTTCTGTGTCATTCTAAGTAATTCCCGTTATAGTCGTAGATGCTCGGAAGAACTTGTTAAATCAGGAGTTAAACCCTTTGATGCCAAACTTCTTAAGATACTGTGTGAGGATCGGCCTGGTCGGGCTGGCCGCGCTTGTGCTAGCTTTGCCCGTTGCCGCCCAAGATGACAGCGCGACTGACGCGCCCCCAGCGGCAGAAATCCAGAACGATGAAGGCGGCCCTGTCATCGTCAACGGACAGCTTAATTACACCTTCCTGCAATTTACGTCTGGCGTCGCACAGCCCATCGTGCTGCTAGAAGACCAGGCGGGCTTCGTAGAACGCGAGTTGAATTTCATCTTTCCGCCGGAATCGCAGGTGTTAGGCAACCTAACGTCGGACTTCTATGACCCGCCCGTCGATTACAACATCAACCTGCCGATTGAGCCACGCGGCACGCTCAAGGATGTCGATAATGACGACACCGAAGACATCGGCGTGATGGTTTATACCCCAGCCTACTGGACAAACACCTTCGGCGATCCCTTTCTCGACCAACGTGATGCCTCTGGTGGCGGTTGGTCAGGTGCCTATGCGGGCACACTGGTCAATGCGGAGCAAGAAGTAACCGGCGGCATGTATGTGATCTACGCGCCGGAAGAAGGCCAGGGATTCCCTTCCGGCTTCGGTGCAGATGGAATGCTTTTCACTGAAGATGACCCGATTGTCACCGTGCCGCAGGGATGGACGACCGTTGATCTCAACACAGACCCCTTCATCTTTGACCGCTCGGAAGTTGCTGAGATTGACCTGCTAGAGCCTGAGGGTTTGGAGCTTAACGACTTCTCCGACCAAGGTTATGTCGAATCGTTTGAGTCCGCAGTGGACTTGTTGCAACGGGAATACTCCTTCACCGAGTTCAAAGATGTAGATTTTGAGGCCCTGCGCGAAACCTATCTACCACGGATTGCAGCGGCTGAGCGTGAAAATGATGACTTCGCTTACAAGCTGGCCCTAAGAGACTTCTCCTACGAACTCCCGGACGGGCATGTGGCGCTGTTCGGCCAGGGCGCAGCAGAGTTGAACGCGCTGTTCCAAGAGGCAATTTCCGGTGGGCTAGGACTTTCGCTTGCACAGCTAGACGATGGCCGCGTGATTGTGGAGTTCGTGGTAGAGAACGGCCCGGCAGAGTCGGCTAGAATCGCACTGGGCGACGAGATTATCGCCATCAACGGGGAGCCGATTATTCCTGTTCTGGAGCAAACGCAGATCTTCGGCGGCTACAGCGCGCCCTATTTCACTCGTTTGCAGCAGCTTCGCTATGCCACGCGCTTCCCCGCTGGCACAGAGGTCGATGTGACCTACCGTAACCGCGATACAGGCGAGTTAAACACGGTTACGCTGGTCGCTTCGTCGGAGACGGAGACTTTCGCACGCACGTCTATCAATGTCGGCGCGCCGCAGTTCGTCGGCCCGGTGGAGTATGAAATCTTGCCCAGCGGTTACGGCTATGTGCAGGTGAGCACCTTTAGCGGCAACGAAGTGCTAACCATCCAAGACTGGGAGAACTTCCTAACGCTGGTAAAGAGCGCTGGCATTCCGGGTATTGTTGTCGATATGCGCTTTAACGGCGGCGGCTCCCCCACGCTGGCGACACAGATGGCTGGTTACTTCGTTGACGAGGAGACCATCACGGGCTATCGTGCCAGCTACAACGACGACACTGGTGAGTTCTTCATTCGTGACGATAACCCGACCATTATGTATCCAGCGCCAGAGACCTTCCGCTACGACGGCGAAGTTGTGGTGATGGTTGGCCCGGCCTGTGCCAGCGCCTGCGAGACCTTTAGCTACGCGGCCTCCCTGGCACCCAATGTCACTATTGTCGGCCAATATCCCTCCCAGGGCCTAGGCGGCGGCATCCAGGACTTCTTGATGCCGGAGAATCTCACCTTCCGCTACACGGTCAACCGTTCGCTCAACGAGGACTTCGAGATTCATATCGAGGGTAGCGGCGTGGAACCAGAAATTCGGGTAGCTATCACTGAGGAGACTCTTTTCGCGGAGGAAGACCTCGTGCAGCAGGCCGCGATTGACTACCTGAACGCTCAACTCACAACACCGTTCAGCGTGGGCGAGGCACTGCAACCCGGCGACAGTGTTAGCGGCACCCTCAACGCAGGCGAGCGCGTGCGCCATCCTGTCATCGGCCCGGCAACTGAGGTAGACGTGCTGGTGGATGTGGACACTGACGAGCAGGTCGTGCTGCGCATTTACGACGAAGCCGGCGACTTGCTAGGCGAGGTTCCGCAGTCGGAATTGCCGGGCTTGCCGCTCCAAGCTGGTGTGGCGGGCGAAGTGCTTATCATCGAGATTAGCACCGCCGGAGATGCCGTGACGGCTGATTACACCATCAGCACCACACTCGTCCAACCGTAGTAGCTCTACAAAACGCAAAAGCCCGCTTGCTACTTCATCTCAGCAAGCGGGCTTTTCATGTCGTCGGAACTTCGACAGGTCGTTTTTAGTAAGCGCCCTCACGCAGCAACACCCTCGGAATCGTCCGTAGCAGAATCTCCAAGTCCAGCCGAATCGCCCAGTTTTCGATGTAATAAATGTCGAGCAGCACCATCTCGTCAAATGGGACGTGGCTTCGCCCGCTGACCTGCCACAACCCGGTAATGCCCGGCACTGTGTTCAGGCGTTGCATATGCCAGTTATCGTAAAGCTCCACCTCGTCGGGCGTGGGCGGGCGTGGGCCGACCAAACTCATTTGCCCCAAAAGCACATTAATCAGGTTCGGCAACTCGTCGATACTTGTTCGCCGGATAAAGCGCCCAATGCGTGTGATGCGTGGATCATCAACGATTTTAGGGTGGCGCGGGTCTTGGTTTTGCTGCTTGACCAGTTCCTGGCGGTATCTGTCCGCGTTTGGAATCATGCTGCGGAATTTGTACATGTTGAACTTCTTACCGTCTTCTCCCACGCGCACTTGCGCGTAGAAAACAGGCCCACCGCTCCCATCCAGCTTGATTAGCAGCGCCATAATGCCGAATATCAGCAGCAGCAGGGGTGATGCCAACGAAATTAGCGTCAGGTCTAAGACACGCTTCAGAATGCGATTGGTCGTATAAAACGATCTCTCAGCATCCAGCCCCAGCAGCGGTATTCCTTCCAAGTTCTCCATGTGCACATGGCGCAGGTTAAGTTGGAACACATCCGGCACGACGCGCACGGCAATACCCTGTCGGCGGCAAATTTCGACAATGTTCATAATGCGGTTGTGCTCCGTCCAGGGCAATGTCACCACAACTAGGTCCACCCTGCTTGAATCGAGTACCTCGCCGAGCTGGTCTAACCCGCCCAACCCACGCACACGCCCCAAGTCAACCTTTCCCACAAGCGGGTCGTCATCCAGGTAGCCCACTGGCAGATAGCCTAATCCGCGTCGGGCCAGCATCACCCGCAACACCGACTGCCCGACATCACCCGCGCCGATGATAAGTGTGCGCCGCACACCTATGCCGCGCCGCGTCCGTAAATATGCATAGAGGCCACGCCGGGTGAGCCTCACCCCCACCAGCAGCACAATGCTAATCACGGCCAGGTACACCAGCATCAAACGGCTGAAAGCCGTGGCCTGCACAGCGAAACTCACCGCCATCAGCAACACAACCGCATTAGTGACACCGTTGGCTACGATGGCGCTCTCTGCGAAGATAGATTGACTGACAGGACGGCGATACAGCCGGGCAGTCGCGTAGCTCAGTAGCAACCACACGGAGTACAGACCCATGTACGGTACATAGATCGAAAAGGGGACGTCGTTGTACTCCAACACCCGCCGAATGAGTTGCAGGTCGTAGCGGGCATAATACGCTAGCATGAAAGCGACCAGCGACAGGACTACATCTAACAGCGGCATTAACCAGAGTGGCTCCTTCAGTGAAGACGACGGCCCCACCAGCGGCAATATTGGCTGTGGCCGTGTCTCCGCTTCACTGCTAGGTCTCTGCTTCTCGCCCGGAAAAAGGGTCATTGTGCTTCTGTTCCTAGTGCTTTCAAGTAACTCTCTACCGTTGCCTGGGCGGTTCGTGCCCATGTGAACCGTTTCGCCATCTTTAGACCGCTTTCGCCCGCTTGCTTCCGCCAATCTGCATCATCTAGGGCTGTGGTGAGCGCGGCCACCCACGCTTCCACATCCAGCGGTGGCACCGTTAACGTGTCCGTACCCCTCACCACCTCTGGGAACGAAGACACATTCGAGACAATCACCGGTGTTCCGCACGCCATTGCCTCTAGCACAGGCATGCCAAAGCCTTCAAAAACCGAAGGGTAGATGAAGGTGGACGCGCTATTGTACCAAAGCGGTAAATCTGCCGAAGGGACAAAACCCGTCAGCCGAACATCCTGCTCCAGCTTATTTTGCTGGATCGTCTCGAAAATTTCAGCGAAGTCCCAGCCCCTTCCGCCGGCTAGCACGAGCAACGGCCTGGCCGAGGCGGGTAGCTGGGCATATGCACGCAAGAGNGTGGGCAGATTTTTCCTCGGCTCCAAGGTGCCGACAAACAGCCAAAACACATCTGGCAAGTTGTGCTGGGTGCGGAAGGCCGCGATTGATTCCGGCGGTAATGGCTTGAACTTGGTGAAATCTGTGCCGGGAGGGGCAATGTCTATGCGCGATGGTTCCACATCCAGAGTGCGGGCAAGATCATCAGCAGTGCTTTGGCTAATGGCAACAACGCGAGTTGCGCGGCGGCAAGTATGGGCCGTCAGCGTATGCAGGTAAGCGCGCCGTGCTCTAGAGAGCAATTGAGGATAGTGGACAAAGCTCAGGTCATAAATTGTAACGACAAAGGGCACTCGTAACGGCAGGGCCGGAGCCACAAAAGCCATTGCATGATACAGATCGAACTGTGATAGTGCGAAAGGCTGCGCGATTTGCTCCCACAGCACGCGCCGGGCGGGATTCTGTGTGTCCACTGGCGCTCTCTGAAGGTCGATCCCCTCAAATGTCCAGTCGTTAGCGGCTCCCACCATAGCCGTCAGCTTCCAGTTGCTCGGCGCGGCTTCCGGCAGATGCGCTAGCGAGTTGGCAATGTAGCTATGTATGCCCGCCGCCCGGTAACTGGCCTGGGAGGCTAGCAGGTGCGCGTTGAGGCCAATCCGCATTATGGTGTGACAGCGATGCTGTTCACCTAGGTCATTCCATCCAGGCGAATAGAAACCGTGGTGCCTTCTTCCGGCGTGCTTTTCACATCGACCTTGCCGTCTAACAAGTCGATGATGCCGTAGGCAATTGGAATACCCAGGCCGCTGCCCTTGAACTCTCTCACCTTATCGTGATCCGCCCGCCAGTAAAGCTGGCCGAGCATCTGCTTCTCTTCGGGACTCATGCCGATGCCGTTGTCCTCAACGGTGACAACTAGTGTGCTGTCATCGGCATGCGCCCGCACATTCACCACCCCATCGTCGTCACTGTAGCGCAGGCTGTTCTCTACAAACTTACGGACAGCCTTGGCGAAGTGTTCGCCGTCCGTGTTGAGTAGCGGCAATCCCTGGGGAATGTCGAAGTTGAGCGTTTTACCGAGTTCTTCGGCTAAAGGCTGCATATCCTTCTCTATCACCATAGCGATGTTCTTAAACATATCCATTTTCTCGGTGATTTTGAGGGTGCCAGCGCGTATTTTGCTGATGTCGCTGACATCTTGCAGAATGCCCTCCATCCGACGTGCGTTTGCGCGAATCGTCGTGACGAATTGTTGCTGCATGTCATTAAGTTCGCCCATGTTCTGTGTATTCAGCATGTCAGAATAGCCGCGTATGCTGGTCATGGGCGTGCGCAGCTCGTGGACAGCCGTGGAAATAAACTCTGCGCTTTCTTTCTTCAGCACACCCACATCGCCATCGGCAGGCACGTCTGCAACGGCCTCCGGCGGCTCATCATCGCTGTCAATCAAAGACATAATCTCCTCGAGTTGCCCGGTTAATCTTATGGGGACGATGTTACCCGTGCGGGCATCCTCGATAAGATCGCTAAGTTTGGATTTGGCCTGTTGAAGTGACATGGAATTTTCTCTCAGTTCGTCGTTTGCGATGGCTGCGAAATCTGATAATAGCTTTCTGTGGGCATGTTCGTATCTGCCGTTAAGGCAGCTTGTATGCGTTCTTCGAGCATAGACTCACTCTGCCAGAAGGTACTAATTTGCGAACGGTAATCTTTAACAGCATCAATTTTAGCATCAACATCGTCAGCGGTTAATATGGTGTAAGTTTTCGTAATATGTAAATCGCTAGGCAGACTTGCAATAGCCTCCGTTAGCGCTGTAGCATCCTCAATATAAGGGTAATCTGCATACAGCCATAATTCTATGTTCCACTCTTGCAGTTGCGGCAGCAAAGCCAGCGCAACGTCTCGAACCAGCAGGTGATCTACATGCGCTCCGGCGGCTAAAGGCGCGTACATCCGGGTAGATTGTGCCAACACGGCTTCATCCAGGGTGAAATAACGTGTCCGTAGCCAAGACGCCGCCCAGTCATCCGGATGAATATGTTTCCACAGGGAATCCTCTGTTGGGTACAGAGGTTCGTCCGTGTGTGGGTTCGTTCGGTAAACGCAATCCGGCACTTCTAGCACATGCTTTGCCTTTGCCCCCAAACGGCCCAAAGCTTCGGCATCTTCTGCCCGTCTTGTCCTGACGGGGTTCTCCCCGGCCTGCCAGCGCTGATGCAAGCCCTCGGTAATGGGGGTAATCGGGACTTTATCTGGAAAGCCACCCATCGTAGTAACAACCATGACAGGCACGCCTTGCCGGCTGAGCTGGTGTAGCGTGCCGCCACAGCTATAGACTGCGTCATCGTAATGTGGCGAGACAAACAGATACATAGCTATCGCTCAAGTGTCTTCATGATGGGCATCAGCCAGCGTTATCGCGGTTTTCCGAGTTGTCTATCGTGGCAACCGTGAAGGTAAATGTGCTCCCCTTGCCTATCTCACTCTCCACATGAATTTTGCTGCCCATCAGCCGCACCAACCGCTCACTAATTGCAAATCCTAGGCCCGTTCCACGCTGGTTGCGGGTGTAGTCGTCCTCTGCCCGCCAGAACTTGGTGCCCAGCTTAGCGATCTGCTCCTCATTCAGGCCGATGCCTGTGTCTTTTACAGTGAAGGACACGCGGTCTCCAGCACGCCTTACACACATTGTGATTTTTCCGCCGTCTGGCGTGTACTTGTAAGCGTTGCTCACCAGGTTAATCAGCACTTGCAGCAGCCGATAGTAATCTGTGTAAAGATCAGGCAGGTTTGGCTCCACCTGCTCTACGTACCGATGCTGACGCTCAACCATCTGTATACGGGTCGTGTCGCGCACTGTGTCTAGCACATGCTTCAACGAGACAGGTGCCTCGTCCATGTAGAAGTGCCCGCTCTCTATCCGGCTGATGTCCGCCAGGTCATCAATCAGCACAACCATGCGCTCTACCGTCGATACAATTTTCTCCAAGAACTCATCCTGGCGGCCTACTAGGTTTTGATGATCCTCGGCGGAAAGCTGTATCAAGTTAGCATAGCCCATGATGCTCGTCATTGGGACTTTCATATCATGGGCGACCGTGGCGACAAACTCGCTCTTGGTACGATCATTTCTTTGAACGGCGTCATACAGTCGTCCGTTCTCAATGGCGACGGCTGCCCGATCTAGCACCCGCCCGGTCAAATCAATTTCCCGGTCGCTATACGGGGGCCTCTCATCTCGGTACAAGACGATCACACCTATGGCCTGTGCCCGCCCAAGCGGCATCACCAGTATCTGGCGTTCTTTGTCCCGCGTTTGTGTTTGTAAAGTAACGGGTGCTTGGGTGTCCACCGCTTCAAAAATGGCTTGTCCATACTCAGTCTCTAAGTCTTGTGTGGCCTCACTCGGGTCTTGGATGCCAAAGTGGCACACATTTTCTACCTGCAACTCGTCCGGTTGTAACAGCCCCAAGTACCCACTTGTGGAGCCAGAAAGCTTAACCGCCCACTCCAAGGTGAGCTGTAGAACGCGGTCTGTGGCCAGGGTTTCGTTCAACAGTAGATCAACCTGCCGAAGCTGCGTCAAATCGCTGATGCGCTCCTCTAATGCTTGATCGGTGTGTTCAAACAGTTGAGCGTTCTCGATAGCAATCGCCGCCTGCCCCCCGAGCGCTTCGAGCGCGTTCAAATCCGTCTCGTCGAACAAGTCCGCCACAACCCGGCTGTCCACATAAGCCACGCCGATTATCTTTCCACGGACACGCAAGGGCGTTGCCATAATACTCCGCAAAGACTGCGTTACAATACTGTCCTTCTCGGCATAGCGGGGGTCATCCATCGCATTCGTGGTGACGATAGCCTGCCCTTGTTCCAGCACCTCGTCGGCGATTGTCTCGCTGTAGAAAGACTCTGAGTTATCCAGGGTTTGGCGGCTAAAATTACGGGCCACCTTCACCTCCAGGCGACCATCATCTGTGTGCAACATGAGGAAACCGCGCTGTCCCCCTGTAAGTTCTAGAACAGCGTCCATAACCTGGTCTAGCACGACCTGCAAATCCAACGACGAACCCAGCAGCCGGCTCACCTTGTAGAGAGCCTCAAACTGTGCGCTCTGGCGTAGCTGCTGACGTTCTTCCTTCAGGTCGTCAAACATACCTTCCAGCTTTTCGATCTGCTCCATCAAAAACTGCTTGTCGACCCGACCACGCTCTATTTGCCGCGCCAGCACCTTGATGTTCTGGTGCATACCGCGGAAGGCTTGCGTAGTTACACCTTTTTCAGAGTCTGTCTCCCCACTCATGCGTAGTCCCCCGTTCCCTGGTCATAATCACATAGATGTGACAGCGGGCAGTCCTCACACTTGGGACTGCGGGCTTTACACAGCGCCCGGCCATGCTGGATCATCTGGATATGAAAGGCGAAGTAGTCTTTGGGGGGGACGATTTCTTCCATGATGTAGTGTGCCTTGTCTGGGGTTGTTCCCTCTGGCGTGAACCCTATCCGCTGGCTGACACGATTAACGTGCGTGTCTACCGGGAAACAGTCTCCGTTAAAGCCAAAGCACACGACAATAGAAGCGGTCTTCAGGCCGATGCCTTTGATCGCTACCAGCCACTCACGCGCCTCGTCTGCGCTCATCTCCTCCAAGAAATCCAGGTTCAGCTCGCCTTCTTGCTCCAGTACCGTGTGCAAGGCCCGCTGGATGCGCGGCCCCTTCTGGTTCGCAAGGCCCGCTACCCTCACGACCTCGATAACTTCTTGCTCCGGAGCCTGCATCACCTCGTGGTAATCTTCGTAGGTGTCCTTCAGATTTTGAAACGCCCGCCCGCTGTTTTTATCGGTTGTGTTTTGGCTGAGGATGGTACCAACGAGCGTGTCCAGCGCGGTCCCACGAGAACGCCACTTTTTCCGGTCATATACCTGTTCCAAAATCTTGGCGACTTCGGGGTACTTCTCTCCACGCTCCTCAATATCGATGTTCGCTAGTGCATTTTTTCGCTTCATCGGCATCAACTCAGTCTCACATACTCGAGGATATTCTATCCTATTTTGAGACTAATTTTTAATCGCTTGTGTTCTGTTTTGCCAGCCAAGCGAGCGCCGCGTGCTTTTCCTCCGATGAGAAGTAGGCCACAGTTATCGGGCTACGGTTGCACAGCAGATGCAGGAAGGGCTTGAGCGCCGTCACGTTCGACGTCGGAGCATACACAATTGCGTAGAAGGACGTGGGAAAACTGTCGCCTAGCTCATTGACCAGGGAAGTCAGATTCTGAATAGCGTAGGTTATGTGCGCCAGTGAGCCGACCTTTAGCACGACACAGAGCTTCACACCCTCTCGGGGGTCTGCTTGTTGGTACACATGGCAAAGCTTCTCGAAGCCTTTGTCGATAGTAGCAACTCTCAAGTCGCACACCTCAAACAAGTGGAATCCGTCACTTGTTATCTCGTATGTCATATCACAGCGTGGTCTTAGGTACCGGGTGGTCATTAGCCTGTCACCCTAACTATCAACGGTAGATAATGGTTTCCTTTATTTTATCACTTTTCCATTTGTTTTACCTTAATGATCTACTATGTTTACTGTTCAGCATAGAACCTCTAAAGTAGCACCCTTTGTACTGCCAACAGTGAGATATACGCCATGTTCAACTCTCAACATCCGAAGCGCGGCCTAGTAGGGCGCGTCCCCGTCTTCTATGGATGGGTGATATGGCTTGTGGCCGCTGTGGGCATGTCCTCCTCAATGCCGGGGCAAACCGCCAGCATCTCGCTTTTCATTGATCGCTGGATTGCTGACTTCGGGCTGGATAATCGTTCGACTATCTCCGCGTTGTATGGCGCGGGCACCTTCACAGCCTCGCTGGCCCTAACTTTGGTTGGCAACCGCATCGACAGGCACGGAACACGCTTTATGGGCGTGGTCATCAGCTTTCTATTTGTGGGTGCGCTGGTATACATGTCGTTTGTGCGTAACCCGGTAATGTTGTTTTTTGGGTTCGTCCTCATTCGCGGCCTGGGCCAAGGATCGATTTTTCTGATTAGCACCACTTCCATCGCCAACTGGTTCCGGCACTGGCGTGGCAGAGTGATTGCCTTCGGCCTGATCACTTTCAGCCTCTTCCAACGGGCTTATATCCCATTTGTGCAGGGCGTTTTAGAGCAGACCTCTTGGGAGCGCGTCTGGTTGTATCTGGCAGCCGGTATCGGCTTAATTACTCTGCCACTGATGCTGCTGTTCATGCGTCAGACGCCTGAGATGTACGGTCAGCTTCCTGACGGCAATCTGCCCCGGCCTCCGGCCCCTGTGGATGACGAACCGGAGGAGCCAGAGCACAGCTATAGGTTGCGCGAGGCCATGCGACTGCCCTTGTTTTGGGTTTTCCTGTTGGGCGGGCTTTTGTCGCCAGCGTTCATCACGGGTGTTGTTTTTCATCAGGAGTCGCTTTTTGGGCTGGCGGGGTATGACGCAGCCACCGCCGCCAATACTATTGCAAACGGACTGCTACTTGGGGGCGTGTCTCTGCTTGTGACCGGGTTTCTGGTCGATCGCATCCCACCGGCCTATGTCCGCGCCATCGAGTTGAGCGCGCTGGCCGGCTTGCTTTTGCTAAGCGGTTCGCTGAGTGCCGGCCCGCTTGCCATCTATGTTTGGATCGGTCTACTTGGTGTGGTCAATGGCACCGGCGGGGTATTCAACGGCGCTGTCTACGCTAATCTCTTCGGGCGGGCACACCAGGGCGAGATTCGCGGTTTCGTTTCCACAATGAGTGTAACAGCGACAGCCGTTGGGCCGTTCGCACTCGCGCTGAGCTACGATGCGTTCGGCGATTACAACTTATCCCTCTATCTGGGCGCTCTGCTGGCCGTCCTAGCACTGATTGGGGGACTGGTGGCAGACGGACCGCGCCGCAAACGTCACCGTGTCGCTGAAGCTGTCGTAAACAAATAGGGGGCTGTCCGAACAACAGACGAGACCGCCCTTCCGGGCGATCTCTGGTTTCAGGTAAGCAGCAGCTTAGACTTTCTCGCCGACTTCCTGCTTGACAGCCTGCACATCAATGGAAATTTTGACTTCCTTACTCACCAAGACACCGCCTGCTTCCAGCGCTTGGTTCCAAGTCAAATTCCAGTCCTCGCGGTCGATGGTCGTGGAACCGACAAAGCCAACGCGTGTATCGCCGAAGGGGCTGTTTTCCATCTCACCGAGGTACTCCACATCAAACACGACCTGCTTGGTCGTGTCGCGGATAGTCAGGTCACCCGTGACCTTGCCCGTGTTCTCTCCACTTACTTCTATGTCGGTGCTCTCGAACTTCATCTTGGGGTAATTCTCTGCGTCGAAGAAGTCTGCACTGCGCAGGTGATTGTCACGGTCTTCCACGCGAGTATTGACGGAGGCAGTGCTGATGCTGGCGACAATCTTGCTGTCTTCCGGGTTCTCTGCGTCGAAGTCCAACCGCCCCTGCAAGTCCTCGAAGACGCCTTTTACCGTGCTGATCATCATGTGCTTTACACTGAACTCAGCGGATGAGTGCATGGTGTCGATTTGATATACAGACATAATTATGTGTTCTCCTTTTTGGTCGGTTTTCATAAACGGACTGCATTCCGTTTCTTGCAATATCAGACGCACACACACGATCATTCTTACCCACTTGGCTGATCACTCATGGCTAACTCATTTTCAGCAAGAGACTTATAACTAACGACCTATTTAAATGTGTTATAATGACAGTAACAGAATTAAGGTATGGACCTATTGCCTCATGGAAACTCAACTGACAGACCTTGCCCAGCGTTTCAAGCGGGCCTTCCCAACCGCGAAACCGTTCAGCATTCACACCAACCTGCCCTACGCCTCTAGTCTGTATCGTATACGCCTCATCACAACCGAAAGCGGTCTTAAGGTGGAGCGCGCCAAATCGCAGGCGGGCCAATCGACAAACAACGACACCGCTTTTACAATTCACCTGTGGGATTCCGAGCGCGATGAGAAGCAACGGCAGGTGATGGCGCAGGGGCGTTTAGTCGCCCAACCGGGAAACGACTCTGTGCTCGAAGGCGAAGTGCATATTCACAGCCAAAACATCGCCTTCTGCGCCGGCCTCATTTCCCTTGGCAGTTTGTATCTATCCATTACGCTCTACCGGATGATTGTTGAGCGCCTAGACCTTATCAGCGTCACAGCCATTCCATACCTGCTGGTGGTCACCGGCACACTCATCATGACGGGCTATGGCGTTTATCGCCTGCTGATGCTGCCACGTCGCCGCAGGCAACTTCTCCGAGCTTTAGAGAAGGCGATGGGCACATAACGCCCTTGCCCGTCTGCCTGTGTTATTGCACCATGAGAGCCTTCTGTCCGGACATCAGGTAAATCTATGCCGCTAACCATTATTGGGCTTGGCCCCGGCAGCGCGGAGGACATTACAAGGCGCGCCTGGCAAGCCCTCCAAAATTCCCAGCATGTGTATTTGCGTACAGAGCGCCACCCATGCGTGCCTCACCTCCCCTCCGCAGCGCATCAACACAGCTTCGATCACCTTTACGAAAGCTTAGACACCTTCGATGAGGTCTACGATGCAATCGCGGATACGTTGCTAGAGGCCGCCCGTGAGCAGGATGTGGTCTACGCGGTGCCCGGCGACCCCTTCGTTGCCGAGTCCACAGTCTCGCGCATTCGGGAGCGAGCGGCAGATGTCAAGTTGACGATCTACAACGGTGTCAGCTTCATCGAGCCGGTCTGCGCCGCACTGGGCATTGACGCGCTGGACGGGTTACAGTTGATTGATGCGCTGGACATAGCCGCTATGCACCACCCCCCGCTCAACCCAGATGTCCCGGCACTCTTGGCACAGGTCTACAGCCGCGATGTTGCCAGTCACGTTAAGCTGGTGCTGATGAATCAGTACCCCGATGACTTCACCGTGACACTCGTTCACAGTGCGGGCGAGGCGGGCGAAGTCGAGATATTGCCGCTGTACGAGATTGACCGGACAGACAAAATAAATCACCTCACCTCGCTCTATGTGCCTGCGCTGGGCAAACACAACAGCTTCGAGAGCTTCCAGGAGACAATCGCGCATCTGCGTGCCCCGGAGGGTTGCCCGTGGGATCGTGAGCAGACCCACGCCAGCTTACGCCCCTATCTCATCGAAGAGGCTTACGAGGTGCTGGACGCACTCAACCGAGACGCGCCGGACGAGCTTATGGATGAACTGGGTGATTTGATGCTGCAAATTGTGCTGCATACACAGATCGCCACCGAGTACGGCGAATTCACAATGGCCGATGTGCTTCACAATGTGAACGCAAAAATGATACGTCGGCATCCGCATGTGTGGGGAGACACCGATGCAGACAACACAGAGACGGTGCTGACAAATTGGGATGCCATCAAGCGGCAAGAAAAGGCGGACAAGGGTGTCGTAGACGACGGTTTCAAATCGGTGTTGGACGACGTACCTGCCGCTTTTTCCGCGCTAATGCGCACATCAAAATACGCCAAGCGGGCGGCCAAGCTCGGCTTTGACTATCCTGACTTGGAAGGCGTAAAGGCCAAGATTCACGAGGAGCTGGCGGAGATGGACGCCACGGAAACCCCTGAAGACCTGATGGACGAAGCGGGTGATCTGCTTTTTGCCGTCGCCGATCTACTGCGTTACCTCAAAATCGACGCGGAGACCGCCCTACAAGCCGCTAACGGAAAGTTCGCACGCCGCTTCCGGCATGTGGAGCAGCGCGTCTACGAGAGTGGCAAAGCGATGAACGAACACACACTAGATGAGTTGGACGTGTTCTGGAGAGAGGCAAAAGCGCTAGAGCGCGATTAGGGCAGCGTCAGAATACGTGGGCCGTCTTCGGTGATGGCGACGGTGTGCTCTACATGGACACACAATGACCCGTCGAGTGTAACCACGGTCCAGCCGTCGGCTAGCTCCTCGGTTCCTGGTAATCCGGCGATCACCATCGGCTCTATGGCGTAAACTAGCCCCGGTACCAGGGCGACACTCTCGAAGCTGGATGTCTGATTCTTACGCACCCACCAGTTGGGAATGGCGGGTTCTTCGTGCATCGCCCGCCCTACGCCGTGCCCGGTATAATCTTTTACCACGCTGTAACCCTGGGCCTCGACGTACTTCTGAACTGCGACGGCCACATCGCGCGTCTCGTTCCCCACCACAGACGCCGCAATCGCAACCTCTAACGCCTTCTCCGCTACAGAGATCAGCCGCCGTGCCCCCGGTGACACCCTACCCACCGGCACAGTGATGGCTGCATCCCCCACAAAGCCGCGATAGTGACAGCCCACATCCAAGCTGATAACATCGCCCTCTTGCAAAATGCGCTCCGCACTAGGAATGCCATGAACCAACTCCTCATTGACCGAAGCGGTGATCGTCGCGGGGAAATTGGGCGCATCGTGCTTGGGGTAATTGAGGAAAGCCGCTGTCGCCCCTGCATCTTCTAACATCTGCGCAGCGATTCGGTCGAGTTCTAGCGTAGAAACACCCGGGGCCACCGCGGCCCGCATGGCTGCGTGCACCTGGGCGACGATCCGCCCTGCCTCACGCATGATGTCAATTTCCGCCGGTGTCTTTAGCTCAACCGTCATGGCTGCTCCCTTATCTCTAGCTATCAGACAGACGCCTGTCGTGCGTCAATAGCAGCTTTGATATCCTGCTCGACCTTCTTAATCGTCTGATTCGCGTCAATCGTCACAATAATGTCTTTGTCCTGGTAAAAGTCAAGCAACGGGGCCGTCTCCGTCATGTAAGTGTCAATGCGCGTCAACACAGCATGAGCGTTGGCGTCATCAGGTCGGCGTTTCGCGTCAGTGCCATCTTTGAGCTTGGCGACCAAGCGCGGTACATACTTGCCCTCAGGATCATCCTCAAAGTGCCATTCTTCGATGCCCCCGTCCCGGAAATAAATATTGTAGCTTTTACCCGTTTCGACATCCATGACACGCCCGAATGCCCGTTTGAACGCGGTATAGAGCGGCAACTCCATCCAGAAAAGCGCGGTGACGTTGGTGCCGTGGCTGGAGAGGTACTCTTCTAACCAGTCGGCCTGGACTTCGTTACGCGGGAAGCCGTCTAAGATAGCCCCTTTGAGCGCGTCTTTCTCACCCAGCCGATCTTTCACCATGCGGCAGGTCAGGTCATCCGGCACCAAATCGCCAGACTTCATGATGGCCTGTACTTCCTGCGCCAGATCGTCGTCACGGGTTTTCATCGCACGGAAAATGTCGCCAGTGGAAATGTGCGGAATACCGTAGGTTTCTGCAATCTTGCTGGCTTGGACGCCTTTACCTGCGCCCTGCACGCCCATCATGATGATATACAAGCTCATTCGTAAGGCTCCAAAAATTATAGTTTGTTGTTAAATATTGGCATAAACGGCTAAAGGAGAGATGAGCGGCCATCTCTCCTTCGAGGTTATTTTTGTCGGTGCTAGCGCATAAAGCCTTCGTAGTTACGCATGACAAGCTGCGCCTCAAGCTGGCGGAGGGTGTCGATAACCACACCCACCACAATGATGAGACCCGCGCCTGTGATAACCAGAGCGGCATTTGTCGTCTGGGTTGCGCTGATGTCGAACAGCAGACGGTTGAGTGCGCCCACAAAGCCTGGCACAACAGCGATGATGCCCAAGAAGACAGCGCCAACGAGTGTGATACGGCGCGTTACCCGCTTGATGTAATCCTCAGTTCGCCGTCCAGGGCGAATACCGGGGATGAAGCCACCGTTACGCTGCAAACTCTCCGCCA
>JGI12210J13797_10250716_pt1 | contig 21650 bp, 23 predicted proteins | sample ElkSlonscriptome_3_FD_13797 | JGI IMG/M metagenome (IMG submission 13797)
GGAATTGGGCTTGCGCCCAATTCTCATGGCGCTTCCGGAGGAGACCATTTCTGGAGATCTCTCGAATATCGGTGATGAAGAAACGGTCCATATTCCGTTTTCCCTCATCGAACCACAACTTGCGCAAGGCCGAGTCGCCATTGCGCTGGAAGAGTTCATTCAGGCGCTTCCAGACAATCGTAAGCGAATGTTCGAAGGAGCCGACCCTTCAGCTGAAGTGCCCATTCCGCTGCCTGAAATATTTCGAAGTCTGCCTATGGAAGCGCTTGAGCTTCGTGACGATCAAGAGGTCGAGCGGGTGCAGCACGAATTCGCCACGCCGTTCAGTCAAAAAGCCTCTGAAGATGCCGAACGGTTCAAACAGGAGGCTCAAGCTAAGGAGACCAGCGAACCCGAGACGGGGGAATCCAACGCGGTCGAATCCGGTGACGAACCAATTTCTGCTGAACAGAAGTCGGCTACCCCGGAGACATCGGGCGAACCGGCACAAGCCCCTACCGAGCCCAAGTCACCGGAATCACCGGAATCACCGGAATCCAAAGAAGCAGAGACCAAAGCCGGGGACTATGCCGCTGTGGGTGAGAAAATCCCCTTCGGTCCTCCACGCACAGATAAAGCTGCCGGGTCCCATGGCCCAATGGTCGTTCCGCCTCCGCGGCTTAAAGAAGCCTCTATCGAAGAACCGGAATCCACCCTGCCCGAGCCGGTTTCACGCTCAGCGGCCCCCAAAGCCTCGCAAGAACCGTTTGATCCGACTCAGCTGCAAGCCTTGCTGATGACGGATGAGAATCTTGATGCGAAGGTCGTTGTGCGTCTCATCTCCAGTTTGCCAGGGCTGAAAGCATGTAACCTCATGTTTGGCGACGGCTTGCATCTGGCTGGAAACTTCCCAGCTCCCGAAGAGATGGAAGGCTTCTGCGCGATGGCCCCGCTCACCTTCTCCAAACTCAATCATTTTTCAACCGAACTGACTCTTGGAGAAGCCAGTAGTTTCACCATCTTTGCGGAAAAAGATCCCGTCAGTATTTTCATGGCAAAAAACATCTGCATGGCCGTTCAGCATGCCGGACGCAGCTTCTTACCTGGCGTCCGTGAAAAATTGACCAGTGTTGTTCATGAACTCTCCAAAATGTATGGCAACTGAGCCAGAGCCGTATTACGATAGATTGCTCAAGGTCGAACCCTTACCTAGAATTCCAGGATAATCAGGAGCCCTCAATGTCCATCATCAATTACGCCAGCAAGGAAATTCAGTTTAAAATCGTCTATTACGGTCCAGCCCTCTGTGGGAAAACCACGAATCTGGCGTATATACACTCACGGATTGCTCCCGAAAATCGTGGGGATCTGGTTTCTCTCGCTACAGCCGCCGATCGGACCCTCTTCTTCGATTTTCTGCCGCTCAACGCCGTGGTCATTAAAGGGTTCAAGACGAAGTTCCAGCTTTATACAGTCCCTGGCCAGGTCATATACAATGCCACGCGCCAACTTGTCCTTCGCAGTGTGGATGGCATCGTTTATGTCGCGGACTCTCAATGGGATAAAATGGAGGAAAATATCGAAAGCTTCCGCAACCTGGAAGAGAATCTGGGCAAGCAGAATTTGTCGCTGGAAGACATCCCTTACGTGATCCAATACAATAAACGGGATCTGCCGAATACCGCTCCGGTGCATTACATGGATTTCCTGTTGAACAACCGAAAGAAGCGGGTGCAGAACTTCGAAGTCATTTCCAGTACCGGTCAAAACGTTTTTGCGGCTTTAAACGCCGTCTCTCAATTGCTGCTTCATAAATTCAGCAAAGAGAGCGACTCAAAGCCGTCCGCCAACCCGGTTGGCATACCCGCAGCGGGTTAATGATCCTCATTATTCCACTATAGATACCTCATACCCATACCCCTGCTCATAACCCCAGCCATATGGACTCGATCCCAGCACTGACCATTGAGGATGTCGCTCACATAGACGGCGTCCTTCAGGACTACCTCCAAAAGTCGGAGTCCGACCTTGCCGTTATTATCGACAAGGGAGGAAATGTCATCTCTCAATACGGCGATTTAGAGGTGATGGATGTCACCATCATCGCGGCCCTCGCCGCCGGCTCGTTCGCCGCAACTAAGGAATTGGCCCGCCGCATTGGTGAAATTGAATTCAACGCGCTTTATCACCAAGGTAATGGAAGCCATATTTTCATGAACTCGATCGATGACGATACGATCATGATAACGGTATTCGGCAGCCAAACGACAGTCGGACTTGTCCGGTTCTATTCGACTAGCGCCGCTCATGCTCTCGCTCAGGTCCTCAAAGATCTCCGGGAAAAAGCGAGTGGCGGCTTCCAGTTCGATGCCGAAGATCTGGGAGATGCTCAGGTCTTCGACAAGACTTGAGCTCACCCGTCTTCTCAGTGGTTCGGCATGTGGAATTTTCTGGAAATCGGCGGGCCACCCCTCTGGCTTCTACTCCTCTGTAGCATTTTATTACTAGGGCTGATTTTCGAGCGTCAAATTGCGCTCAACCGTTGCCGCATTTATTTACATGATTTTCTGCCCGGCCTTCTCGCGCTGCTGCGGGAGCAGCGCCACGCGGAAGCCGTCCAAATCTGTGCTGGCACCCCAGGTCCTGTGGCTCGGGTCTGCAAAGTGCTCGTAGTAGAAGGCCGTGACCTTGATCGATCCAGTTTGCGTGATATGGCCGAAGCTGCGACGGAACTCGAGATTCCCCATCTCAAACGTCAAATGCCATTGCTCAGCGCCATCTGCTATCTCGCACCGCTTTTGGGACTTCTGGGGACTTTTATAGGGCTTCTTGCCACCTTTTCTGCCGCCTCCGCCAATGGGCCTGCGGCCAACTCCGCGCTGCTCACCGAAGGCTTGTATCGTGCCCTCATCTCGGCCAGCACCGGACTCATGATCGGGATTCCTGGCTTTGCCGCTTTCGTTTATCTGAACGGTCGCATTGATCGGATCCATCATGAAATGCGCCGGGCCGCGTTTGAAGTCACGAACGTGCTGCTCAATGCTCGACAAGCCCGTCAGGAAGGCATTATCGAGTTTCATCCTAAGAATTCCTCTTCGCCTCAATAGACGTTTCAAGTCCTATGCCTCATTCCAGTCACGCCTTTCTTGCCCTCTGGCTATTGGCGACTGGCACTATCAATCTGTTCCTTCTCTTGTTTGGGATCAATTGGGTGGCCAACCGAGATGCGACTTTGCCTGGTGTCCAGATTCAACTCCCAGAAACCACTTTTACTCTCGCAGCATCCGAGAATCGACAAATGATCATGATCGCTGCTGGCGCCCCGCCGCGTATTTTTCATCAAGGCGATCTGGTTTCCATCTCGGACTTGGAGCAACGGCTGGGTGAGGCCAAAATTCCGCTTCAAATCCTAATCGCCGCAGATCGCTCAGTCCCGATCGAGGTGGTCAGTGAAATTGCGGAACTGGCATTATTGCAGGGGCACCAGGTAGCCTTACAAGGTGAGCAGGAGTCTTTATGATCTTTGAATCTGAACCTCCGCCTACCCCGCTCCGGGACATCAGGCGATTGTTTTTTTGGATCACCGTGTCTCTGCTAATTCATGTCGCTTGGCTTTATCTTTTACAAGCCTCCCTTCCCATCCAGACCGCTCCTCCCAGCAACAACGCCACGCTTTACCTGAACCCGGACATCGTTTCCTCCCAATCGCCATCGGGCGTGGGTCCCCTCCTTCATTTCACCCCGCCGGCCGCCTCCGAACAGGAAATCAGGAGTCTATTCGATGCGGCGAAACTCCCTGAAACAAGCACGAATCCATGATTCGCCTTGAGCCGGAACTCTTAATCCTGCTCTTTGTGGCTGCCTTGCTTGGGCTAATTGCCCTGAGCTTGATCCTGTCCAGATGGCGGGAATGGCGATCGATTCGCCGGTGGCAGCGGCATCAACGGATTTGCCCCACTTGCACCTGTTTATTCGAATCCGGCCGCCCGGATGGCAGCGCCCTATGTCCCGGCTGCGACCGCCTGACATCGAGCCATCAACGACCGGTCATCCGTCCCGGCCAACTCGATTGAGCCATTCGCCCGAAACGATCGATCGATCTCTTGAAAGCTTTGCTTGCGTGAAGCTGCCATATCACTCAGATAACTGATTATGAATTACCGACGTGTCGTCATCACCGGAATGGGCGTGCTCAGCCCGGTGGGCAATGATCTCGAGACTTTTTGGAGCAACCTGACCAACGGCAACAGTGGCATCGACCTCATCGAAACCTTCGATGTCAGTCAATACACCTCCCGCATCGCCGGGGCCGTGCGCGATTTCAATGCAACTCCGTATTACAAAACCCCCAAAGACGTTCGCCGCAGCGACCGTTTCACCCAACTATCAATGGCTGCCTCCAAGATGGCCATCGCCGATAGCGGCCTGTCGCTCGACACCGTCAATCGCGAACGGTTCGGCGTGATTCTCGGCAGCGGCATCGGTGGATTATCCACCCTGGAACAGCAGCATCAGAATCTCCTGGAAAAGGGCCCTACGAAGATTTCTCCCTTTCTCATTCCAATGATGATCTCCAACATGGCGAGTGGTTTGGTTTCTATGGAGATGGGGCTGCAGGGTCCCAATTTCGCCATCACCACCGCGTGCGCCACGGCCAACAACTCGATAGGCGAAGCCATGCGGATGATTCAGTTCGGGGATGCGGACATCTTTTTAGCTGGCGGTTCCGAGGCTCCGATCGGTCCTACTGGTCTCGGCGGATTTGCCGCCATGAAAGCACTCAGCACCCGCAACGACGAACCGCAGAAAGCGTCGCGCCCTTTCGATCGCGATCGGGATGGATTTGTGATCGCGGAAGGCGCAGGAGTCCTCCTCCTCGAGGAACTCGAACATGCCAAAGCGCGGGGCGCCGAGATCTACTGTGAGTTGGCCGGCTATGGCTTATCGGCGGATGCCTACCACATGACTTCCCCCCTGCCTGACGGCGCCGGGGCCGCTCGTTGCATGGGGATCGCTCTCGATCGTGCCGGCGTGAATCCCGACCAAGTCGATTACATCAACGCCCATGGAACGTCGACAGGCCTCGGAGATGTCTGCGAGACTATTGCGATCAAACGAATCTTCGGTGACTACGCCAAGAATGGTCTGCTAGTCAGTTCCACCAAGTCGATGACGGGCCATACTTTGGGAGCAGCCGGAGCCATCGAAATGGCGGCTTGCGTGCAAGCGATCAAAACCGGAGTCGTGCCCCCGACCATCAACCTGGATAATCCCGATCCAGATTGTGACCTTGAGTATGTTCCTCATGAAGCCCGTGAAACGCAGGTCAATGTAGTGGTGAACAACTCCTTCGGATTCGGAGGGCATAACGCCACACTCGTAGCCAAAAGATTGACTGACTAACCATCCGTATTGGAAAGCCGCTTTTTCTCCTCGCCACGAAACCATTCGTCCGCCTCGCGCAGCGCTTGCAAAGCAGTTTCAGCCTGAGCGGAGCCATGCAAAAACTCCCGGCAAGCAGCTTCCAACTCCGGGCTGTATTTTTGGCCAGGGAACCAATGCCCGGCATTTCCGAGCATATTGTAGCGCATCTTGCCGTAGTCAATCATATCGAAGGCTTTCGCCAACGTCCAAAGCTGCGAAATGACTTGTAAATTGAGATCCCCTGGGACGGCGTCCCATTCCGGTAACGGCCCTCGGATATAGTTCAACCATTCCGAACCCGCAACCGCTCGCAGCTCCGCCTCCAGCCGATCCACGATGGGCGCCACCGTTTCCGCAGCCGTCTCATAATCGTTCAACGCTGCAACGTGCGCATCAAAGTCACTCGGCCGGGCTGCCCCCAGACTCAGGGTATGCACCTGCGGCGTGGCCAAGCAAAACAGGTCGTTGAAGGCCATCGGGGTCAGCGGTGCGCAACAATCGCTCAATTTCGGGGTGGGTGCATAAAGCTTCCCCCCTTTGTCGCTCGGACTGATGATGAACACTCCCATATCTTGGGCGGTGGCAGCCTCGATCGCGGGCCAATTCCTTTGATTAATATAATACCAATGCAAATTGACGTAATCAAAACCGCCATCTTCAATAGCTTCCACAATCACTTCGCAGGGCGCATGCGTGGAAAAACCAACATGCCGGACCCGGCCTTCCTTTTTCAATTGCAGCGCCGCACTCAGACAGCCGCCCTTGCCCAAACTCCAATTCAGCACTTCCCGATTATTGATCCCATGCAAACCGAGAAGATCCACGTAGTCGAGTTGCAAGTAACGCATGGAGGTCTCGAACGTTTCGAGAAACTGACGGGGATCCGCATTCGGTGCCACCTTGGTCTGGATAATCATCTCTTCGCGCGGTAAACTCGGCAGGATTTTGCCCAATTGCATCTCGCTGCTCCCATAACCACGCGCTGTTTCGATATGATTGATGCCCAGCTCCAGGGATCGACAAATCGTGGCTTCCAGATTTTTCTGGCCAGCCGCTTCCACCTCCGACCAGTCGACATCTTTCCACGCCTGCTGATAGCGCATGCCGCCGCAACTGAACACCGGCATCCGCAGCTCGGTGCGACCGAAACGGCGGTATTTCATTGGATTCTGTTTGTCTATCATAAAAATAAAAAGGCAAGATCAGGGGATGCACTCGGGAGTTTTTGCCAGGAGAAGATTTCAACTGACTCTATTGTCCCTCTGGCTAGTGTCCAATAGCCTCGCTGCAGATGATCGTGTGGCGCAAGCCCGAAACCGACAGATGGGTTGGATCGAGGAGATCTTCGCCAACCAGGAAGTTGTTTACCCGCCGAAAGTGCTTCATTTGAGGGCTTATAAAATGGAGGACCGTTTGGAGGTCTATGCCGCCACCGAGAAAGGCTCTCCGCTCCAGCTCATCACCACATTCCCGATTCTAGGTCGCTCGGGATCCCCTGGCCCCAAACGTCGCGAAGGGGATCGGCAGGTTCCTGAGGGTTGTTATTTCATCGATCGGTTTAACCCTAAAAGCCGGTTTCACCTCTCTCTCGGCCTGAACTATCCGAACGCATCCGACCGGGTCTTCGCCGACCCCGACCAACCGGGATCCGATATTTTCATTCATGGCAATCGGGTGACAATCGGTTGTCTGCCCATCGGCGATCAAGGCATCGAGCGACTTTACTTGATTTGCCTCGATTACAACCAGAACGGAGGCAGCCGCATTCCCGTGCATATTTTCCCCACAACCATGGATGATCAAGCCTGGAAGGAGCGTCTGATGCCGATACTGGAGGACAAAGGGGATTCCGGGGAACTCGAACGCTTCTGGCAATCTCTGACTCCCATTTGGACGGCTTTCGAATCGAGCAAGCAATTACCTTCTTGGAGCTTGGATGAAGCCGGCTATTATCAGCTGAAAGCCGAATGATTCAGCGCGGTCACTCGATTTCCGTTCGACCCTGTCGGCCATTGACAAGCCTGTTCGATAGCCGTCGTCACAAAATGCTTCGCCACTCCACAGGCCGTAATGAGATCGGATCCTTTGCCTAGCTCCGCCGCCAAAGCGGCCGAGAGCGTGCAGCCGGTGCCATGTGTCTCAATTCCTTCTCGATAAGGACTTCTCATTTCCCTCGTCAGGGCGCCATTTTCATAGAGCCGATCGATCGCCTCCGCCTGTCGAAGATGCCCGCCTTTCATCAGGACGGCTGTTTTCCATCGAAGAGAGAGGGCTTTTCCGCTCTGATCCATCGCTTCCAAGGAATCAATCGGGGCGCCCAAGAAGGCCGCCGCTTCGTCGAGATTAGGCGTCACAATCTTTGCGAGAGGAATGAGCGAGGTATCGAGCAAAGCCTGCGCCTCCTCGAGCATCAAGCGATCACCCGTGGTGGCGACCATGACCGGATCGACCACCTTACAGACGTTTGGGTATCGCGTAAGAACATCGACGGCCACCTGCATCAATTCTAGAGAAGGCAAAAGACCCGTTTTCAAGGCAACAACAGGAAAAGTTCCGAGCAACAACTCCAGCTGATCTTTCAACATATCGGGCTCCACCGCTCGCAGGAGACGGACTTTTCCCGGGACCTCGGAGACAACGGACGTCACGGCAGAAAGGCCATAAACACCCAAGCTCTGGAATGTTTTGAGGTCAGCCTGGAGTCCTGCGCCAGCGCTACAATCAGACCCGGCGACCGTTAAAACAACTGCGGGGCTGGGAGCCATCAAGCGGCAAGCAACGCTCGCAGTTTGGTCCGAATGGCTTCGCCCATCTCTGCCGTCCCAATTGCTTGTTCACTCCCGGTTCGAAGGTCCGCCGTTCGAAGGCCTTCTTCAATGACTCCACTGACTGCCTGTTCGATGGCATCCGACTCCTTATCCAATCCAAAGCTCATCCGGAGCATCATCGCAGCTGACAGAATTTGGGCGATGGGGTTGGCAATATTTTGTCCGGCGATGTCGGGAGCTGAACCGCCCCCCGGTTCGTAAAGGCCAAATCGAATACCATCCCGAGTGCCTGCCCCCAGACTGGCGCTCGGCAACATGCCGATCGAGCCGGCGATCATGGCCAACTCATCGCTCATGATATCGCCAAACATGTTTTCGGCGACCATAACGTCGTAATGCCCGGGCTGTTTTAGCACCTGCATGGCAGCCGCATCGACATAGACGTGTTCCAGCTCGATCTCAGGATAATCCACGGCAATCCGCTTCATCACCTCCCGCCAAAGCACGCTACACTGCAAGACATTGGCCTTATCCACCGAGGTAACACGCTTGCGCCGTTTCGCAGCAGCCTCGAAAGCGATTCTTCCGATCCGTTCGATCTCGGATTCCCGGTAAACCATGGTATCGACCGCGACCCGTTCATTCCCTTGTTCTTCGATGCCTTTTGGTTGCCCGAAATAAAGCCCCCCGGTGAGCTCGCGCACGCAGAGAATATCGAATCCGTCTCCGACGATATCTGGTCGAAGCGGAGAGGCGTGTCTCAGGGCTGCATGGCAAATTGAGGGACGTAGATTGGCAAATAGTTGAAATTCCTTGCGCAACGGCAGCAACGCCGCCCGCTCCGGCTGTTCAGCCGGCGGCAGACTTTCCCATTTGGGCCCCCCAACCGAACCGAACAGAATCGCATGAGAATCGCGACATTGGGAGAGCGTCTCTGGAGGGAGCGCATGCCCCGTGGCATCGATGGCCGCACCCCCGACCAGCGCCGGTACATATTCAAAGGTGGATTCGCCCGTTTCATGCACCATCTTGAGAAGACTCAAGGTCTCGTTCATGACTTCAGGACCAATGCCATCTCCGGCTAAAACGGCAACGCGATAAGATTGTTGACTCATAAAGGGACCAAGCTGAGCAAGCAGACAAAAAAAAGCAACCCCGCTTCCGTCTGAAAGCGGGGTTGCCGAAATAGTGGGTTCGATAAGATTACTCGCGTGGCGTCGCGGTTTGCTGAAACCGCGGCGGCTGCGGCACCCCCGGAACGGGATATTCTGAAGCGATCGACCGGTCTTCGGTTGGCACGAGTCGGTAAACCCCTTTGGCGTTGTTCAACCAACCATTGGGATCTGCAAATTCTTCGCCGCTATAGCGAAGGCCATAAACCTGATCTTCCAGACCAGTGCCGGTCTCGGAGTCGATCACGGTGGGTGTCACGAAGATAAGCAGATTGCGTTTTGAGCGGGAATTGGTCGTTTGTTGAAACAGATACCCAAGGATCGGAATATCACCCGCGACCGGCACTTTGGTGCGCTCTTTGGTGGTCTGGTCTTGCAGTAGCCCCCCGATGGCAAGAGTAAATCCGCTCTTGATCAAGACATTAGATTCCAATGTCCGGGTGTCGATAATGGGAGCACTTACATTGGCACCACCGAACTGAAAATTAACGTCCTGATTCGAATTACTGATCTCGGGACGAACACTCATGGTGATGAAGTTGTTTTTATTGACGGAAGGCCGAACCACCAACGTGCTGCCGAAGGTGTAGTTATCGAATCCGCCAAATTCAGCCGTAGCCGTTTGTTCGTTGAAATTCAACGATGGCACCGGCCGATTGGTGACAATTTGAATCGTCGCTTCCTGGTTGTCCGCCGTCACGATACGAGGATTGGCTAGGAACTCCGCGTCGGAATCTTCGTTCAACAGTTGCAGCGTCACGGACATCTGAGGGACAGAAAGGATGGAGACCTGACCCAAGAAAGGAGTCAACGAACTAGAGGCATTGCGCACAAAGTCATCGAGCTGTGGATTGCCGTTGTTAAATTCGAGCGAATCGGGATTACTGCCACCATACCGGAAGGTCTGCGGTGAATCCGCGCTGCCGACTACCCCGCCCCAGTTGATTCCGTAAGCTTGACGTGGATTTGCCGAGGTCTCCACGAGACGCGCTTCCACCATGACCTGCTTGGTCGGTTTATCAACCTGAGCGAGAAAATTGCGAATGGCGTCTACGTTCGATTTGGCTTCCCGATAGAAGATCGTGTTGGTGCGAGGATCGACTTGAGGAGCTGACGATTTGGATTGAAGCTGGCTGGCTAGTAATGGCGCAACCGCTTCCGCCCGAGCAAATGAGAACGTGTAGGACTGACTTTCCGTCGGCTCAGCGGCTTTTTCACCCGCCGTTTTGACGTAGTAAACATTTTCGATCAGATCCATGGCCAGACCTTTGGAGGTGACGATGACATCGATGGCCTGCAAGGCCGTCACATCTTGTAATCGCATGGTGATCACTCCTTGAACCATCTCGCTGACGACGAGGTTGATACCAGCTTGCCGCGCTAGCAAGCGAAGCACTGTTGGAACATCCTCCCCTTGGAACTCGAAAGTTCTTGGTGTGCTGGGAGAAACCGAAAGGCTAGAGGAGGTGGGGGTCGGCTCGACATCCTGCCCGGGACTTGGGGCCGTAGGCACATCAGGATTTGGCAAACTTGGCGTATCAGGGGTTGTCGGCGGATCAACCGGCGACGGAGTCGAACTATCCGTCTCCGTTGGCACCGGCTGCGTCGGCGCGATTGGCGGCGGCACATCCGAGATCTCCAATGGTTCATCCACCGTAGCGGCATCACCTGGATCCTGCGACTGAGGCGATTCGATTTCCGTAATGGTTGCCGGAGTCGGCTGAGGCGCATCAAGGGAGAGATCGGTCTCAGACGTCTCGGGCTCGTCGGCAATAGGCACCGGCGGCGGAGGAGCTTGAGTGATCAGCTGTGCGTAGCCTGGCTGAACGGCTAAGCCGCATGTGCCAATTAGTCCAGTTATGAGGATGGATTTGAGGAGTTGCATGGTTAAAGGCGATTGAACGGAACCAGTTTGAGCAGGAAGCAGACCAACTGAGTAGCTTTAAATACTTAGCAGGCGCAAATGATCTCTAATGATCTACATCTATTCGATGCGATTCGGAGATTGCATTATTTCATGTCAACAAGTCAAGCCTTGTGTGAATAACTTTATTCGCCTCGTGCAAATTTGACGAAATCCCGGATGGCAGATGATGACTTGATGCCAGGCGATACCTCCACGCCACCCGCCACATCCACTCCATCGACACCGTCTAATACAGCAACTGCCCGAACGTTCTCAGGCTTGAGCCCACCAGCAACGAAACACGACCTATCACGATGACGTGTCAACGCGTTTCGTAATGCTGCATTTTCGATCTGCCGCCCACTTCCGCCAAAATCTTTTCCGGCCCCGGCATCCAATAAAAAATGATTACATGTCAGCGTATCCAGCCCTGATGCATCACGATTTTTCTCATCAATTCGGACGGCGTAAATCAGCGGCAATCCCAAGCTAGCCACTTGATTGGCGAATTCAGATGATTCTTCCCCATGTAATTGCACCCAGTCGAAACATCCGCTTCGAACAATTTGCAGAACAAAATCCCATTCTGGACGGACCAGAACGGCAACCCGCAATATCTGACTCTCAAAATCAGGAAGCCATTCCTTAGCTTTCGCAAAAGTGATAAATCTCTTGGAGCCTGGCCATAGATTAATTCCAATAAGATCGGCTCCCGCTTCCACAGCCACGGCCGCATCTTTGGGACGGCAAATGCCGCAAATTTTAACTTGGATCGATGGATGGTTCATGGAGGTCTGCAATGGGTTTTGACTCGACACTTCACACCAAATTCCCCTAAACCTTTCACTGTTCTCCCTGGTTCTCTGGCTCCGTAATTCAATCCACATCTCAATACCATGGCAAAGAAAAAGGAAGATCCTGTCGGGGACGCTCTGTCCAAGGCGAAAAAAACCATCAAGCAGTTGGCGAAAAACACCGAAGAAGCGGTGTCTAAAGCGGTTCAGTCGAATGCTTCATCTCCAAAAGCAAAAAAACCTGCGCCGAGAAAGCGTGCCCCCGCAAAAAGCGCACCCTTACCAACATCGGCGAAATCACCGCCACCAAAAACCAGCAAGGCTTCTAGCAGATCCACGGCTTCTGCTTCGTCCGCACGAACCAGCGCAAAGAAAAGCAAAGCCGCCTCATCCTCTTCCGATTCTCAAGGAACCAAGCAGCAATCAGCCAAGAAACCATCGACCCAACCCACAAAGTCGACGTCGACTCCTAAGAAAACAACTTCCTCCTCCCCCACGAACGAGGAAGTCGCCATTCGCGCTTACCTCCTAGCTGAGAACCGAAACAAAAAGGGGATTCCGGGATCCCCTGAATCGGATTGGCTCGAAGCCGAACGCCTCATCAAACAGGAACGTTCTGTTTAAGCTCAAAATCGGCCACGCCGGTTATAACGGATCGACTCGAGAATGACGGAATCGTCAGGCGGCACGTCCAGCAGCCCGCAGGACGCGTGGTCCCATCACGCTGGTCTTGAGATAGCGACTATCCACGCAATCGGTGACTTGCTCCAACAACCGCTGAATTTTAATAGGAGCGCGCAAAACCCCTCGGACTCCCGGTTCGCGAACTAAGTTCGCAATCTCACCCTGATTAATCGACTTGTCATCAACGATAAAGAGAACCGGCGGCAATCTTTTCCCCCGTTGTGCATGCTCGTCCACTCGCCTAAGAAGGTCATAAAGCAGGGCTCCAGGCAAATCTGGCATCGACAAATTAAACAAAAATAAGCCGTATTTCTTCTTGAGCGCCAGCTCAAAAGCATACTTGGCATCGGATGACGTGTCGATATGACTGACCAGAAATCCCGACATGGTTTCCCGTAGAAAACGCAAGTTCAGAACCGAAGGATCCGCAATGAGAACAGGCAATGATCGACCAGCCATGCAAAACCAATAGCATGTCATCATTTCTTTGTGAATAACTTTTTCTTCGTTGACCTTTATTGATCTCGGCGGACTGTGCTTTTATGGTGTCATATGAGATTTTGACGGAGCTTGCGCAGCTGCTGCGTAAACGGTTGGATGTGGTTGCTGATCGGGCATTTTACGAACGGGATCCCGAACAACATTTACAAACCCTGCAACGAGTCTCAATGGAGCTGGACCAGCGAGTCAGCCAACATCGCAACGAGTTGCCTCCGGAATTGCGGCATTTCTTCGAGCGCCAGAGCTACCAAAAAGCCCTTCACTATTTGGAATCGGAAGTCCCGTCATGAGAACATCATTGGTTAGTCTGGTATGTCTGGTCATCGCAGGGGTGGCACACGCCGGCAGTTTGCCGACCCGCGTCACATTTGTCGGTGAATCCCGGTTTGATGACATGATGCGTCTCGCTGACCGCCAAAACTGGGAGCGGCTGCCGATTGGGGAACGAGTAGCGAGAATCGGGCTGTCACTGCGTGGTATTCCTTACAAGAATTACACGTTGGAACTTCACGACCGCATTGAAGCCCCATCGGTCAACATGAAAGGAATGGATTGCTGGACGTTTTTTGAGATCGCGTTAGGGGGCGCCCGGCTTCTTAAGCAGGGACCACCTTACTCAAAGGAGCGCATGCTGCGTCTGATCGAACTTGATCGATATCGGGGCGGGCGCTGCAATGGCAAATTTTACAGCCGTCTGCACCATCTGGAAGATTGGGCTCAGGACAACGAACGCCGCGGTCTCCTCAAAGATGTGACCCGCAATCTTGGCGGCGTGAAGCTGCGTCGGAACATGAATTACATGGGCGGCTCCGGTGCGAGAAATTTCCGTCAGCTTCGCGCGGATCCTTCACAGATTCAATACATGCGCAAAGTAGAGGCGGCCCTTTCCAAACGCGGAATCTATTACATTCCCAAATCGCGTGTGCGTGCGATCGAGTCCAAGATTAAGAATGGTGATATCATCTGCATCGTCACGACGTGGCACGGGAGTTATACCTCGCACGTGGGGCTGGCCGTTCGAGATCAAAGTGGGACCCTGCGTTTCCTGCATGCATCGCGTAATGAGCGGAAAGTGATTTTGGATTCGCGTTTGAGCACCTACCTCAATCGTTTCAGCAAACATGCGGGTATCATGGTGATCCGTCCTCAGGACATTTGATTGGGTTCCACCGTTTTGTAATCAGACGCCGTTTGCTGTCGTGCCGCTATGCCGTCTGATCGTTCCCCAACCGAGGCGGCAACAAGGATCTCGCTCAATGGGTGGCGTGCTTGGTTGGCTTTTGGTGGCGCAATCGCCTTCGTCTGCTTCCAATTAATTCTTCAAACCTTTCCCAGCGTGATGCGGGAAGGATTAACCGTGAGCCTCGCTTTGGACGGAGCCGGGTTCGGTGGGTTATCGGCAAGTTTTTACTATCCCTACATTTTGCTCCAAGTTCCTTCCGGCCTTTTGGTGGCCAAATTTGGACCTAAACGGCTTCTGCTCGTCGGAGCGATCCTTTGCGCCGCGGCTTCTTTCTGGTTCGCCATCACCCAAACGGTCTGGACGGCTGAGATGGCCCGAATGACGATGGGGATTGGCGCTGGGCCNACGGTGGTCTGTGCGATGACGCTGGCGGCTCGGTGGTTCCCGCGTCGGCAATTTCCGGTGCTTGTCGCGGTTGTGGAACTGTCAGGCATGATCGGAGCCGCCATTGGCCAGGAGATTCTGGGATGGGGAGTCGAGGTTGTTGGCTGGAGAATCACCATGGCGAGTTGCGGGCTCGCGGCTCTCGCTTTAGCCGGCTTAATGGCGATTGCCGTTCGCGACTGGCCTTGGCGCCATTCCCAATCGGAGGGATCCGATCCACCTCCCGCTTCCATGCGAGCCGCGCTCGTTTTATTAATGAAACCTCGATTGCTTTTGCTCGCTTTTTCCGGCGGATTAGTCGCCGTAGCCGGCATCACCTTTGGAATGCTCTGGGCGGTTCCCTTTTTTCAGGAGACGGCCAAGTTCCCTCTGCAAAAAGCCGCTTTCGTTTCCTCTTTCTATTTCTGGGGCTGCCTGCCTGGCATGCTGATTTTTGCCTCCGCCTGCAAGCGGTATGGTCATCCCGCCCGATGGCTCGGCCTCGGAGCGCTACTAAGCGCCTTACTTCTCGCCGCTATACTTTTCAGCCCGCCATCCCAAGTGAGACTCAGCGTGTTGATGGCACTTCTCGGCTTCTTCAATGCGGCCTATTCGCTGACCTTTACCTTGGTGGAGCAGGAAGCGCCGGAAGGGCTCCGTGGAGTCGCCTTGGGCCTGGCCAACATGATGGTCATGGGCGTCGGCGCTTTGATTTTTCAACCTTTACTCGGGTATCTAGCCAGCCGCCAATCGCTCGAGGCTCCCGATGCTTGGATTCTTTCAATCCTTGTCTTGGCCGAACTGGTTGGGGTCGTGATTCTCTTCTTCCTGCATGCAGATAGTAAGCGCCGGGCAGCGGAACCGACGTTGTAAATCGGACTAATCAATTCATGGGAGTCGGATCGCTGATTTGTTCCATATCAGGGGCAATGGTGGAATGCCGATTGATTCCGAGCAAAGAAACCGGCCCAGGAGCAAGCGGCGGCTGATGAACCCGGACAGCTTGAAGCATTTTCGAAACCTCCCCATCGGCTTTTAGAACAATGCGATGCGAGCCTGAATCCCTGACTTGAAATAAGGTGGTGACAACTTCCCGACCCAGAGCGGTTGTTTGAAAGTAATAATCGACGCCATGATGCCGGACCTCCCAACGGGATTTCATCCCGGGTCGAGGCTTGATTCCGCTATACTTGACGGAACTCGGCAGTCGCCAGTCCTCCGCCTCGATCCGAATTTGGCCACTCTGCGACACAAAATCTTCGGTGCTGGAACCTTCGCCATCGGGGCCGGTAACACTCCCAGTCAGTCGAAAACGGACGTTCTTGCCAGAATCGTCCGATTCTAGAATTTCCAGTGTCCAGCGTTGCGCCACCAAGTCACTTCCCAGCACCACCCGGTAAAGCAAGGGCCAGGCATCGGGCGGAACCACCCCGGTATTGCGGGTCGCATAATAAGAATCGCGATGAGCCGAGGGCGGCTGCCCATCCACCAGGACTTCCAGCCCTGAAATGCCTGCTGAATCGGTGACCAAATCCACCCGATTGCCATGGAAATCCAATTCGAGCCATCCATCTTCGAATTTAATATCCCGACCTATCTTGTATTCCGCCACCAGCCCGGCCGATCGTTCAGTCATATCTGGCCGATGGAGCCAATGCTGCTTGCAGAGCTCTGCCATCAACCATTTGCCGTGTTCATTCAGATGCACATTATCTCGAAGCAACGCACGCGAGTCATATCCATGCTCCTTCAAATACGCCATCCACGGCTCCCGGATATCAACGAGTTCACACTGGTATTTTTTTGCGACAGCCGGAAGAAAATATCGATTCATAAAAATGCCCCACTCATTTTCCTGCAGCACACCATCCACAAATTGGCTGCCCTTCCAATGATCATTCAAGATCATGACCTCAGCCGTGGTCCATTGCCGGGTCCGGGCGATGATTTCCTCATAACGCACATGATCCCCAAAAACATGCAGCACGAACAAATCGGGAGCGAAAGGATATAGATCGGACTCAGCACTCCGCCAAAGAAAACCCGAGGAGAAGCCGCCAATCGAACGATTCTCGATTTCGAATCGCACGGACGGATACCGCTCACGCAACCAGTCCTCCACTTGCTTGTGCCATTGCCCCCCCATGATGGATTGGCCGTAGAAAAGGATGCGGACGGAGTTAGGATGCTCGAACGTGCTTGTCTCCAGCAAGTGCATCGTCCGCTGAATGTGTTGCCCGGGCTTTTCAGTCTCGGGCACCTGGTGGTTTAATTTTGGAAAATTAGTCATAATCGAAACAATCTATTGTGGAGCCAACCATGATCGGTTTGCATCCGCAGCAAAAGGCGTTCGTATAGCCCCTTAGCCATCGAACCGGCCTGGGATACTTCCTGTTAAAAGCCTCATTTCGCAAGAACCACAAATGCAAACTGCTGAGTCCCCACTCAAGCCGCAATTTCAGTTGGTCAGCCAGCAATCCCGCTGAGCCGCTTCTTTGAAGCAGCTCAAAGTGAGCGGAGAAACTGGATGACCGCTTCACGGTCCGTGGCTGGGAGGTTTCGGAATGCCTCCTTCGCCGCAGCACCTTCACCGCCATGCCACAAGATCGCTTCCTCCAGAGTCCGGGCACGGCCATCGTGCAGATAAGCCTCGCCGCCGCTTACCCCTTCTGTCAGTCCGATATTCCAGAGCGGCGCCGTCCGCCATTCGGCTCCGCTGGCCCCCTTCTCGCCCATGTTATCAGCCAAACCCGACCCCATATCATGAAGCAGCAGATCGGTATAGGGCCGAATTGTTTGGTTCCGCAACTCCGCCATCGGATGGTGCGGGCTCGTCTTCAATTCCGGCGTATGACAGCTCACACAATTCATCTGCTCAAATAAAGTTTCTCCTCGTAGGGCAACTTCATCGGTGAGGTTCCGGCGAGCGCTGACCCCTAAAAGCGACACGTAGCGATTCATCTGGTCGAGTTCAGCGTCCTCGATTTCGATGTTTCCCGGCGCTGACTCCCCATCCAGCATTGGAAAGATCCGGCTGCGGACTCCCATATCACGATTCAGAGCCGCCGCGATCTGATAGCTCACTGTCGCCTGTGCCGCTTTATAACCAAATCGGCCGAGACGGGAGACCGTCGGATCTTCGAGATCAGGGACGACTGCCATTCGCCCGGATAGACCATCACCGTCCGCATCATCAGGATCGGCTAACTGCGCTATCGTTTCTTCCGGCACGGCTTCCAGCAGACCGAGGCCGACCAACGGCGGAGCTATGCGGACGGAAAAATGATCAGGCACCACCCCGGAAAATTCGTAGACCGGCTTGCGCAAGGTATAGGGAGTTCCATCCCCATATTGACCTGCAACTTCGGAGTAACCCGTCAGCGTAACTCCAGCTTCCGCAGGTCCAAAAACATCTTTCGGTTGCAACTGATCGCCGAGCAGCAAATGGGGAGATCCGGCTGCGTCCCGCCCCACTTTGACCACGGATTGTAGAAGCGGCGCACCGATCTCCACGGGTAAGGCCCGTCCATTATTCACATGGCATTCCACACAGCTCGCAGCCACGTATTGGGGTCCTAGCTTACCCGCATGCGTAAGAAAGTCGGGATTGTTCGGTTCCGAATGGGCGCCCGAATCGAAGTCCGTATGGTGCAAACGACGGCCAAACATGAATTCTTGACCATTTGTCGGCGAAATATTGCCGGCGGTCTGTTTGAACCGATGCTCGGGTTCATTGGAGTATTGGTAGGGCAACGTCGTCAATCCGCCAAGCCACGCCTCGATTGGTAAAGGATAGGAATCAAACGAGGCGTTATCCCGGCTTGGCCCATCGGTCGCTTCCTCTTTGTATTTGGCATACCAAGGCAGCACTCCCTCTCCCACGACATAAAGAAAAGCGGTCCCATAGTAATTGGACCGGCCATTACGTGGTTCGAGCAGGAATTGACTCAACTCCACCTCAATACGATCGCCCGTTTGAAGCGGGCGATTGTCGGGATAAAAGCGATCGATCGTTGCGGTATAATGATAATTGGTTTCCCCAGGGTAACGTTCCGAAGCGGAGCTCCCCAGATAAGTGACACCGGCATTTAGATTGTCCGACATGTTTACATGATACTGAGCAACGAAATCGTTATCCGCATAAAATGTCCTGAACTCCGCCGGATTCAGTTTAGCCTCGGTGGTGAAATTGAACGTGATCGAGTCCCCACCTTTGGCGACCCGGTCGATGATCTCGATATTGGCCATTCGCTGCTCCCAATAGAAGGAAAGATAATGGTCGTATCGCCGAAAAACGACGCCTCCTACAAGGTCCTCTCTGGCGTGACGATCTCGAGCCCGATCGGCCAAATAAGTCACGAGCGCATTGCCGGTGTCCTCCTGTAAATCCGGCTCCAATGGCGTGGATTCATCGAATAGCGGGGTGATGATTCCTGTCGAGGGCGATTCCGTGGTGTCCGACATCACGAGCTGAAAAAAAGCGCGTTCACCTTCGATCGGCAACACAATCGAATGGGTTCCGCCATCCCCCACAACCGGGGCCAGTGGGTTCCAATTATCTTTGGAAAGATCTGTGGAAATTTGGGGCTGGTATTCCGCTCCGCTCTGAGTCGGCCAACTCAACACCAGCACCGGTTTCGTTGAGGATTCGATGATCGTTTCCCCTCCGTCGGAATTGGTCGCCAATCCTTCAGCTTCGAGCGCTAGGTCATCTAAAAGAACTTCTCCATGGCCACCTTCCACACTGCCGGTCGCAAAGAAGAATTCAATTTTCGCATCAGCCGCGTTCGTGGGAGCGGTCAAAGGCTCCGAACTGATCCGCGCCCACTGATTAGCGCCTCCCTCGAATGCTTGATAACCGGTCGCCAAGATGACAGCTCCATCAGCGTTCAGCCATTGCACCTCATAAAATTGGACGTAAGAGGGCCCGAAACTGACCTGCTTCGCCCAGAACATCAGGTGGTAGGTCTTACCAGGCTGGATGGAACCGCCCGCTGAACTGACTTGTTGCGTCAACAAACCATGCCCTGGGGTGCTCCCTTCGTTTTCGATTCGAGTGCGAAGACTGTAAGCGCCGGAATGAGAGTCAGCCGCATATCGCGAATGGATGCTGCTAGAAAGTGTCCATCCCACCAGATCGGTTTCGCTTCCTGATTCGAAGCCTCCATTCACCAGAGCGTTGGTTGCCACCGGCGTCGCCTGAGTTTGCTCGATAACTCGGTATTGCTGGCCAATCACCTGATCGACGAATGTCTCGGGTCGATTAGTGCCGACGACGGGCTCCCCTAAGTTCTGCCATTCATCTGGATCATCATTACCGCGCTGCTGAAGCTGGTAGGTCCGGTCGACCACTGTGTGCCATTCTACTTGCGTCCCTTGATCGACAGAAACCGTCGGCAAAATATTTTGGCTGAACGCTAAACAAAGACCAGTCAACCACCAGACTGTCACGCTCAGAGGAATTTTGAGGGAAAAATTCGGCATGAGATGGCCACCATCCCCTTCCGACCCGCTGGTTGCAGCTTGAATTCGTTGAACAAGGCTGAAAACTCGCTCAACGAGCACTTTTCCGAGAAGAAAGTTGTGCCTTCAACGGTTTTCTGTAGAAGGCTGACGTCATGAATCGTGAATTAACTGGTAAAGTCGCCTTTGTCACCGGAGCAGGCAGCGGCATCGGCCAAGGCGCCGCATTGCGGTTGGCCGAGGCTGGCGCAAAAGTGGCGATCCTAGGACGCAGACCCGAAAGGTTGGAACCGACCGTGGCTGAAATCGAAAAAAAAGGCGGCGAAGCTTACGCGATCCGTTGTGATGTCGGAATCGAAAGCGATGTGCAAGAGGCCTATGCCGAAGCGGAATCCCGTTGGGACCGAGTCGATATCGTTGTCGCCAATGCCGGCATCAATGGTGTTTGGGCGAAACTTGACGAACTCGACCTCGACGAATGGAACGCCACGATCCAAGCCAATTTAACCGGCACATTTCTCACCGTAAAACATGCCGTTCGTCCACTCCGCAAAGTCGGAGGTGGCTCCGTCATCATCGTCTCTTCAATCAACGGCAATCGTTGCTTCAACCTCCGGGGCACCACGGCGTATTCAACGAGCAAAGCAGGTCAGGTAGCTTTTGCCAAAATCGTCGCGCCCGAATTGGCTCTGGAAAAAATCCGTGTGAATGTGATTTGCCCTGGCAGCGTGAAAACGAGTATCGGCGAGAGCACCCACGTGAAAGGCGATCTCGAGGTGCTTTATCATCCGAATGACCCGAAAACACGGGTCCCCGTAACCCAAGGCGCCGCGGCGTCCACCTCACAGGTCGGGGATCTGGTTCAGTTTCTTGCTTCCGACCGGAGCAGCCATATAGCTGGCACCGAAATCTACATCGACGGCGCTGAAAGTTTGATCTGACGGACGGGGAATCAGGTTGCCTTATCGAGCGGGATCTTCAGGCATCTCAACGATGGTGTCCCGAAAATGTCCTCCAATGGCATACCGCTCGGGCAAAGGCTGCAGCGCGCATGCATGCTCGCCAACTGATCTTCGATCACCCCCTCCTCGATCAAGCTGCGTTCACTTTTCTCCGCCAGATCACCAACCTCCGATAAGTGACCGCGTCCGTGATCGGTCAAATAGATGACATAAGTATTTTCAGCACGACCACTTGCTTCCAAAGCGGCCAACAACTCTCCTGCCTGCTGATCCATAATCGCAAGCGCCTCGTAACAACGAACGATTTCATGGCGGATCTCGGGATGATCAGCAAGCTAACGCGGGACACGAACCGCCTCCGGACCCGGACGATCTTCTGGCTGCAAACGCC
>JGI12210J13797_10043956_pt1 | contig 21617 bp, 23 predicted proteins | sample ElkSlonscriptome_3_FD_13797 | JGI IMG/M metagenome (IMG submission 13797)
GTAGGAATCAGCGCATAAAAAAACGAAGGGACCACGNTCGGCAAACCGTATGTCGATCCCTTCGCGGCAAGGAACCGAACTCGGTTCCTATTCACATTGTCTTCTCTCACATTTCATAAGTCAATTCCCGGCGGCAACGGGGCTTGGCTTATTCAAGCGGCACTGCGGCAATGCCGTACATGTTATAGCCTGTTGCGGGAGAGGGCCGGTCGACACCTCCCAGGACAACCTGGGATGGACTTAGGATGTTCCTCTTCCAGATCGAGAAGACGGTATCGATGCTTTGTCCGGTTTCGGTGCCGAGCGCTCGTCGGCCCGTGTGTGGGGGGTGCCAGAGTGAAGGCCCTTCATCGAGTCCGATGTTCTCGCCCGTATCGACGAAGTTGGTCTCCAACCAATCGGGCACGCCAACAGAATCGCTGAGAAACACGTACTCGGCGCCCTGAAGTTGGGCCGGAATCCCCCGCTCGTCGACGCCGTTCCGCTGGTGATGGCGAAGACGCGATGCAGCTTTCCGTTATCGCCCACTCGGGTCGCTTCGCCCTGGTGCAGCCGCTTCGAAACCAAGCCGGTCGAGTCGACCGTTGAGGAGTCGAGGGCCAAGTCAACCATACCGTGAAAGACAGCCACTTCCGTTTCGCCGGCCTCACTAATCGAGACGCCAAATTCCGTTCCCAAGTCAATCACACGCGCGTTGGGAGTCTCGATGGTGAACCCTCGCGTTCTTCCCCAACACGCGCGGAGATGGAACCAATACGACTGTAGACGCTGGCTGCGGAGCGGATTTCGAAGTGGGTCCGCCCCTCAAGGATTACTTCAACACCCGCGTCAAACAGAAGTTCAATCTGCCCTGCTTCCAACTCCAATGACTGCCCAATACGAAGGCGCGACAGCTCCGTTGGAAACAGGCTTCCCGGTGCGCAGGAGGCGTCGATCACGCGAGTGACGGTGGCGACGGCAGTTCCGGGCACGGTCGCTCGGATCGGGAAAGATGGTAACGAAGCCGTACCGCTTGCTTCGTCGACGAGATCGTTTGGGCCGCCCGATCGATCGACCTGGACTACCGGCGTCTTGTCCGCGAGAGGTCTTCCACGATTGGAGATCAACCAACCTGTGGCAAGGACGGTCAACACCATCGCGGCAACCGCGGCCACCCAGCGCAACGTGAATATCGTATGAGATCGCCGCCCGTCATGTAGTTGGACAAGCGAGTCGGCAGGCAACCCCGGTTTGGAAGAGGCGTCGTGTTCCGTTGGGCCGGCGTTGGGACGCACCAATTATGTGGCGTGCTTGGGGGAGAGGGACATCCGGACGATCGGAATGGACATTGACAAGCATCAGAACAGGCTTCGAGACAACCCATCGCTCTGTATCGATGACGGCCATATCGACCCGCAGCGTCCGCAAATTCATTAATCGCTCTTTGCCGTTTTCCATTCTTCTTGGGTGCTCGCCGTTTTCTCTCGGATTGACTGCTAGTTGTGGCGATTCAGGGAACGATGTTCCTGAGGTGACCGTCGACGAAATCGCTGCCTATGAGCAGAAGGTTGCGGAAGCGGAAGCGAGAGCAAACGCTGAGGGAGCAGAATCAGGCAATAGATGAATAGATCGAATGCTGTCGACCAAGAGCGTGTTTCAGAGGTCTTTCCAGTACAGGAGGCATCGCGGAATTTTTGCCATGCGATGATGCCAGAAGGACCGGTTCACTGAATACAACTTGGCCGGAAATCCCGAGGACAACATTTTCTATTTTGAAGAGAAAGGCTCTTGGGGCATCAACGCGAAAGGAATCAACACGCTCTTCCGGAACAACCTCTATTTCAAAATCGAGCCGCATGAATCGGAATCCCAGCCCATCCTAGGCGCTCCGCAATTCATGATGCCGGGCACTGCCGGAACTCGGATTGACCTAAAACCATGGCCGCACTGGCGGGATATCGGCTTCGCAATGGGTCACCCGGTATCGATGCAGGGCTTGCTATCGCTGAAAACGGCGGGATTGACATTCTGAAGACCGCGATTGATTCGGCCGACGTAGATGTCGGTGCCGTTGAGTCCTCGATGACAAAGATGCGCATCGAGACGGACTAGTATGAATGAGGTTCAATCGTTTATCTGAGTGATACAAGTGTCGACGGCAAAAACGCCTCCTACGGTTTGCCGGTTGCCTCACCGGTCATCGGGACGAACACCACTGGCAAAGATGTTTTCCGGGTGATCGTTCCATCGTGTTGCTTTTCGATAAGCAGTAATTCTTGACGTCGTCGATCGCCGACGGGAATGATTAGCTTTCCGCCGCGTGCGAGTTGGTCCACCAAAGCGTTGGGGACGTGTTCGGGAGCCGCTGCGACAATGATCACATCGAACGGAGCTTGTTCCGGCCATCCCTGATAGCCGTTACCAAGACGAACCTCCACGTTTTGATACTCAAGCTGCTTCAGCCTGCGACTTGCTTCGTCGGCAAGCGGTTTGACGATTTCAATGCTGTAGACCTTATCCACTAATTGGCTCAGTATCGCAGCCTGATAGCCTGAACCAGTTCCCACATCGAGCGCCTTGTCCTCCGGGTCAGGCGAGGCGAGCTGGGTCATTAACGCGACAATATAGGGTTGCGAAATCGTTTGCTGATGCCCAATCGGTAAGGCCCCGTCTTCGTAGGCTCGAGCACGAATCGGCTCGGGAACAAACTGATCTCTCGGCACGGAATCCATTGCTTGGAGGACGCGTTCGTTGTCAATACCACGTTTTCGTAATTGTTGATCAATCATCCGTTTTCTCTGAAGTGATTCGTCGGCATGCGAGCTCTTCGATTGTAACGGTAAACGATAGGAAATTCGGTGAACGAGTATTAAGGTGCAAGCTATTAAGGTGCAAGCGATGTGCCAAACGGTTAACCCCCAGTGGCGATCCGTCTAGTCGAGAATCCTATATAACCGGACGGTTCCGCGGCCAATGCAATCGACGCGGCATAAGCAGTCACTTTGGCATGAGACTTGCCACGAATGAGCCACGTTGAATCGCTTATCCGACTTATTTACAACGCATTGGAAGGGGTTTTATGTCTACTCATCGTCCTGCCGTGATCGTGACTGGCAGTTCTGGCTTGCTGGGTCAACCTGTATGCCGACGGCTCGCCGAGGCTGGCTATCAAGTTTACGGATTTGATCGCGTCGGATTGCCCGAACCGCCCAAGGACCATGAAAATGTTCGACGCTTTACGTGCCCAAGCCGTTTGCGAAGGTTGGCGCGGCGATTACCGATGTCGCGCAAGGCGGCGATGCGTTCATCAAACCGTTTATGGTCAACATGGCCGACGATCACTATGCCCTCGACATCACGCGAGCGAAGCGATTGCTCGGATGGCAGCCTCAGCACTCGGTGATGACGTCCCTGTCAAAGATGACTGAAACGCTAAAGTCAAATCCTGAAATGTGGTACCAGAAAAACGGATTGGACGATTCTGATGGCAAATGAGACTCTTCCGGTCGATGATCTCGATCGACCCGTTCCGCCGTACAAGCATAATCCATCAGCGTGGAGCCAGCGTATCCCGATTTGCCTGTTCGCGTTCGTCGCTGCGGTCATTTCATCGCACCTTTCGCTCTATCAATGGGGATTTATCGAAAGCACCTGGGACCCCGTTTTCGGCGACGGCAGCAACAAGGTGCTCAAATCGGATACGGCCGAGTGGATGTATGGATTTCTAGGAATTCATGATGCGGCGCTTGGCGTACTCGCCTACCTGGGCGATGCCATTCTCGGCTTCGCCGGTTCGACGCGTCGTTGGCAATATCGTCCATGGCTGGTGGTCCTATTTGGCATCGACCGTGACGCCGCGAGATCTCGATCAGGTTGATCGATGGTTCGAACATTGGGGAGCTGCTGCCGTCTTGGTGTGTCGAATGATTCCTGGGATTCGCACGCTGATTAGTGTTCCGGCAGGGTTGTTTGATCGGGCAACGCATGGGGCACCGATCGACCAGCCAATGATGGGGTCAGCAGAAATCGGATCGTCTTGACAACGCCGGACGCTAACGCCATGCCTACGGCCATCTGAATCGCCCCGAAATCAAGTGTAGGGTTTCTGCGAAGGAAGTGTCGGCAGAAAAGTCTCGGCAGATCCACCGTTTTGTACGCAACGATCTCTACAAAGTTGCGACAACCTAAGGTGAAATCGTCTTCAGCGTGACTCGCGTGAGCGGTTGCGCAGTGAGAGAACGGTTTTCAAGAAGTGTCCCCTGTCGGGTCCGGTCGCGCGTCGTACACGCACGCCTCTCGTTATTCGCACGGTGTCCGATTGTTTCGGGTTTTTCGGCATGCAACCGCTGTCGTGATTCGCCATATCGCTCCGCTTGCGCAGTTGCATTGAGGTTGTTTAACAGCCATAATTAAAACGGCTCTTGCGAGCGGTTTGAAAGCCGCCCACATAGGCCGACTCCCTGTTTTTTACTCCTTTTCGATCAGTCGAGCACTCAATGGCCAAACTACAACAAAATCGCCAATTGCAAATCAGCACGCCGCTCGGCGAAAACCAAGTGTTCCTGACAGGCTTTTCGGGTAGCGAAGAGATGAGTCGATTGTTTCATTACCAGTTGGATTTGATCAGTGAAAACACGGCCATCAAAGCGGAAGAAATGGTAGGCAAGCCGGTTTGTTGGAACGTGCTCACCGGCAGCGGCAGCAAACGCTACTGGCACGGTTACGTCAACCAACTGGCGCGCGGCGATGTGGATGTCAAAGGACTTCGCAACTACCGCATCGAAGTCGTTCCCTGGTTGTGGTTCTTGACTCAAACGAGCGACTGCAAGATTTTTCAAGAAATGGAAATTCCCAACATCATTGATGAGGTGCTCGGTGATTTTTCCTTTGCCGACTACCAACCTGACTTTCAACTTCAGCACAAAGAGTGGGAGTACTGCGTCCAATACCGCGAGACGGACTTCAATTTTCTGTCGCGATTGATGGAACAAGAAGGGATCTACTATTATTTCAAACACAGTCAAAACGCACACCAAATGGTCATCACCGATCACAAAAACGGTGTCTATGATTTGCCTGAATCGAAAGTTGATTTTCCACCGAATATCTCGCAAATTGCTGTCTCCGATCACCTTGATAGTTGGGAGCGACGATTCGAGTATGTCCCCGGCAAATATGCACAGCGTGACTACAACTTCAAAACGCCATCGAATCTTCTCGAAACGCAGCAACAGACCGCGATCAACTTGCCCAACATTGCCAACTACGAGATCTACGACTATCCCGGTGAGTATCCGGAGAAGGGAGACGGTGATGTGGAGACTCGAATCCGGCAAGAATCGGAAGAGACGCGTCACGAGTTGATTTCCTCATCGAGTACCTGCCGATCGTTTGGGACAGGCGGCAAGTTCAAAGTCGGTGTCCACCGCGATTCGGCCGAAGAGGGAGCCGAAGTCGTGATCACTTCGATTCATCATGTTGCCAACGAAGCGATGGCGTACGAAACGAGTTCAGGCGGTGCACCTCCGTTCGATTATCAAAACAGCTTTTCGTGCATTCCAGCCGATAAAGAGTTTCGGCCAGCACGAACAACCCCCAAACCGACCATTAGTGGAATACAAACGGCGATTATTACAGGGCCCGATGGCGAAGAGATCTATCCCGACGAGTTCGGACGAGTCAAATGCCAGTTTCACTGGGACCGCTACGGCCAATATGACGACAAAAGCAGTTGTTGGATCCGTGTTTCACAAAGCCATGCCGGAGCCGGGTTTGGTGCCAGCTATCTGCCGCGAATCGACGAAGAGGTGGTTGTTAGCTTCTTAGAAGGCGATCCGGATCGACCGTTGATCACAGGCCGCGTCTATCACGCAAACAACAAGCCTCATTATCCGTTACCCGACCACAAGACGCGGATGACGATTCGAACCAATTCATCCAAAGGAGGTGAAGGGTTCAATGAATTGACGTTCGAAGACTTAAAGAATGAAGAACGGCTCTACATGCAGGCTGAAAAGAACATGGACACGCGAGTCAAAAATGACTCGAAGGAACGGATCTATGGTAATCGCCACCAAATCATTGGTTGGGAAAAAGATGGCGAAAAAGGGGGCAACCAAAATGAGATGGTCTATCAAGACAAAAACCTTAATGTCAAAAGAGATCAAATCGAAAAGATCGAGGGCAACTATGAGCTTTGTGTCGGAAATGGTGAGGCAGACGACGGTGGGAATCTTCATGTCGTCATCGAAAAACAACGTACCGAATCGATTGGTGAAGGCAACGACCGCATGGTCGCAAAGGACGAGCGAATCAAGATTGGCGGAAGCTTGTCCGAAACCATTGGCAAAGACCGAAAAACTAAGGTCGGCATGAAACACGCAATCGAATCGGGACAAGAACTTCACTTAAAAGCAGGAATGAAGGTCATTATCGAAGCGGGCGTGCAATTGTCGCTCGTTGGACCAGGCGGGTTTGTCGATATCGGCCCAGCCGGAGTGACGATCCAAGGCATGATGGTCAAAATCAACTCCGGCGGTGCTGCCGGCAGCGGCAGCGGATGCAGTCCCGATGAACCCGAGGAAGCCAATGAGGCGGATCCAAGTGAACCCGCACAAGCTTGGGTTCCCGATCACTAGTGTATTGCTTTATCTTTGTTCTTACCGTTTTCATCTACAGTCTTGTTGGAGAATCATTATGACCGATACCGGCGTTCGAAGCATGACGAGCTCGGGAACGTCGGCCTCCTCGACCCCCAGGCAACCGATGGGTAAAACGAAAGATAACAAGATATTAAAGAAAGCGAGCATTAAGACGGCGGAGGCAATGCTCGACTATTTGTCAAAAGAGTCGCCTGAGATTGCGGAGATCAATCAGCTCAAGAATCGGTTTAAGAAAGCGAAATCGATCGGGACCCGAATCGGCAAGCTGCTCAATTCCAATACGCGAACCGTCGCAGTCGTGGATGAAGCGTACGGTGCAATCCCCAACGCGGTCATCCTTTTGCTGGGGGCCAGTGGTGTTCAAGCAAAGCTGATTACGAACCATCCCTATCTCGCCCTACACAAGCCCCATGTGGAGCTGATCAAGATCTTCCTGAAGGCCACAGCGAAAGCCGACAAGTTGCAGGCCGCTGTCGATGGTACGATCGACAGCATCGCAAAGACGGAAGCCAAACTGGATGCCTTTTTAGTGAAATATGGCAAGGAAAAAGAGCAGTGGAACCTGTACATTGACGACATGTATGGGTTACTCGAGTTCGGGCTGAGTCTGCGGAAACAATGGCATGACGGTCGAGTTCGAAATGAATCGATTTACAACTTTACTTTCGGTGTGAAAGCGGCATTCGCCGATGACATCTACGAAGAAGCGGTCGCCGAAGGGACCGTCTTGATTGCAAGCTATTGGAACGCCGTGTTCCTACTAAGAGAACTGGAAGAAACAACGAGAAAGCATTCCCAAAACGGTGGTTTTTTAGCACCGATGGCCGGCGCAATCCGGACCAAAGTCGTCTCCGCTCTTACCCACGAGACGGGCAAGGATAGTACGACCAAACGTAAGGCTCGAAAGGCCGAAGCCTTGCTGAACGACTGGGATATTAATCACGAGTATTTTCAGTCCGTTATCCGATCCAATATACTTTTCAAGTAACTAAGAAGTTTTCTAGCATGCCATTAAGAGTTACCATTCGAGTCGACGGAGGCTTTCAGGACGGGCAACGCCGTGCGATTCGACCCGGTGATCGTTTGCTGGTCGGTCGCTCGCCACTTTGTGATTGGCCGTTCGAGCATGACCAGAAAATGTCGAGCAATCACTTTGAATTGATCGCGGATGCTCATCGTTGTCTGATCCGCGATTTACAAAGTGCGAATGGACTGAATGTTGGCGGCGAAAGGGTTGAGGAAATCGATTTATCCGATGGCGACGTGATCCAAGCGGGATCCACGAAGTGGTGTTGCGAAGTCGAGGGTGCTTCGCCGGGGCCAACAACGGCTCCTTCCCAGGTAGCCCAAACGGTCCCGCAAACGTCTGGTGCAGCCCCCGCTTCTCAGCTAGGGCTCTCGGCGAGCGTGCCCGCTGCCCCGATGCCCACTAACCCGATGCCCACTAACCCGATGCCCACTAACCCGATGCCGACTCCAACCAGGACAGCAGTCCCCAAGCGAGCGGGCGCCACCTATACCGCAAGCAAAACCGCGGCGGAGACTTGGATTTATCGTGGTGCAGTCACCTCAAAACCCAGCTTGATCGCAGCAGGATTGTGCCATCTTTTTCATGGTATTTTGATCGTTGAGCCCAAAGCGATCGAACAAGAGAAACGTGATACGATCCCGCTTGAACAATTCTTGTTCGACTACATGGAGGAGCCTGCGCGGCGGATGACGGCACCGATCTGTTTGACCGGGGACGAGGTCGTTGATCGCATGACGTTGGTGGATGAAACCTTTGGGAAAAACGAAATCGTTTTGGTCTTGGCCAAGCCCGCGGATGAAAAAGCGATCGACTCGATTCGAGAATCAACGGGCGTCTACCTTCGCCCCAAAGCGTGTCTGCCTCAGCTCACCGAAACGACGGCCGACATGGCTGCTTCTTTGTTAAAAGATTTGGTGGGTGTGTTCGTGGAGACCGATGAAGGAAAGGGCTGGGCAATCGTTACGCAAAACGATTTGCAAGCAAGTTTGGCATCACTGGGTTGGGAGCAACGAGACGGATGAGACGACTTAGGACAAACGCCCTTAGAAAGCGGAGGCGAGACGATGTTTCCTGCTGCACGAATCGGTGATCCGATCACTCACGATATGCTCGTTCCATCGGGCGTGATCGGCCCTCAGGCACCCGCGCCGTGTCCGTTCTGCGCTGCGATGCCGGTCATGATCGAAATGATGCCAGCCGCGCACGTCGGGTGCTGCTGTATGTGCAGCGGAGTGACGAGTGGTGGTCCGATCCATCCGCCGATCCCAGGCCCACAGCCGCCGATCGTCAAAGGGTCGGCAACCGTATTGATCCACAACATGCCTGCTGCTCGCTGGGCTCCGTCATTGGATGTGGGGGCGTGTGGCGTCTTTCTTGGCGATCCGAAATTGGCAGCGACACGAACGGTGCTGATCGGTGACCTCGGCATGGGCGGAGTCCCACCGACCGCAGGAGCCGGAGCCGCCGGATCGCTCAGTTCCGAAGCGTGTTTTGCGTGCCGTCAAGCATTGGTCGAGCAAGGCGAACAGTCGAACGATCCAGTCGTGAGGCAAGCGGCGAAGGATTTGGATCGGCTGCAAAAAGATGCCGAGTATGCAAAGCTTTCCGCGCACGTTTATGATCCCGATTCGCCACCTCCACCGGGATGGAAAAACATCTCGAACGATCCCGCTGCCTTGAGCAAGTATGGGCTCAAGCCTAACGACTTATCGAATCCTGAAAAGTCGGGCTTTCGGTCTCAGATGTACGAACCTGATCCAGCGGTTTTTGGTGATTCAATGAAACCATCGATCGCGTTTAAGGGAACGACGATGACGTCGGGCGAAGATTGGAAGAATAATTTCGCCCAAGGAACGAATTTCAAGTCGGACTACTACGAAAGCGCCGTTGGAATTGGAAATGCAATCGGTGATAGCGGCAACGGTGGCAACGTTCATATGACGGGGCATTCGCTCGGTGGTGGGATGGCGTCGGCGGCGTCTTCAGCCAGCGGTGCCGACGGGACGACCTTCAATGCAGCAGGGCTTCACTCAAAAACCGTCGAGCGGTATGGTGGCCAGCAAAAGCCCACCGACATCAACGCCTATCAAGTCGACGGGGAAGTGTTGACGGGGGTTCAGGAACAAGGCTGGAAAGGAACGGGTACGGCGATGGCCGCCGGATGGGCCGTTGGCGGTTTCCCAGGAGCGGTCATCGGCGGGTTGGGAAAGGTCGGCCTCAGCGCGGTCGCTCCTGACGCTAAAGGAACCAAGCGAACGATCCCCGCCTCATCGATCGATCCGGTAAGCCGACATCTGATGGGAGATGTGCTTCCTGGGATGCAGTCCGAGCTAAAGGACGCTCAAGACATTGTCGAGCAAGCGACCGGCGATGTGTGCAATTGCTAATTGGAAAATGAAATGACAAAAAAACCAGCCGCGAAGACGTTTTTTGACGGACCTGATCGCGAACTAGGCGAAGCGATCGAAGCCGGCGATCTGGATCGAATCCGGCAATCCGCTGCGGGGCGTGAACTGAGTCAGCCGCGACGCCACGATATGACATTTCTATTCTTTGCCATGGTCCATGAGCAAGAGGCGGCTGTCAAAGAGTTGGTCCGATTGGGGGCCGATCCCGCGGTAGCGGTCAGCGGACTCGGGTCGCCTCTCGGCACCGCCGTCCGCAGCGACGACGACCGCTGGCTCGGCGTACTGCTCGATGCTGGGATCAGCCCGAATGCGAAAGACGCATCGGACGAACCACTCATTTTTGGAGCGATCGAGGCACCGAATACGAAAACGCTTCGTCGGCTTCATCAAGCGGGTGCCGACCTTGACGCTCGCGATATCCTCGATGCGACGGCGATGTACTCGGCTTTGAAACGGCTGAAATTCGAACACGTCGAGTACCTGATCCACGCGGGAGCTGACGTCCACTTTTCGACCGTCAATGGCGTGACCATGGGCAATGCCGTCGAAAGACAACTTGGACGAGCCAAACCCGATACCCCTTTGGCCAAAGACCTTCTTAGAATCAAGCGATTGCTTGAAAGTCGCGGCTTCGTCTTTCCCGCAGCCCCAATCGAAGTGGTTCGCGAAAAACGAAAACTTGCCGGAAAGCGAGTTGTCGAGTAGTGCGGCTCCTCTTGCTCAAAAGATGCAAATCCATTAACCTTCTCCACTTCCTTGGGATCGGTCCGTGATTGGGATCGCTCCTTTTACCCATTTCTGCCGCTGCATTTTGGGACGAAGGGCGCATGGCGATTGCTTTCACGCTTCGGTGAAACAGTCGAATGCTCTGGCTTTTCCGATGATTTGGTCAAGCTCGTAGCCCGCAGTTATCGGCAATGATTACCCTAGAAAAGGTTTCAAAACAGAATTCCATGACGACCAATCCCTCCAGTCCAATTGTACAAGAAATGATCGAAGCGGGCGTCCATTTCGGGCACCGTACCAGTTTGTGGAACCCGAAGATGGCTCCGTACATCTTTGGCCGCAAGAGCCAGATTCATATTATGGATATCCGCGAAACGCTTCGCGGTCTGCTGCGAGCTAAGAAATACCTTAGCCAAGTCGCTGCGGGTGGCAGTTTGATCTTGTTCGTCGGCACCAAACGCCAAGCGGGTGAAGCCATGGAAGAGCAGTCGCTTCGCTGTGGGATGCCTTTTGTTAGCGAGCGTTGGCTCGGGGGGACGCTGACGAACTTCCGTACCATTCGTAGCCGACTGACCCGCCTCGAAGAACTCGAGAATATGAAAACGAGTGGCGAATGGGACAACTATAGCAAGAAGATGCAGTCCGCTTTGAATCGCGAATACCGCAAAATGTATCGCAACTTGAACGGTCTTCGCAGCATGAATCGATTGCCCGAGTGTCTCTTCATTGTCGACCCGGGTAAGGAACGCAATGCGGTTCGCGAAGCCAAACGGCTCGGTATTACCACGGTCGCTCTGATCGATACCGATAGCGATCCATCGTTGATCGATTTGCCAATCCCCGGCAACGATGACGGTATCCGCAGTATCGAATTGATCTTGAAGCAACTTGCCGATGCGGTGATCGCAGGCAAGGGGCAAGCGGCCATCGCATCGGGTAAAGAAGCGGAGCCACAGCCCGAAGCGGCTGCTGCAGCGGCTCCTGCCGAAGCGGTCGCAGCCGCCAGTGCCGAATCGGGATCCAACGAAGGCTAAAGTTCAAAGAACTTGCTGTTTTGGCAAGCGAACAACTCCACAACATCGTCCAGGCTCTCCGCTTGAGGCGATCTGTCCAGCCTACAAGCCTGGGCGACGTCCACCCATCCCTATCATATAACTCACTGTTTAGACGAGGAAGAGAATGTCTATCTCAGCAAAAGACATCAGCAATTTACGAAAAGCGACTGGCGCTGGCATCATGGACTGCAAGGCCGCATTGACCGAATCAGGTGGCGACCTTGACGGAGCGATGGATTATTTGCGTAAAAAAGGCCAAAAGGTCGCTGCGAAGCGTGCTGACCGAGAAACTTCCGAAGGCGTTGTCGTCGCCAAGGTCAACGATGATGGCACCGAAGGCATCCTGATTGGAATTGGCTGCGAAACCGACTTTGTTGCTAAGAACGATGATTTCATTGCCTTCGTCAATCGCGTTGCGGACGTCGCTTTCCAAAGCGATGCGAACAGCGTCGACGAAGTGTTGGCGCTCGATTTCGATGGCGAAACGGTCGGCGAAAAATTGGTTTCTCAAACCGGTGTGATCGGCGAAAAGATTCAAGTCATCGACTTCAAACGGACCAAGGGCGAAAATCTGGCGTCCTACATTCACGCCGGCAGCAAGATCGGTGTGTTGGTGTCCTACAAGGATGGCGGCAAAGGCGATGAAGCGGCCGTGTTCTTCCGCTCGGTGTCGATGCACATCGCTGCGATGAACCCCTCGATCCTTCGTCCCGAAGAATTCGATGATGAGTTCGTAACCAAGGAAGCCGAAGCGCTGCGTGCCCAAATCATCGCTGAAAACGAAACCAACGAACGGGAAAACCTGGGCAAACCCCAGAAAAACGTTCCGCAGTACGCCAGCAAGCGTCAACTGACCCCCGAAGTGATGAAAGCAGCCGAGGAAGCGATCAAGGCCGAGCTTCAAGCCGAAGGCAAACCGGAGAAGATTTGGGATAAGATCCTACCTGGAAAACTCGAGCGATTCGTGTCCGACAACACGCTTCTCGATCAAGAGCGTTGCTTGTTGAGTCAAGTCTATGCTTTGGACGATACCAAAACGGTTGAAGCAGCAATCCTCGAATTTAGCCCCGATGTCGAGATCGTCGAATTCAAACGAATCTCGGTTGGCTAAGAGACCAGAGCATTAGGGGCAAAGCCTGGGCAATTTGCCTAGCGCAGCCCGTTGGAGCATTCTGAAGTAGTAGCAGTGTTTTTAGGCCGGAGAGCATGTGATTTTTTGTAGCGAAAGTCGTCAAGACTTTCGGAGCGGCATGTTATCCGCCTGAAAACCGAAAGTCTTGACGACTTCCGCTACCATAAAACAACGACACTTAAACGAGTCACTAAAAAGTCACAGGCTCGGAGGCCGACACATCTTCGACATGTGTCGCCCTCTGGGCTACTGGTTCGGTTTTCATCTATTCCGGTGGCTCACGCCACCGGCAGAGATGTTTCGGCCTCCGGCCTGAAGATATTGCGACGAATTTAGCAGGCTCCGATGAGCTGGGCTAGGCAAACGGATGGGCCGTTGGCCCGAAAGTGAGCTGGCCCGTGAACTACATCACACAAACGCTGTTGCGGACGCGAAGTCCACCGGCGATCGTGCGCACGCTTTCTTGAGCGAGTTGTTTGTGATAAAAACTTCCGACGCTTCCGCTGAGCGTCAATTCGCTACTGCTCTCGTCGACCCGTAAATTGCGTAACTCCGAAACAGAGCTTCTCGATAAAATCTCTGATGCGGCAGTGGCTATCTTTTGGTCGATTCGTTGCGGGTAGGCTCGTTCCTGCATAGTTTCTCTTCCGGTGAAATTCTGTGTAAACGCTGCAACTGAAGGTGGGGCAATGCTGAGGCAATATCCAAATATCACACATTTTTTCTCTTTTGCCTACGCGAATAATCGAGATTCTTGGAATTCTTTTCGGATTGGTTCAATTACTACAATTGCTATCAATTCTCTGTTGCTTGCGGTTGTACTGAAACGAGCAAATGGAGCCGACGGGGCGCTAGCCGCGGGTATTTTCGCGGGCCCCGCGGCTAGCGCCGTCGGCTCACCAAACGGAAAGACGCGTGGATCGGCTAAAGCCTGGACTCCCACTTGATCAAATAGGCAAAATAAAAGGATTGGGCTGCTGTGTCCTTATTTGTGATCTATGTTTTCATGGGCCATTCTTGGCCAAGCACGATGACGGACTCCTTTGTTCCACGCGCAGAGCGAAAGCAGGGGCGCCGTCGATAGAAACATAGAAAACGGTTTTATCCGGGGAATCTTCACAGATGCGAACTTCGACACCAGCAGCAAAACCAGAAGTCAATCGTCAGCAAAAATTCGAGGATGTCAAACGCCGAATTCACAACAAGCTCGTCGATAAGCTCGACTTGTCCCGCGTAGGTGATTTGAAGGGCGAAACACTAACGCGAGAAATCCGTCTGGTGGTCGAGCATCTTTGCGATGCCGAAGAAACACTACTTAATCGTCAAGAACGCGATCGGATCGTCGACGAAGTTCTCGATGAAGTCCTCGGTCTTGGGCCTTTAGAATTGATACTAAAAGACCCGCAGGTCAGCGATATTTTGATCAACGGTCCCAAGAACATCTACGTCGAAAAGGGCGGACGGATGCAGAAGACCGACGTGGAATTTCGAGATGGAAAGCATTTGCTACAGATCATTGACCGGATCGTCAGTAAAGTTGGACGCCGTGTTGACGAAACGTGTCCGATGGTCGACGCTCGGCTTGAAGACGGATCGCGGGTCAACGCGATCATTCCACCACTCGCTCTCGACGGGGCAGCAGTCAGTATTCGGCGTTTCGGTGCCAATCCGCTAAAGCTAGAAGACTTGCTCAACTACCGAGCGTTTACACCCGAGATGGTGATGTTGCTTGAAGGTTGCATCAAAGCTCGGCTCAATATGATTATCGCGGGTGGTACCGGATCAGGTAAAACGACGCTGCTCAACACATTGTCATCGTTCATTAGTCATGATGACCGGATCGTGACGATCGAAGACGCAGCGGAGTTGCAGTTGCAACAGGATCACGTGGTCCGCTTGGAAACGCGGCCGCCCAACATTGAAGGTACGGGTGCGGTTTCGGCAACCGACTTGGTCAAGAACGCACTGCGTATGCGTCCCGAGCGAATCATTATCGGGGAATGTCGTGGCGGTGAAACGCTCGACATGTTGCAAGCGATGAACACGGGTCACGATGGGTCGCTAACAACGATTCACGCCAATACACCTCGCGATGCAATCGCTCGTTTGGAAACGCTCGTGATGATGGCTGGTTTCGATTTGCCGGTCAAAGCGATTCGACAACAGGTAGCGGGTGCTGTCGATGTTCTGATTCAAGCCAACCGTTTGCAAGGTGGTCCTCGACGTGTTACCGCCATTACGGAAGTGGTCGGAATGGAACAAGATACGATCGTTTTGCAAGATATTTATCGTTACGCGCAAAAAGGCATTGATGAAGAAGGCAAGGCATACGGGCATTTCGAATGCACGGGAGTCCGTCCGTCGTTCATGAGCAAGTTGGAAGCTGCCGGTGTGCGATTGCCCAGCAGTGCGTTCCGCGAGCGCGTGATTATGCCAGCTTAGGATGAGTTTTTGACAGGTTGAAAACTTGTCCTATGTTTTTGAAGGCGAGCCAGAAGCTTACCCCGATTCATTTACCCGATTGATCAAAAAGTGTTCCAGTCATGAGTTCAACCATTATTGTCGTCGCCGTTGGTGTGTTTGTCGCATCGATTGTTGCGTTCGCCATTAACGTATTGATGCCCAACGGCGAAACGACGATGACGGAAGATCGTTTGGCTGCGATGGCTTCGGCACGTCGCGGCGGCGGAGATGAAGAATCGAAAGCGAAATCGTTGATGCGAGGTAGCGACGCCGATTCGCTTAATCCCATTTCAAAGTTTCTCGAGGATCTGCCTGGACTGAGCGACTATTTGGAACAGGCGAACGTCAAGATGCCAGCGGTTCAGTTCTCGGCGATCTGCTTGGGTGCGTTTGGTGCGGGCGTCGTGCTGACGATTGTTTCGCCCGTTCCCAACGTTTTGTCACCCATCGTGGGACTGATGTTTGGCGTCGTTCCCGTATTGTGGTTGGTCATGAAGCGAAAGCGCCGGTTGGCCAAGTTCGGCAGCCAGATGCCGGAAGCTCTTGAATTGCTCGGTCGATCGCTTCGCGCAGGTCACTCGCTAAACGCTGGTTTCGATTTGGTTTCCAAAGAGATGGAAGATCCCTTGTCGACGGAGTTTCGCCGTGCTTTTGAGGAACAGAACTTTGGTATTCCACTTGACGAAGCAATCGAAGGCATGGCGACACGCGTTCCCAATATGGACCTTCGATTCTTTGCAACTGCGGTTGTCCTGCAGCGACAAACCGGGGGCGACTTGGCGGAAATTCTCGACAAAATTGGATACATTATCCGCGAGCGATTACAGATTCACGGTCAAATCCAAGCGTTGACGGGCGAAGGTCGAATGAGTGGCGCGGTGCTGTTGGCGCTGCCGCCGGTATTGTTTCTCGTCATGCTGAAACTGAATTATGAATACGTCATGATGTTATTCACCGATCCGATCGGACGATATCTGTTAGCCGGCGCGATGGTGACTCAGATTATTGGTGCGATCGTCATCAAGAAAATTATCACGATCAAAGTCTAAACCTTAGAGTTCATACAACCTACGCATCGACCGTCAACCGTAAAGCGGGAAACCGATAAACATGTTCGCACAAGCCATCAACGATTTTTCGTTCAGTCCGGTGATGATCACTTCGATCGCCATTTTCTTTGGAGTAACCGCGCTGGCGTGGTTTGTTCTTGGTCGTGTCAGTGGTGATGACAAGCCGCGTGCGGAAGCAAGACTCGATGCGATGCGAAGTCGTCGCGGCGTAAGCGCTGACGAACCGCTGTCGAGTGACGATTTGAAAAAGAAAAAAAATCAAGCACTGGCAGCCGCACTTGAGAAGGCGACATCACCTTTGGCCGATACCGTGCGTGGCAGCGAGAAAGAAATGGGCGTTCTACGCGAACGTTTAATGAACGCAGGTTTTCGCAGCGAATCGGCTCCGATTGTTTTCAAAGGATTGCAGCTCATCATCGCCTGCGTTGGGTTATTCTTTGGCGGTGTCTTTGGACTGATCGCAAACGGACTGAGTCAAGGAATGGTGATCAAACTACTTCTTGGATTGATTGCAGGCTTTATGGTCCCCAAGCTTTTGCTGGAATACAAAGCGAAGAAGCGTATGGAAGCGATTTTCTTGGGACTACCCGATGCACTTGACTTGATGGTCGTTTGTGTGGAAGCTGGATTGGGAATGGACCAAGCCTTGCGAAAGGTTGCCGAGGAAATGGCGAAGAGTCACAAAGCGATTAGCGAAGAGTTTAACGTCGCCAATCAGCAACTACAATTTGGACGGCTTCGGTCGGAAGTCTTGCAAGCGCTTGGGTATCGCAGCGGGGTGGACGATTTGAAGCAATTGGCATCGATCTTGATTCAAGCGGACAAGTTTGGTTCGAGCGTCGCGAACGCTCTGCGTGTACAAAGCGATTCGATGCGAACCAAACGCAAACAAATTGCCGAAGAGAAAGCGGCCAAAACGGCGGTGAAGATGATTTTTCCGTTGGTGTTGTTCATCTTCCCAGGCATCTTTGTCGTGCTCGTTGGGCCTGCCGGTATCAACATGTACCGCAACTTGCTGGGATAGCGAGATGGGCTTGCGATGTTGGGTTAGCCTCCAGCTTTTTGCGTGGCCTTTTTCTTAGCCGTGCATACCGCCGCTTGGCAATCGGTTAGAATCGGTTTGATGAACATCGATCAAACCAACACGGTCCAATCTCTTTTATCTCGCGACGGCGAAAGTCGGCGGTTCCCCATTGTCGCGATCGGTGCGTCCGCTGGAGGTCTCGAGGCTCTTGTCGCCCTTTTTTCAATACTTGAAAACCGATTGCGGAGCCGCTTTCGTCGTCCTGACGCACCAGCACGAGGGTCAAACCCGTTTGCTACAGATGGGCGAAAACGAGATTCAATCGCTGATTGAAGAGCTGCAAATTCATCAAATTGAATTGCTGATGCAGAATGAGAATCTGTTACAAGTTCAATCGGAATTGGCCGATTCGCGAGATTGGTTGTCGGAACTTTACGAGTTCGCTCCCGTGGGCTACTTGGCGATTGACCATCATGGATGGATCCAATAGCGCAACTTGACTGCGACACGCTTGCTCGGCGTTCCGCGCAGCATGCTTTTGGAGACACCCTTCTCCAAATTTGTTTTAAGGCGGGATCAGGGCGTTTGGTACAAGCATCGTAGTGAAGTCCACGCGTCGGATGAAAAACAGTCTTGCGAGCTACATTGGGACGTCGCAACAGGCGACCGAACCGTCGTTCAATTGCAGAGTATTCACCGCCAAACCGATTCTCATTCCATCTTTTTGTGGCCATGATCGAGATCACGGAGGCACGAAACGCTCAAGAAGCTATCACCAATGCGATCAAACATGGCAAGGCAAAAAGCATTACAATTAAATTATTGAGTTCCGACGACGGATTGGAGTTGCGAATTGGCGACGACGGATCGGGGTTTGATTGCCAAAATGGTGACACTCAAAGTCGTTTGATTCGCGGCAACGGCATGCGTTCGATGGATTATCGAGCCAGTGTCATTGGAGGTGCACTAAAGGTCTAGTCGGAGGGTAACGGCGGGTCGGTCGTGTCATGTATTGTGGGCGAACGATGAAGTCACGGCAATTAGAGAGGCAAAGGCAGTGCGACATGGCAAAAATCGTGATCGTGGACGACCATCCGATTTCTCGCGATGGTTTGGTCATGCGGATTGAGATGGAATCGGATATGCAGGTATGTGCGGAAGCCGAAGACGTCATCGATGCCATCGATTCGATCGAAAGAACCCAGCCCGATGCCGCAATCGTCGACGTTTCCTTAAAAACGAGCAACGGTATCGAATTGGTCAAAGAAATTCGCAGCCGATTTCCGGCCGTCCGTACACTGGTGTGGTCAATGTACGATGAGTCATTGTACGCCGAACGGGCGTTGAAAGCCGGGGCGAGTGGGTACATCAACAAACGCTACTCTCGCGAAACCATGATCGACGCACTGCGTACCGTATTGGCTGGTGACATTTATTTGAATCCTGAGTTCCTCTCGAAGCGAGTAGAGCAACAGACGAGGGGTCAAACGATCGATGATCGCGAACCATCGACGGCCCTTTCGAATCGCGAGTTGGAAGTTTTTACGCTGATTGGAAAAGGGACCAAGACCAGCCAGATTGCCGATGTCATGTCATTGAGCCCTAATACGATCGAAACCTACCGAGCTCGAATCAAGGACAAGTTAGGACTCAAGCATACAGCGGCATTGGCGCGGCTCGCAACCGAATGGGTGCTCTCGAATTCTTAGTTCGTAGGACTCGACTCCAACAACGGATGCGACAATTTGCCTGCTATCCAAATGAGCTATTTTGCTGTTGCATGTTCAGCAGTGATCTAACGACAATCAAAGATCTCGCTTTTATCCCTCCAGTTAAAGAATTCCGTCATGTCTTCGACCGAAGAAGTTGGTTCGCCATCGAGCTTGTCTCCAAAACATCCGCTCGGTTCCAAAGCAAAGGTTTTGTTAACGAGTGTGTTCGGCCCCTATGCCGTTGACGATGGTTCGGGAAGTCGGCTGATCAATCCGATGGAGCTGTATCACAACCAAGTGACGCGAGTTCAACAGGCCTATTCGCTTAGAACGTTCCAGCGATCGTGGGGTTTGATGCTGATTCAAGTCAACCTCGAAGCTCCCACGACCCTACTCGATTTCCCCTCCGAGAAACGCTTTCTTGACGAGATCAAAAACAATGAATACGACGTAATTGGAATAAGCTCGATCCAAACGAATTTGATCAAAGTCCGCAAGATGTGTCGCATGATCCGCAAACATCTGCCAAATGCAAAGATCATCATCGGTGGTCACATCGCCAACTTTCCGCAGCTCAATGATTTTTGTGATTTCGATCACGTCGTTCGGGGTGATGGTGTTTGTTGGATGCGAGCGTATCTCGGCCAAGATGTGTCGATGCCGCTCAAGCATCCGAAAGTGATTGCGAATATCGGTTCGCGAATGATGGGCGTCAATTTAAAGAATCATCCCGGCGATATTGCCGCGACATTGATTCCATCGGCCGGTTGCCCGCTAGGGTGCAACTTCTGTTCTACCTCGGCAATGTTTGGCGGTAAGGGGAAGTATGTTAAGTTTTTTGAAACCGGACAGCAGCTCTTTGACATCATGTGTGAACTCGAGTCTAGTCTCGGTACGCAAGCATTCTTTGTCATGGACGAGAACTTTCTGGTCGACAAAAAACGGGCACTTGGCCTACTTGAACGGATGCAAGAGCACGATAAGCCATGGTCGCTCTATCTGTTCAGCAGTGCCAACGTGCTGAAGATGTACACGATGGAACAACTCGTTGCACTTGGAGTGTGCTGGGTTTGGATGGGACTCGAAGGAAAATCGTCTCAGTACACGAAGTTGGCTGGCACCGACACGCTATCGTTAGTCAAAGAACTTCAGTCGCACGGCATTCGCGTCTTGGGATCGAGCATTATAGGGCTCGAAGAGCATACGCCCGAAAACATCGATGCGGCAATCGATCACGCCGTGGCTCATAACAGTGAGTTTCATCAGTTCATGTTGTACACGCCGATCCCAGGCACGCCGCTGTTTGCCGAGCACGAACGCAATGGAACGTTACTCGATCGTAGCGAAATATCGATTCCTGATATTCACGGTCAATTGCGTTTCAACTTTCATCATCCGAACATTAAGGATGGACAAGAAACCGAGATGTTGTTAAGAGCATTTCATCGGGACTTTGAGATCAACGGACCGAGTGTCATTCGCATCATTCGCACCAACCTGAATGCTTGGAAGCGATACAAAGACCATCCGGTTGAACGAGTTCGTCGTCGTTTTGCGATTGAAGCCAAATCGTTACCGGTCCACTATGCAGGTGTCTTGTGGGCGACTCGCAAAGCATATTTAAACAACAAGCGTTTGTTTGACGAGTGTACGAAGTTGCTCGATGAATTGCATGAATTGTTCGGTGACAAATCACGGCGAGCGGCTCCGATTGCGGGCCGATATCTATTCAAGAAGCTCGAAGCGGAAGAAAAACGCCTTCAGCAGGGTTGGACCTATGAACCGCCAACGTTCTATGAAACGAATGTGAAAGATTCAAGTCGTCCAGCGGTCTACGTCGAAGGAGCATCCTGTTAGTCTTTGTCGCTCTGCTCTCCGAGCGGATTGCGTATTCAGCTCCACAAAAAGCCTCCCAATCACGAAAAGCCAAACAAGCCAATCGGTGGACGCTTTCCGCTCGGAGAGCGGAGCGACCCCTGCGGCGAGGCCGCGATCCGGGGGGGCTACCGTACCGCAACCCCTTCGAAAGCTTTGGTCAGTCCGAGTATTTTCAGTTCGCTTTTGACGGTTTCTTTTGTCGGTGATTCGATCGTTTCAGCAACTTCGTCGGCTAACAATTGGGCGAAGGTTGCGCGAGCTTCGGTCAATCGTTCCTCAATCGTCTTTGGATCCATGTCGATACCGCGTTCTTCTTGCAGTCGTTCTTTCAGCGATTGGTTTTCTTTTTTGGATGCCGTCGTCGCGCAGTGCAAAACCGAGTAGAGTGGCTTTTCAGGGTGATGATGTTCTTTTCTTTCGAGTGACCGCCACGCTCTTTCGAGTAACCCAGTCCGCCATAGCGACAACCATTGTTCGT
>JGI12210J13797_10031281_pt1 | contig 21613 bp, 27 predicted proteins | sample ElkSlonscriptome_3_FD_13797 | JGI IMG/M metagenome (IMG submission 13797)
GTAACGAAATCCGTACCGAGGGAAGTTTATCCACAAAAGGTGTCTAGACATACCCGACCACTTTAAGTAGTTGCTCGTCAATAGTATCTAGATTGAATACACCACTCACCTTGAGTTTTTCAGTATACACAACTGTGTCATAGATACCTCGGCTCCGTACTTCAGGCATGAGTATGGTATCTACCTTAAGTGACTGTGGTAGTACATACTGCTCAAGTGGTACCGCAGTGTCGCTCTGTGACGGCTGAGTGAAGACAAGTACGGGACCAACAACCGTCTGTGATGCGCCCCATGTTTGTCCAATCTCTGACTGCGCTTCCTCGTGCAAACTTTTCCGCTCTGCCACAAGGCCGAGTACAAGTGCGCTCGCAAGTAAGCACACAGCGGCAACTATACTGATGGCAACCAACTTGAAAGTGATGTGGTGTGAATACATAGTGTTGCGTTGTGTCGGCACCGGCCACGAACACTGTTCTCTGTCTTCGTTTCTATAACCCACAAACAGAACAAGACGTTGCATGAAGGGAAGCTCCTGGTACGAAAAACCCAGCAAATTTTGCTGGGTCGACAACGTTACGTGTCACAAGAATTGGTTGTCAGCGTAATGCACTCTTACAACGTTTCTGCCAGATTTATTACTACGCTGTCATGGGTGAGCATGCTTTTCAATACCAAATTGCGCACCCTGACCTCCAGGTGCGGAGTCGTGGAATTGATGTCCTGACACCAGACCACTTCACCCCGGTCACAAACAAACGGCATCCCGTTTGCACTGCAAAGCACTACGTACGTGAACGCCGCCCGTTCCCAATCTGGAAACTCACTATTGTCTACCGAAAGCTGCGGCCCGTACTTACGGAGCAACGTTCGAAACTGTGCCGTAAAACCCGTATTGTCACCAATAACGATTCGCTGTTTGCCAACCTGATGAGCAAGTGCGGCACACGTTGCTACTGCTTGCCGCAGCGTACCCAGAACGATTTGTATTTCTTGCATCATGTCACGTCTCCAGTGCTACAAACTAAACCAAACTTAGCACTTGAGTCGGACGGACACAAGCGACAGGGGTGTTTGTTTACCATCGCGAGCCAGTGTACACTGCCACACAGACATTGTGCGGAGATAAACATGCTCATTGAACCAGGCAACGCCAGAGTCGGCATGCAGGTGCATATTTCAAGCGACAACCGCCCCTACCCGCCCATTCCTATCGGCTCAATCTATGCAACCCAGGACGATGGGGCACGTGTTCATGTGCAAGCAGTACACAGTGATCTTAAGGGACACAAACTCTGTCTTGCGTACGATGAAGAAGCTACGTCGTGCGGTCCTGGCTGGCGCATCGTGGAAGACGACCCACTCAAGCCAGGTAAATCTTGCATTGGAAGACGATACTCGTCGTTTCAGCTTGAGCTACGCTAAGGACCACTCGACAGAACGGGGGAAGCCGGAGAAAATCCGGCTTTTTGTCTAACTGTAACATACTGGATAGCTGTTAGGATGGCGACGCACTCCTTCAATACTCTGCACGCAGTTTTTCAAGCATATCCACCACTTCACCATCTCGCTTAGTATAAATATGCCTCACATCGTTAAGCTCAACTGGTCCTGAACGCGCAACACTTTCATCCGCCACAAGCACGTACCCTCCCTCCTGCACACTATGGTACGCACCAGCACGACCAGCGCTCCAAAACACTTTTGCATCCCATCTACTCTTATCTGCTGACCCTTGTGCAGAAGCTCTATTACGGACCACACCATTTTTAAATAAATCTCTGATTGCAGCCTCTGCACCAACACCACCCAGACTACGGTACACCTTCCCCTCTTCAGTCTCTAAATCTCGCCCTAAAGAAATAAGCTCTCCGATTGAATTTTTAATTTCAAACTTCTTGTCAGATGGTTCCTCCACGTACTCTTTCAGTTGTACCGCATTAGTGTCAAAACGCTCTTCAGAAGAAGAAGTGTGTTCTACGCCCGGCACAATAGGCGCGTGTTGAGAACGCTTAATGGCGTAGAGTGAGGCTATTTTTGCAAGCTGTTCAGGCGCATAAGCATCTACATGCGAAACTGCCCATTCGGCAATTGTGCCGGCGACACGATCTGAAAAGCTTGCGTCTGAAGCATCTGCAGCAAGTCGTGTCCTCCCAAGTTCACGCTCAGCACCCTGCGAACGAGCAGCGTGTGCCTGCACCCACCCATCAACTATTTGCTCAACCTTCTGTGCATTCTTCGCATCCTTAAAATGCACCACTACCGAATCGTTATGGACAACAAACCCGGCATACCCGTTTGGCATTTTTACCTTAATACTATCACCTGTTTCTAGTGCGACTGCGCGCAACTGTTCCGCAAGTACAGGCAAATGTTCAATGGCAGTATAGTCCTCTGCGCGAAGTGTCGTGTACACTTTCATATTCAAACCTTCCTTCTTTCCATTCTCAGGACATGTGTCTATACCAACCCAGCCGGGATTATTGTTTGCTCGCAAGGTGCCGCCTGACCTCTCATCAATCGTAAGCAACTTCTCTCGCTCTTCAGAGTACCAATCCATAAGTGGACGCTTGTCCGCAAAGTATGACGCAGCATCACCATCGTACTTTGCCACCGCTTCCACGTATTCACCCCGTTGTGTAAGCATTTGATACACCGCATCACTCACTGCTTTCGTCACCTCCTTCCCTTCTGCTCGTTCTTGTAGTAGTTTAGTAACGCGCTCACGAAAACCCACAACAGACGGTGTTGCGCCATACCTTTCCTCAATCTCGGCCAATTTCTCACGCTCAGCGTCTTGTGTGTCACCCGCCTCTGCGTGATCTTTTACGCCAGTAGATACTTCTTCTTGTGTGTGTGCAGGTATCACGTCAGCATCCATTTGAATTCCGGATGCATCTACCAAATACCGCTCGACATCTTTTTCAGTCACTTCCCTAGCGCCACCGGGTGTTTTTCCTGCTTGCAATGCCCGCTTTTCTTCACTACTGCGAAGCGCGTCAACTGCCTGTGGTTTTCCAACCTTGTTCCACGCCTCCGTGACACGAGCATTGTACCCTGTATCAGTTTCATCTGGATGCCGCGATATCCCGCTCCGAAAAATATCCTCATGCACCGCGAGCAATTCATCAAACGTGAATTCTTCAGCAGTTTCTGTAGGTTCGTGCGACTCTATAGACTCATGCTCACTGTTCATATTTTATAGTATACAGTAAAAATACGTGACTACATCACCACTAAACACCTCAAACAACTGCAAAAATGAAAAAGTGGTAACAGAAAACACTCCGCCTTTAAAACTACAAAGTTCGCACCTTCCCCCAAGCAACGCGCGCCCAGGTGCGCTCGTGGAGGTAGTAGAAGATGATTTTCGCGGTGATCTCGAGTGCGCCGACCTCGGCCATCAGCACAAGGTCGCCCGTGAAGGCGTAGACGAGACCCATGGTTGTGAGTGATGCAATAATACGCCAGGTAATTCCCTTTGCGACACTACGTGTATGTGTTTCGTGCATATGTACAAAAGTATACCATGAGACATATGCGGACTTTTCAAACAAACACGCATCGCGTATAGTGTCGCACAGAGATCCTGAACACTACATACTTGAAGGCGCACTATGTCACACACGAGCGCAGAAGTAAGAATACTTTTTCGTCCTGAGACAACGATCGAAAAACAGGAGAAGATTGTTGCTGCAACCGGTTGCACAACGATCAAGTATGACGAAACGGCACAAACACGCATCATACGGATGCCAGGCAACAGGTATTCCTTTGCAGTGTTTGCCCATCTCCTCAAGTTCGAGGCCGTCAAAGAGGTGCATCACCCCTGACACACACCAAAAAGCCGGCATTTCTGCCGGCTTTTCCTGTTTTTCACCTCAGATCACCATGCTCGCTTCGTAGCAAACACCTGTGACACCCGCAAATGGGCATTGTTTGTCACCCAGCGATAGAGCACTGGCGAGAGAAACGCTGCAAACGTAACGCTACTGGCCAGATGCAGGAGGGTAAACGGTACCTGTCCCGCAAGCGCCAGCATGAAGGGTTGCCCCCAGAGGAGCGGGCCAACGGTAAGGCCGGTTACTGCGTCGTAGAACAGCGTACCGAACACAGCGAAAACGACGTAGTTTTTGGCGGAACTCTCACGGTTGCGGAAGAAGTAATAGGAGGCAAGGCCAAGCGAGCCATAGGCGAGTGCAGTAACGAGCGTCCAGAGCCCCCATCCACTCGTAACACCATCAAAAAGCACGATCGAGAGCGCAGCGAACAAGAAACCGCCCAAAGCACCGAAACGCTTTGCAAAGGGCATCATTGTCGCCATTACCGGCTCAACATTCGGTGGGCGGAATGGTACAAGGCGAAATAGAAAGACTACAACAAATCCAATGAGGAATTTTAGCGCATGCGCATCGAGAAAGTTTTTCATAGTTCATACAGCATACTCGAACTTACAGCGAAACACAAAACCCGCCTACTGGCGGGTTTTGTGTTTCGTACAAAAACGTACTATTTCACTGCGTCCTTCAGGCCCTTTGCTGCGCGGAACTTTGGTACGCGCATTGCAGGAACATCAATAGACTCGCCGGTACGTGGGTTACGGCCAGTACGTGCTGGTCGCATCTTTGTGGAAAAGATACCAAGACCTGCAATAGAAACCTCGTCACCAGCCTTCAGTGCATCAACAACAGAATCAACTGCTGTCTGTACTGCGCGCTCTGCGTCTGCTTTGGTGCCACCAAGTACCTCGTGTACTTTGTCGGCAATGTCTGCTTTATTCATGTAGATATAAGATTATACGCTTGTAAGCTTGAAGCTGACCACGTGATGGAGAGCTGCAAAAAGTATACAAGCCCCAATATATGGCGCAATAGCTATCCACAGCAGGCGGGTATAACTCATATTCGACGTCGAATAGGCGCATCACCCTGTAGCACAACCTCGGCCGCACACCAGCCATGCTACAATGTACGCACTATGACGCTCCGAATCGGTGTTTCCGGCGCTGAAGGCTCGTTCTCAAAAGAGGCTGCGAGAACGTACGTGCGCACAGAGAACATCACTGACTGGAAGCCCATGTATCTTGTATCCGTTGCGCGAGTGCTTGAAGCGCTGAAAAATGGCTCTGTTGAGCGCGGAATTTTCCCAATAGAAAACAGTAACGGCGGTATCGTCACCGAAACCGTGCACGCCATGGCGAAGTGTACATTCATAATCGAAAAACTATTTGAGATTGATGTTCACCACTGCCTGCTCGTTACGCCGCGCACGAATGCGGGTGATATCACCACCATTGCAAGTCACGATCAAGCACTTAAGCAGTGCGGGATGTACCTAAAACGTCGCTGGCCCGGTGTTGAACCACAAGAGTACGCAGATACTGCACAATCAGCTCACGACCTTGGCAAGGGCATCCTCCCAAAATCCACCGCAGTCATTGCTCCCAGGTGCTGTGCCGCACTGTATGGCCTCGACGTGCTCGAGGAGTCCATTCAAGACCCCAAGTTCAACTTCACGACGTTTGTGGTTGCACAAGCTGCAGTCCAGTAGCATGCTACACCCGTGCATGCTACTGTACTCCTCGGACACGGATGTTCTTCCACAGTGACAACCAGCAATCTATCAAAGAGGAGCTGAACAGTGAGCGAAGTACTTACCTTTCACGAAAACGACGGTCTCTTGGAGACCGACCTCACACAATGCGGTCTTGAGCTTCTGAATCGCGGCAAAGTGCGGGACATCTACACCCTCGACGGACCGTACCTCCTTATTATCACGACCGACCGCATGAGCGCGTTCGACGTGGTGCTGCCGCAACCGATTCCTGAGAAGGGTGCTGTGCTCACGCGTTTGAGTGAGTTCTGGATGGACGACATGGAGTGGTTAGTGCCGAACCATCTCACCGACCGCTTTCTCGTCGACATCGGAGGATTCGACCGTGAGACCATCAAGGCGCTCGGCGACCGAGCGATCATCGTCAGCCGACTACAGCCACTCCCTATTGAGGCAATCGTTCGTGGCTACCTCATCGGCTCCGGCTGGAAGGATTACCAACGGACGGGCGCGGTTTGTGGAATCGTATTACCCAAGGGGCTACGGCAGGCAGAGCAGCTGCCAGAGGTACTCTTTACCCCAAGCACCAAAGCGGCAGATGGCGACCACGATGAGAATATCGACTTCGAGGCCATGGTGGGGCTCTTGGGTGGAAACCGTCGACTTGCCGACCACGTACGCAAGGTGAGCATACGCATCTACCAGGAGGCGGCTCGGTACGCGGCGAAGCGTGGCATCATCATTGCCGACACCAAGTTCGAGTTTGGGCTCGATAAGAATGGCAACCTGCACCTCATCGACGAGGTCCTTACGCCCGATTCGTCCCGCTTCTGGCCGGCAGACCAGTACCGGGTCGGCACCAGTCCGCCGAGCTTCGACAAGCAGTTCGTCCGTGACTACCTCGAAACCTTGGATTGGAACAAGCAGGCGCCCGCACCGGATCTTCCCAATGAGATCGTCGCAAAAACAGCCGAGAAGTACGCGGAAGCGGAGCGCCGTCTTATGGAGGGCATGATGCTTTGACCAACTGCACCTTTTGAAGAAAACGCCGCGAGCTTCTGCTCGCGGCTGTTTTGTTAGAACGTCATCCGAAACTCGATGCCGTGGCGCACGTAGCCCAGACGCTCGTACCAGGCATGCACCGCGTCGCGCGTACCGTCGTTGCGACTCGCGCCAATGAGCTTATAGCAGCCCTGCTCGCGCGCCTTGGCGAGCACCGCATCGTGAAGCTCTCGGCCGATGCCCGCACTCCGCCACGAAGGAGCAACGTACAAATCCTCCAAAAGGCCATATGGCTCTTCGTGCAAATCGTTTGCTATAAGCACAAGCCGTGCTCTGCCAATCTCGTTTCCCTCCGCATCATGGGCGGCAAAACGAAACGTGGTGGTTAGGTGTGTAGTGCGTGTGATCATGCTGTGCTTCAGGTAAGTGTATCTGTGTAACATAACGCAACGTGAAGGCAGAAGGTAATGCACCTCCCGCCCTACTTGTGGTCACAGTTCACAGAAGAATCATGACAAACCCCTTGGTTCCTGCGTTACCGCGCAAACTCCACCGCCCGATTCTCACGAATCACCGCGATTTTGATCTCGCCCGGGTATTTCATTTCCTGCTCAATGCGGGTTGCGATGTTGCGAGCAAGCTCGCGAGCCTGCATATCACTCACTTCTTGTGGGCGCACAAAGATGCGCACCTCACGACCAGCACTGATTGCATAGCTCTTATCTATACCGTCGAAGCTGTTTGCGATGTCCTCTAGTTCGCGCAAGCGCTTTAGATAGTTTTCGACACTGTCACGGCGCGCACCAGGCCTTCCGCCGGAAATTGCGTCTGCAACCTGCACGATAATGCTCTCTGGTGTCTCATACGGATACTCTTCATGGTGACTCTGCATTGCCTTAATGACGCGCTCGTCGACACCAAACTTTTGAAGAATCCTGCGACCAATTTCTACGTGTGTACCTTGCACATCATGATCGACCGCCTTACCAATGTCGTGCACGAGGGCGCCCGCCTTTGCTATCTGCACATCAGCACCAAGCTCTTCTGCAAGCATGCCGGAGATATGCGCCATTTCTACGGAGTGCTGCAACACGTTCTGCCCATAGCTTGTGCGGAAATGCAACCGACCAACAATCATCAGTACGCGCGGGTCGATGTTCAGTACCCCTGCTTCATACGCAGCCTGCTCACCCTTCTCTTTGATGATGCGGTTAATTTCTTCCGTCGACTTCTGTACCATTTCTTCTATCTTTGCTGGCTGAATACGACCATCAAGAATGAGGTTTTCGAGCGCCACACGCGCAATTTGACGACGGACTGGATCAAAGCACGAGAGCGTAATAAGTCCTGGCGTGTCGTCGACCAATACATCAACACCGGTTGCCCGTTCAAACGTGCGGATATTTCGCCCCTCCTTGCCGATAATCTTCCCCTTAATCTCTTCACTTGGAAGCGTGATAGACGTTGTGAGCACGTCAGTCGTCACGGCATTCCCAAGACGGTGAATAGCGGTCGTAAGCATGTCTTGCGCCTTGCGCTCCAACTTCTCGGCACCAAACTGCTCAAGCTTCTGCAAACGCACCACCAAGTCTTGTTCGTTTTCCTTCTCAAGGCGACGCATGAGTTCTTCTGCAGCAGCTTCCTTTGAGAGGCCTGCAACACGCTCAAGCTCTTTTTCGGTCTGCGCCTTGAGCTCATCGACGCGAGCTTTGACGGTATGAACTTCTTCAATTTTTTGCTTTACTTGCTCCACCTCTTTCTCGATGTTCTCCTCTCGCTTATCAAGAAATGCCTCGCGATCAAGAATCCTGCTTTCTGTTTTCTTAACAAACTCTTCTTTCTCCTTTATCTCCTTTTCAACTTCCTTCTTCTTCTCTTTAAGTTCTTTTTCAACGTCTCCCTCTATTTTTTTTGCCTTTTCTTTTGCTTCAAGCATCATCTGCTTGATTTCGAGCTCCAGTGAACCCTTTTTGCCTGCGGCAACGATGTAGCGCAGATAATAGCCTGCGGTAAGGCCAGCCGCAGTAGCAACGACGGCAATCAGTAGTACGGTTAATGGCGACATAGTATCGGGGGAGCCCCGTACCGTCACATGGCTAAAAGCCTTGAATTACAACGTTTTTTGGTTATCGATTCAGGATGTGCGCGACAAGCAATGCAGAATGGCACAGGTTCGTGTAGTTCGTAAGCGGTCTAACACATGCGACGGAACGACGGGCTCAGAATTAACAGATAAGCGTTCGTGTGTTCCGTATGTGTTCATAGTACCAGAGATTGACAATTGCACAAAAACCGCTCGGAACGAGCGGTTTTTTGCTGTCGCAATAAAAATGCGTCTACACTGCAGGAGTTTCAACTGCTGGTGCAGGTTCTTCTGGAGGAGCTTCCGGAGCAACTGGTTCAGGAGATTCAACTGCTGGTTCTGCTGCCGGCATATCCGGTGCTGCGGGAGCGTCTGTTGCTGGTGCATCTGTTAGGGGAGCGTCTGTTGGTGTTGTGTCTGGTTCCATAGTATGTGTTGTAGTTAGCTGGTTAAGGGGGTGCTATACGTCGGTAGGGCACCTACCGACGTATACTATATGCGATGCGTTTTTGCAGGTGGCGTGACACACCCGTCCAGCCCTCACGAAGCAAGTATACCACTAATATTGCGCTACACCTGTGCACAGCACGCTTATGCCACATACACACGCACATGCAACCCCTTGGCCGCCCACAACAGCTTGCTCAGATGAATCTGAGCGGCAGAACAACGCCGGGTTATACCCGGCGTTGTTCGCGTACGCCATGCACGTTATTGTTACTTCGCCATGTACACCGTGCGGGTTGGATAGGCAAACCCAACACCCTCTTTTTCGAAACGTTGCATCAGCGCAAGATTGATTGCTTGCTGGCGATCCATATATACGTTGTAGTCGCTTGTGTTTACGTAGTAAACGACTTCAAAATCAAGTGAGGAATCGCCAAAGCTCTTGAAGTGTGCACGGTCAAAGCGGACATCTGCCTCACCTTCCACAGCTTTCTGCACCCATTCTGGCACAGCCGCAACCTTCTCCTGTGGAGTTTCGTAAAGAATACCAAATGGAAATGCGACGCGACGCTCGTTCATGCGCGCGTAATTGTGAATACGCGCAGCAGTGAGTTCCTGGTTCGACATTGTAATCTCCTCGCCCGAAAGTGATGCAATGCGTGTGCTTTTGACACCAATATGCTTCACAACACCCATCGTGTCGCCCACGATGATAAAGTCGCCCACCTTAAACGGCTTGTCAAAGTAGATTGAAAAGCTACTAAACAAATCTCCCAAAATACCCTGCAACGCAAACGCAATGGCGATACCGGCAATACCGGCACCAGCCATAAGCGAGGTGACATCTATGCCGAAGTTTGAAAGCACGAGCATGATGCCAAACACCCACATCACTCCGCGAGCTATGTTTGCAATCAATCGCAAGGCGCTCTTCGTTGTCTCGTCTTTGTCTTTCGTAAAATGTCGAAACACAACCTCCTCTACAAGAATACCCACCACCACAACCGCCTGGTACACCAGCCACACCACGAGAATTGCCGTTACCGCACTCTCTGCGATGCCGACAAGGTTGAGAGATTGCGTGGCAAGCCAGAACGCAAGAAACAGGTAAAACGGTGGTCGGAAGCTGCGTACCATCTTTACAAAGGTATCATCTAAATCTGTTTTGGTTCTGGTTGAGATAGAGGCAAGCCAGGACAGTAAAAAGTACTGAGCAAGGCCTGCGACTGCGAGTGTGAGTAAAAAGACGACTAGCGAGAGTGCATACGCACCAATCGTATTGCCAAGAAATACTGCCGTACTGTTAACACCGGTGTAGGAGAGCACTTGCTCAGTGTAGAGAGTTATTTGTTCCATATGCGAGCAGTATAACAAAGTGGGCGCACACTTGGAAATACACTACACGAACACTGAGACGTTGTGCTACTCACCACCCAAGAGCTTTTGGGCCTGCTTGAAGGTTTGCGTCATAAAGCTCGAGCTCTCACTGGTCTCACGTATCGCAGCTTCTGTTTGAGGTGCGTCGCCCTCTTCTCCCAAGAGTACCCACTCTATGTGTTCTCCGTTCAGAAGCACGTCTACAAGAGCGGCTTCACTAGACGCTGTCGTACTTGCACGGAACGCTGCACGCGGCGAAGGTACTTCGCACTGCTCAGTAGCGTTTGTGGTTAATGTGAGTGTAATTTGCTCCGGGTAGGACTCTGCAACGAGGAGTGTTGTGGCGATGTTTGTGCAACTCGTGGCAACAGCAACCTCACCAACGTACGTGTGAGTTTGCACACCTGCATCGAACATGTGCTGCACCGCCACTGTGCTACTCGCTTCAACACCAGCGTCCTGTGGCTCAGTATCGCTCGCATCAGGGGTGAGTACTGGAACCTTCTGCACAGTGCCGCTGTCGAGTGACGCCTTCAGAAAGGCTAGTGTTGCTTCGGTATCGGTCTGCGCTTCAGTGTAGAACCGTAGTGCGACCTTGCTGTCATCAAGTGCGTTGTAGATATCGCCTCGCAACAGTGACCGTTCAGCACGAGCAATGTTCGTGTACGCGTCTTCAAGATCACCTGCGTCGTACCCCTCATGCGCAAGTAGGAGTTGCTGTGCCTCACGCAGTGCCGACTGCACATCACTTCGCACCACTGTTGGATCTTGCTCCTCACCACTTGGAATCTCGTTTACAACCGGCACGTCGAGGAATGCTGCCACTGCCTCAAGCTCAACCGTGTTTCCCATTTCATCAGCAGACCCGCTCAGCGCTGCCACTTCGATAGAGAATAGCTCGGACACTTCCAAGAGCTCTGCTACTTTCTGGAACTTTACCGCTGCACTTCGATACGCCTTGTACGCAGTGCTGTAATCATCAGTGGCAAGCGCTGTCTCTGCTTCAGCAAGGTGTGTATTGCCAGACGCGAGCTGTGCACGAGCTGGCGCACGCAATTCACTCACCTCGTCAAGTGTATTGAGGAGTGTTTGTGCTCGTTCGAGCTGTGTGCGAGCACTTTCTTGGGCGCGGTATGCGGTACGAACACGCGTATCTGGTGAACGTATACCTGGTGCCACGTACTGCGATTGATCTTCTTCTACAATATCCTTATCTTCAACTGATGATGCACTCTCAGTGTCATTCTCCTCGCTAACTGTACCCTGAGCCAGTGAATCTGTTTGTTCTTCTGGCGCAGGCTTATCTTCTATACTATCTGGCGCACCACCAAGCTCAAGTGCAATTTTTTCTTCAGCTGCCTCACGAACCTCGCCAGCACTTTGTGCAGCATGGTGCATCTGTTCGGTTATCGAACGCACACCTTCCTGTGTGTCTGCCTCTTGCTCACCTGCAAGACGGGCGAGCACGACCTCATGCGTTTCAAGGGACTGCTCGAACTCACTCGACGCAATTGCAGCAAGCACGGGGTCGGACTCTTCTACATTTCGAACTTGTTCAACCACCGCTTCTGAATGTGCCACAAACCGCTTCTCTACTTCGTCTTTGCGCTTTCCATCCAAACGCCCTTCCGAGGCGAGTTGGGTTGCTTCTCGAAGTCGTGTTTCGGCACGTTCTTGTTCCCATGCAATACGCCCTTCGTCGCTTGTGATAAATACCGTCTTTACTCCTTCATTTACATTAACCTTCACCGGGTAGAGGAAATCACCAGGCAACGCATCTGCTGCCGCACTTCCAACACTCACTGTGCTCGTGGTTACCACAAGCGCAATTGCAAGCGCTCCTGCAAAATGATGCACGCGAAAGAACGCCCCAAAACCAGACCGCTTGGGTTTGTGCTCCAACACTGGGCGCGCCAATGGCTTGTATTCCAGGTATTCCAAAATGCCCTCGCGCATGTGGTCACGCTCTGCACGCGACAACTGCACGTTTTGTGCTTCTTTTCGAAGTTGTGATGGGATTATCTTCATACTACCCTCGTTGGTTACTGTGACGGACCAACAGTCCTACTCTTAATTGTGACGAATTATTCGTCATTTCTAACAAAACCCTGTTCGCGAGCATACTTCTCAAGCCACTGCATGCCACGGTGAATACGAACCGAGATGGTGTTGACCGGTTCTCCAAGCACGTTGGCAATCTCCGCGGGCTGAAGCTCGTCAATATGCCGCATTACAACGACTTCTCGATAGCTCTCGGGCATTGCCGCGAGCAGCTCAGGAATACGTTTTGCATCAAGCGCCCAGGTAAGCTCGTCCAATCCGCCCTCAACAAGCTCTTGAAACGCCCCAAGCGGCACATCATCGTCGTCGAGGAGCGAGTCTAGTGAATCACTCTTTTTCTTCCGATATTCGTCAATAATGAGGCGGTTCAATGCTCGATACAAAAATGGCCGAAAATCGTCGATTATGTTGCCTTTTACTAGATAGTCCCACGTTTTCGTAAACGTATCGGCAACCAAATCCTTTGCTTTCTCTCTGTCTGACACACGAAAGTAGGCATGACGAAAGAGCGCATCAGCATACGCGTCAAAGGCCTCCAAAAATTCAGTTTCCTGCTTAACCATAGAGCTACCCTACACGTAGCATCGCAGCATGCAAGGGTATGTATAGTATCGTACCGCACTCTGGAGGTGTGAGACGATATGTGGCTGTGCGTAGTGGCTTGCTTATCTTGAGTGATGTGCAAACTGTTACTGCTTCCAACCTTTAAAACACCAGCGGTACACGGGGGATTACCGGTCTTAAAACACCTGACTGTGCGTAACCACGGGGACGTGCTCGAAAACCCGTGCTACCGTACTACATAATGGCAGGGAAGAGATTACATACACGCCTCTACCACCTTTTCTACGACCCACGCGCACGCTATTTTGTGCTGGTAAACGATATCTTGGCACTTGCCACCATCGTTTCAGTGTTGGCACTCATACTTGAGACCCTGCCCTCACTTTCAGGATACACGGGGCTTTGGTACACCATTGAGTTTGTCTCCGTTGCGATATTCACCACCGAATACGTTGCACGGATAATCGCACACAAGGGGCAGGTGGGGCGCTACATCTTTAGCTTTTTTGGCATCGTTGATCTTGTGGCCATCGTGCCGAGCTTCATTGGCCTTACAAACCTGACATTCCTCAAGACAACACGCACGCTTCGCATTCTGCGCCTACTTCGGATGTTGCGGCTTGCAAAGCTCGCAAACACGGTTGGCGCCGAAAGCAAGACGCGTTCAAATACATCGCTCATCTCGGTACAGATTTATGCTGCCGCACTCAGTACTGGCCTGATTCTTTTCGGCACGCTCATGTATCTCGTTGAAGGAGAGAGCGAGACGTTTGTTTCGATACCACACGCCATGCTCTGGGCTGCAAAAGTGACCCTTGGCGGTGTGCCAATCGCAAGCCCCAGCACACTTGCAGGAGATGTCCTCATGCTCTGCACGCGCTTCTTTGGCCTACTACTCTTTGGCCTCCTTATCGCCATTACCGGCAAAGGACTTGAACGCTTGTTGTTTGGCAAGAGCTCGCACGAGTAGACAAATCCGCCTCCAACCACCCCTTCTTTTGTGTGCTACTATGCACGCATGATTGAACAGGAACTCACTTATTTGGCGAAACACCTGCCAGAAGAACTCACCACGTGCCCAAGCGCGAAGATGGTTGATGTGTATATTGAAAACGGCAGTACACACCCAAACCTGCGTATCCGTAAGCACGGCGAACGCTACGAAATAACACGCAAATCACCTGTGTCTGGAGGTGACGCTTCCATACAAACAGAAACAACGATTGAGCTCAACGATATTGAGTTCGCAAGCCTCGCTCTCGCAACTGGACGTACAATCGAAAAAACACGCTATCGCGTTCCGTGTGGTGAACTCACTGTTGAATTCGATGTGTTTGAAGGTGCACTTGCGGGTCTCGTGTTGATTGATGTTGAATTTACGGACGAAGCAACCAAGGAAGCTTTCGTTGCACCATCATTTTGTCTTGCAAATGTGACACAAGAGTCGTTTGTCGCAGGGGTATGCTCGCAGGAAAAACGTACCAAGACATCGCACCAGCACTAGAGCGTTTTGGGTACAATAAGTTAACCACTCGGGAAGCGTACCTGCCCTGAACCTAGGCACACACAGCACAGTATGTATAGATGAGAGGTAGATGGTATCTGCCTCTTTTCAATTACCTAGTTGAGGCGTGCGCACACCAACGCTGCTGAGGTGCGGCGCGCAACTATTCGACATTGATTGGTGAGTGTGGATACCGGACATCGATCACGAGTCACTTAGTACTCTTGACCCCGCTCACTGTCGCTACGCGACATGTTCCGATCCCTCGTCGCCGGCTGCGCCTCCTCCTCCACTTCGTGCGGGAGCGTCGGCTTCGATTCCTGGCACACTCCAATACATACTAAAAACCAGTGGGTAGTACCCACTGGTTTTTAGTATTGGTCGGGGTGCCGGGAATCGAACCCGGACCGCGCGGTCCCAAACCGCGAACACTACCACTATGCTACACCCCGTATTCTAACTCTGTTGGTGTGCGAACATGTCCGCGACCAATACAGTCGTTGTGCTCTAGAATCTACCATTATTTCCCATTTTGCGCTATGGTTCACGCATGAACATCACAACCCAAGCAAATGCTGCTGCATACGACACTCATGCCCAAGCTTGGTATGAACACACAAAACGGAACGAAAAGTACCGTTTTCTTGAGAAGCCTGCCATGGAAACGCTGTTACCGTCTGATCTCAGCGGCAAAAACGTGCTGTGTATCGGTGTTGGATCAGGCGAAGAGCTCGGTACCTTGCTTGCTCGCAACCCTCGACATATTGTGGCGATTGACATCTCGCAACGACTGCTCGACATCACCCACGAACAATACCCGGAGGTCGAGTGTATGTGTGTGGACATGATGGAGCTTGCCGACCGTGTCGATACTCTATTCGACCTGGTGTACTCATCCCTCGCGTTTCACTATACTCGTGATTGGGATGCGCTGCTTGCTGGGGTACACCGCGTCCTCCGGCCCGGGGGAACCCTCCTCTTCTCCACCCACCACCCGGGCTACTGGGCAAAGAACCCAACTGGCGCGTCCCACACAAACAAACGCGGAGTGAAACTGACCGAACACACCGCCACCTTGCCTGGCGGGGTGGGCATTACCTACTACAATCATACATCGACAGACGCTCTACAAGAAGCACTCCACCATACAGGCTTCACTGTGGAACGGGCGTTCGCACCTGATGTGGTTTCCGTGCCTCCTCACACACTCACGCCAGCCCTGCGCAAGCGATACGAAAATCTGGTGCGTACAAACCAAGAAACACCACTGTTTTGGGTGGTAGGCGCACGGAAAGCGTAAGAACAGCCGCACAGCACCGTCATAAGAAGTAATGAACCAGCATTGCATAAAGCTACATAGAAAGAACTCATTCCCGATTGGCGCAATCGTGGCACGTTTTTCTTGTGTTCAGCCCATGTAGTATGTAACTCCTCCCCATTGCATGACACCTCGGCTGAACAGAATCCGAGTTTCTTGTTTAGCACCGTTCCTTCACAACAAAACGAGGTGCCATATGGCCATTCCTGTGTATCGTTCCGGCAACACCGTCTACCTGCGCCCTCTTTCACAAGAGGACGTACCACTTCTCACGCAATGGATCAACGATCCCGATGTGACACAATACCTCAATCGCGTCTTCCCCATCTCATTCCTAGAGGAAGAACGGTGGGTAGAGAACTTGGGGAAATCGTCTGAACATGAGATTGTGTTGGGTATTTGTCTGAAACATGACGAATTAATCGGCACAATTGGATTACATCGCATTGACTGGATCAACCGCACCGCAATCACTGGCACGTTGATTGATGCAGAGGAGCACCGAAGTAAGGGGTACGGCACCGAAGCAAAAATGCTCTTGCTCGACGTTGCCTTCAACACATTAGGCCTCCGTAAGATCGTGTCGCACGTGTTTTCTTTCAATGGCCGCAGCGCCAGATACAGTGAAAAATGCGGGTACAAGCGTGAGGGTGTGCTGAAACAACACCACTTCCGCAACGGCGAGTTCCACGACGAGCTTGTGCTCGCGGTCTTTCGGGACGATTGGCTCCCATTGTGGGAAGCCTATCGCGCCAGCTAGCGCACAAAGTGGCCTTCGGGCCGCTTTTTTCCACAACAAAGTGCCCATGTGTACTCAGGCGTGTGATTGAAAAGCGCACAGCTCTCTTAAATACGACGTATGCACACATTCCATACTGCTCTTACTTGCAATTTTCACCCTACGGCGTATGGTCTGACCAGGTCAGCGGCAACAGGAGAGGGTCATGTGTGCAGTAGAGCCCACTGAGAAAGTATGCGGCATAATTACAAGTATCCGGTATTTAGATGGACACGTAGCGCTTACGCCAGAGAAAGTCGACGGCGCAGGGCTGCCACCAATCAACCTTTCTGTGGCAAGCGACATTGAGACCGCCAGGCTCTTTGACCTGTTCCGCTCGTCCACAAAGATCCTGGCAACAATTTCAGGTGGTGTGCTTTTAGCACTAGAACTCATGTAAGCACCACACCCCACAGCCACTGCACCCGCGCCTTGCGGGTGTTTGTTTGTATTAACACAACCACGAGGTCAGCACTCCATCGCGTATGTTCGGGCACACGTTCTCGTTTTCGATACGTCGTAATGACGCGGCGCATGCGCTCGCGTTTTTGTGCGGTGAAGTGCATCTGCGGACGATACACATCATCACCCTCCTTAGGCCACTCACTTTTCTCCCAGGAACCGGCCTTTATCTCGACAAAGTGCAGCACACCACCCTTCTCTGCCACAATATCAAGCTCACCCCAGGGTTCGGTGTAGTTTCGGTGGAGTATAAGAAATCCACGGTTCCGCAAATATCCCTCAACGATATCCTCACCAAGGCGTCCTAAAGAAATATGTTTTGGTTGAGCCATATTGTCTTTTAAAGTACATGTCCTTTATCCACATACCCACAGAGTTATCCACAGTTTTGCACAGGTGTTGGCACGGCATGGGCAGCTCTCTACGCACAAGTTGCGGGTGCAGTACTCACGAGGTACGCTATAATGGGTTTGCATTATGGGAGTAGTTGGCATGACAACGTGGCACGACGTAAAAAAACACCTGCTTGCAGTTGGCACAAAACAAAAGCCGGTACTCCGGCTATACAACTGGCTCCTAGTTTGCTCAGCGTCGGTGGTGTTGCTCTATGTATCGATGCGACCCCCGCTCCGGTGCGGCAGGTGCGATTTCACCTGGATGGACCACCTCCTATTCGCCGGCGTCGGGTTGTTTGCGGCAGTGATGCTCATATTCACGCTCTTCGGGCTCATTCAGTACGCCCGCTACCGCAACCAATAGCAGTAAGCCCGACCGCATGGTCGGGCTTGTATGTTCCAAAGGTGGCACGTTGGCCCATCACACACGCAACAAGCCACTTGTGTGGGCGACTTGCTGCGTGCTGTGCGCGTACGGGGACGCTTCACTATCTCAATCTCTGGAAACCCATGGTTTTCCAGTGCTCGCCGTCGCTTCACTCCGGCTCACTGCCTTCCTCCACGGGGAAACTAGAGTTTCCCCGATTCTTACAGAAAGAATCTGTACACCTTGTGGGTCGTGCACATCGCTTCGCTCGTGCACGTCCTCACAAGGCCTTGCGGAGCGCTCTCAGCACTCCTCACCCTTTCCCAGTTCGATTCCCTGTACTTCGCACATACTCAAAAGCAAAAGAGGCCCTCATACGAGGACCTCTTTTGCTTTTGATGTGCGGGTACGGGGAATCGAACTCCGGTCTTCGCCATGGCAAGGCGACGTTCTACCACTAAACTATACCCGCACACATACATTCACTTTGTAGGTGGATGTATGTGTGCGGGTATACGCGACACAAACCACCAGAGTGAATATGCATGTGCGACCATCGTTTTGATGTGTTCCACACACGTCCAACTTGAAAACCATCATAGCGTGCAACACAAAAAAAGTCCAGTGACATCAGCTCTCTACATACACAGGCCTGTTGTTGACCGAAAAACCTGCTCGGTGTATAACTGCGAAAAGAAGCGCTCGAGACCATCTCGAATGCAGCACATCAGCCCTCAAGGAGGGGCACCAATGACCGTATCAAAAAAAACTACTGGTCCTAACCAACAACAGCCCACGCAACAGGCCCAGGGGAAGGCACCGACCGAACACCTGGAAGCAAGTGACTACGCGTGGCTACGTGACATGCATGACCCTGACACCGAGGTAATCAAGGACGACCAGGGCAACGAGATAACCGTGGATCGCGTCGCGTTCAGAGGCTACTGAGAGTCCTCACACGCCCGCATACGACCCCGTATGCGGGTCGTACTTTGCCTACCGACATACACCCAGGGGTATCAGCTATACCCATATGCTGCCTTGGTTTTCTGCCACATACCCCTCTTCCAGTGTATAGGTTGTTCCACATACCCTTCGTAGATAGAGAAAGAAAAAAACCGCGTGAACGGTTGTAAGCAATAAAAAATATTAGCGTGGTTAGGACTGTTGTTCTTGACTTGCGAGCACTCCCTCAAGCCACGTTTTCATGTCCATGCCCCACCCCGCCTCGCGCGCCACATGCAAGAGATGCTTAATGAGCGCCACTTCCCGCATACCGGTGATGCGTTCGATAGCCTCAGCATGGTGATCAACGATGAGCACCACATCACGAAAGGCCACCACATCGGTCTGCTCGATGCAAAACGAGGGTGGGAGAAAATTCATTCGAAGGTCATACGCGGTCAAAAGCGCCAAAATCTCAGCAGTGTACTGTGAAAGGTGGCCAGCAACTTCAGTAGTGGTGAGCATCTCGAGCTTCACACCTGCCTGGCGAGCGTGCACGAGGCAATGCTCGAAGCGCTCCATGCGCTTTTCGCTTGAGACGAGCTGGGCAGTGAGCATGGTAACACGCTCGCCCTCATGTACAGCAAACTCATGCTCGGCCACCTCGTGAAGCATTTCGTGTGTCAATGGGCCATCAACAAGCTGCGGATCCGGTTCGCTCTGCGGCAGCGCGGGAACCATACCCTGATCGTGCGCTGCGCCGGCGTCCGTTTCGCTCTCTACACGCCGCTCCTCCGGCGCGCAGCCCGGGCGTAAGCGCTTTTCGATAGAATCGAGCGTATCAGCCACCTTCTCAAGCTGTACGGAGTACTCGAAATGCCCGCCAACACGCTCTTTGAGCACAACCCCCTGCTCGGTAAGGCCTTTGAGGATATAATCGACTGTCGTGCGCGGCAAACCCGCTCGCTTAGCTGTTTTGCTCACATTCATTCGGCCAAAGGTGGAGAGCGCAGTAAACACCCGCACCTCCTTATTAGAGAGACCCAAGAAGCGAAGTTGGTCTACTAGAAACGTCATATATGAAGTATAGCATTGACGAAATATTCGTCACAACTCTCATTATCCCCACGAACGACTTCCGATGTCGCTCATGTGTGCATGGATGTGGTGTCAATATGGCAAATTTTTCGTCATAGTAGCAGCATCCGGACAGCCACCACACACACCACCACGAGTGTCAGATTTCGCACCACCTTGTTCCCTTTCCTGATTCCCCATCGCACACCTAACCAATTCCCCACCGCAGCGCACACAAACACAAGGGGCACATGCTGCCAACTTACGAGCCCAAGCACGATAAAGCCAATGGATGAGGCAATAGCGCCCCCAAGGCCGGCAACGGCGCGTATCGCAGCAGCACTGATGTACGTTTCTCTGTGAAATGCTATGAGCGCATACGTGGCAAGTACGCCCGCACCACCCACCGTTGCAGCAACAATATTTGAAACGATGAACGAACAAAAGGTGAGGACCTTCCCGACTGTTCCGGGTGCTGCAACACGTTCGCGGATACCCGCCTCTGGTTTCCATACTGAAAGGAGCGCCACTACAAGCAGCATTACGCCCATAGCACGCAGTAACACGTCTGCTGGAAGTGAAGCCGTAAGAAACGTACCAAGCACACCCCCAACAGCACTTGGAAGCAAAAAAGCGCGCCTGCTCGCCAATCAAGCCGCTTTGTGCGATGAAACTGCACAATGCTTGCAAAACGCGCACCAAAATGCCCCAAACGCACGGTGCCCACCGCAAGCGCTGGCGGCAACCCTAAGAGCCACATAAGGAGCGGGCGCACCAGCATTCCTGCACCCCACTCACTGCGCTCAGAAAAAAGATGCCCGTAAGTGCGGGCACAAACATAAGATACTCAACGGGAATCCAATCGAACACAGCTCGATGATACCACACCGTACAGGCAACACCCGGCAGCTGTTGCTGCCGGGCTGGGTGCTAGAGCACGTCAAAGCGCAAGCGGCCACCTATAGCGAAGGTGCCACTATGCTCAACGACGCACCCTGCGGGGCTGCAGCCGTGCAGCGAACGGTCGAACTGGCCGCACATCTGGGGAGCGACCTCTACGTGGTGTCGAGTACCCTCAGTGTCCGCTTGTACGTAGACGCCATCGTGTGAAAGAGTTTTGTTGCACGCCCCTCATCAGCTGCTTTCAGTGCAGCGAAGTACCCCCTTCGGCTACGTGCCAGTATCAGTATAGGACCGTATCCCGCCTCAAACAGCATCCAGTTGAGGAGTAAACGCCCGACACGACCGTTTCCATCCTCGAACGGGTGAATCTTCTCAAAACGCTGATGAAATTTCACTGCAGTGAAGAACGGCTGTTGTGTTGTGCGCATCTCGGCACGCCACCAAGCTAACAACGCGGTCATTTCTTGTCGCACCTTTTCGGGTGGGGTGGTGTGCGTATTGTTCACCACAATCGCATGTCGCTTGTAGCCAGATGGTATATGGAGCCCCTCGGTGAGCATCGCATGAAGCTCTTTTACCGATCGTTGATTAATACGAAAGTTGCTTTCACGCACATGTGCAAACGCGCGTATCGCATTCTCCACTTCACGAACCTCGCGCCTATCTAAGGCCTTGGGGATGTATCCGCCCCGCACAATGCGCGCCACTTCTTGCTGTGACAAACGACTCCCCTCGATCGCATTCGATTCGAATATGAAACGTGTTGCAAATGCCCGCCAA
>JGI12210J13797_10003392_pt1 | contig 21582 bp, 18 predicted proteins | sample ElkSlonscriptome_3_FD_13797 | JGI IMG/M metagenome (IMG submission 13797)
CTCACGCGTTACTCACCCGTCCGCCACTCATACTCATCCCGAAAGACTTTCTGCGTTCGACTTGCATGTGTTAAGCACGCCGCCAGCGTTCATCCTGAGCCAGGATCAAACTCTCCATGTTGTTGAGTTCGTGACTCTTATTCACTCTTTGAAAGTATCCACTCGCGCTTCATCCTCTCAAAGGTGCGTTATCTGATACCACCCTCTGATAACTTCCACCTATTTAACTTAATAAACTCAGCTTTCGCTCTCATTGGGTAAATTGACTTTTCAGACCCTTGATGCTATTCTGGCTTTCAAACTATTGTTTTGTCTAGGTTCTTCGCTCTCGGGCGGTGCGCTTCAACGCCCCTTGCCCTCCAGCGCTTTATCAATATAACCAACCTCCCTGGAACTGTCAACTCCTTTTTCAAAATCTCCCCGAAATCCCCAAACGCCCCTCTGCGAAAAGATTCTGAGGGCTCAAAAGGCGGGAAAGCAGACAGGCAGTAGCAAATTCTTGAAAAAAAGTTCTTTGTCAGAGTTCTGGCAATTTCGTTCGAAGGCTTTCACAGCAAGGGAAACGAGCGATTTGCATCTCCAGAAACATTCTTCGAAATCTTTTTCGAGTTCTTTCAATCACATCTGTAAAGAGTTAGAAGGTTGAGCACTTCGGTCACTTAGCATAAGTGTGTTGCTTGGGTTATCTGAAAGCACTGTTTTGGTCAGGCTTACACTAGAAATGCCCAGCTACGCAAAGTTAGTCAAGCTTTATGGATCTCTTTGAACAGCATCGGCAGTCTTTAGAAGAAGCGGATGCTCCTCTTGCTGCTCGAATGCGACCTCATACGCTTGATGATGTGGTAGGTCAAAGCCACATCATTGGGTACGGGCGCTTGCTCCGTCGTGCTATTCAAGCTGACCAGCTTTCCTCTGTGATTTTCTATGGGCCGCCTGGGACTGGAAAAACAACGTTGGCTCGTGTAATTGCCAACACGACAAAGGCCCACTTTGTTTCGCTCAATGCAGTCTTGTCGGGAGTCAAAGATATTCGTGAAGCGATCGCCACTGCTCAAGATCGGCGAGGACGCCATAGCCAGACAACGATTCTTTTCGTGGATGAAGTTCATCGGTTCAACAAGGCTCAACAGGATGCTCTCTTACCCTGGGTCGAAAATGGCACGGTGATCCTCATCGGAGCAACCACAGAAAATCCATACTTCGAAGTAAACAAAGCGCTTGTCAGCCGATCGCGCGTTTTCCAGCTGAAGCATCTGGAAGAAGATGACTTACGACAAGTTGTCCAACAAGCGATCGCCACTCCCAAGCGTGGATATGGGCATTTAGACGTTCAAATTGATGAAGAGGCGATCGCCCACTGGATTCGAGTATGTAATGGCGATGCCCGTGCTCTCCTCAATGCGCTGGAATTGGCTGTCGAGACGACTCCTGTTGATCAAGACGGCCAGATTCGAATCATGTTAGAAGTCGCTGAAGACTCAATTCAACAACGGGCTGTTCTCTATGACAAAGAAGGGGACGTTCACTTTGACACTATCAGTGCATTCATCAAAAGCCTTCGGGGATCAGATCCCGATGCTTCTCTCTATTGGCTAGCGCGAATGGTGTATGCAGGTGAAGATCCACGATATATTTTCCGGCGCATGGTGATATTAGCGAGTGAAGATGTAGGGCTTGCTGATCCCCAAGCTGTAGGTGTTGTGATGGCTTGTGCAGAAGCCTTTGACCGCGTAGGGATGCCTGAAGGACGCTATCCTCTTGCTCAAGCTGCATTGTATTTAGCAACTTGCCCAAAATCCAACACGGTCATGGGATTTTTCGATGCTCTTGCTGCGATAGAACGAGAGAAAGAAGAAGACGTGCCTCTCCACTTGAGAGATGCAAATCGGGACAAACACAGCTTTGGTCATGGCAAAGGTTATCTTTATCCTCATTCCTATCGGGAACACTGGGTCGCTCAACAGTATTTACCGCAAGGTCTTCAGGGGCAAGTATTTTATCAACCATCGGAAAGGGGGTACGAGGAATCCATTCATCTTGAGGTGACACGCCGACGAGAAGCTCAATTAGCAGCTCTGATCGAAGGTATCGGCATAGCTCTACCAGAAATACTGACCTTCAGTCCGACAAACAAAACTGCCGAGCGATGGCTCCAGCGTACGCTGAGTCAAACTGGACAACGATTAGGAGACGTACGCGATCGCCTATTTCAAAAAGCAACCCTGCAACGCCATCATGTGGTTGTCGATCTCAAGGCAGGCAGTGGTTTGCTGACATGGGAAGCCGTACGACGAGTTCCTGAAGGTGGAGTGTATGCCTGTGTGCAGACTCAAGAGGATGCAGAAGCACTGAGAGAACTGGCGCTAGCGTTACCCGAACTCAGTCGCCCTGAAATTGTGCCAGCCACCATTCATGACTTACCTGAGCATGTTTTGAAGGAAAAAACGTGCGATCGCCTGATTGGACGAAATGTTCTTATGGCAGAATTCGATAAAGTCGCTGTTCTCAAAATCTTGCATCAGTTTCTGTACTCTTCTCGCTCAACTCAAGCGTCTCAAGGATGCGACGCGAGACTAGTACTTGCAGAAAGTATTCCAAACGAGGCTCAACGCATTTATCGTTTTCTCGAACCTCAACGGTTAGGCGTTCGGCTCTATACAAAACTTGAACAGGCAGAAGAGACTATATATAACGATCCTGCCGATCCAATGGTGAATTGGGATCAGCAGGACTTAGAAAGTTGGTTTCAAGCAGCAGGATGGATGGCTGAAATCGATATAGAGCAGGTAACCACGGAAACTTCCATCTCTCATGCACAGATTCAGCAGTGGTTTACGTCAAGAAAGAATCGACCTAGCTATGGCGATCGCCTTGCCTCCACGTTGTCTTCATCAGAATTGGAGCAGGTACAGCACGTTCTTGCTCAAGAACTCGCCGATCGAGTTGTCCCTTGGCGCGGAGCGATCGCCTACATCTGCGCCAAAATAGCCGATTGAGCTTTCCCTCGAACTCTGAAGCAATGCTCAAAATGACGCTTTGAAATCGCTTCAGAATCTTGTGGTTATACGCTACGCCCAACCGTTGAGTTGGAAGAAGCCAGCCCGATTCAGCACATCCCACGAGTAGTCTTGACCTGTGGTGTAATAATCCACATCCCGTCCTTGGCTAATCGCTCGTGTCACACTGCTGAGACCTGAATTGTAAGCGGCGATCGCCCCTCGTAATAGCTCCCGACCTTCCAGAGCCGTGTTTCGATCTAGATGACTGTAGTAGTTTGCCAAAACTTGGTCAACTGCGTAGTCGATGTTGTCTTTAGGATTGCTCCATCGACCTGAACCAATGAAACTTTGATGATAGCGGTCATCGATCTGCATGAGACCGCGACCGTGTCCTCCATCTCCGGTACCGCTCGGCCCACGAGGACTCAAGAACCGTCCCCAGCCCGACTCGCGAGAGCCAATTCCGGCAACGACAGACGCATCTAACCAGCTATAGCGTGATGCAGCTTGCTCGACATGGGGCTTGTAACTTCCCCAATAGTAGGTTGGATTCTCCACCTCGTTCAAGTGTGCCTTGTATGCGTTGTTGTCCTTGGAGATCCCAGTTTCGTAGAGTCCACCATCGTTCAAGACATCCACATAGGCCGCAGCAACGTAGCCTTCCTGATCACGGCCGTTGAGACTCAATCGGACACGATACCAGGAGTCATAGCTGTTGAGGTAGCGATCGCCTGTTACCTTCTCAATCAACGTCAGCGGAGTTCCGGCTCCGACTCGCCCTAATTCAAACCCTGAAATACTCTTATCGGCACGAACCGAGATTTTGTCGTCAGACGTAATCCACACGCTAGAGCTGATCAATCCTTGATTGTCGTTGCCTGGAACAGTTGGATTCCCATCATCTGGAATGGGTGGCTCGAACGCACCTCCTCCTATTGTATAGACATCGGAGGCTTCACCAACAATGTTGACAAACGCGGAACCAGCAGCCACGTAGCCTCGCGTCTTGTCAGCCGTCACCACCTTATACCAGTCCTGATAGACCGTATCGTTAGAAGACTGCACCTGACGCTTAATTTTGAATACTTCTCCCTGACTCAGCACATCGACAGGAGTGTTGTTTAGCGTCGTCGGACTACTCCGAACATTGAGGAGAGCCGCTGACACCTCACCCTTGGCTCTCATTTTTTCTAGCGTGACATCAATCTCAGATGCCCCCCGATTCTCGTAATACTGCATGTAGAGGTCATACCCTCCTGACTGAGTGGGAGTGATAATTTGACTCCACTCATCGTCTCTGACACTGCGATTTTTCCAGTTATCGTTGAACTCAGCCAGTACCTCACCGCTACGGCGATGTTTAATTAAGAATCGAGTACCATCGTCTGAATCACTGCTTAGCTTGTAGAACTTGCCTGATCTGAGTCGAATTCGCGTCCAAGCCTCCATTGCAAAACGATTATTCTGCACCCGATCAGGACTGCTCCTACCGTAATCCACATTGAGCTGAGCAACAGTTCGACCTCTTTTGCCCTGACTCCCTAAATCCACAATTGCATCGGGATTGTTGAAGTTGTAGGACTCATAGTCCGTCAGGTCGCTCCGGCTGCGATTGAGAAACCGAGCATTCCAGTTCTTCTTCGGAATACGAGTGGTTTGAGTTCTGAAGTTTCGCCCTGATTCTTCGGGAGAATCCGCATTCAACGTGAGCTGGTAATCAGCATCTCCCTGACCTCTTGGCGTCACCTGTAAGTAATACGTGTCGGCCTCAAGCCTCGCAGAAATGAGGGACTCTTCAGCACCCCCAGATCGCCGCGATCGTCCAATCCGCTCTCGTCGCTGAAACTGTCCGTCCTGATTCGCATCACGAAACAACGCCATTTTGGGGCGATCGCCCGTAAACTCAAGGTCAGCGCTGAAGCCACTGCGCCCCTTGAGTCTTACTTCTAAGACATCAGCGGAATCATGACTTCCCAAGCTGTTGCTCACAACCTGCTGACGGCGGCCTAGCGAAATTGGCTTCGCCTGATTCACGGTGTTTCCGAAGTCGCGCTTTCCCATGTTCACTCCCCAAACCCGCTGTATAGAGGTCTTAGCGGCATTACTGCGTTATTAGCTCTACAGTACGCAGCCAAAACCCAAGATTGGGAGCATCGAGTTTCACTTCTAAGATTGGACAAGGGAATCAAGGAGTTGACCCTGACCTCAGCGACTCCGTGGGAACATAAAGATATGCCACTTGAAGGGATGGCATAAAGTTAGAAACTTCACGGCTTGGAATTCATCAAATTTGAATTCATCAGAATTGTGTCGGCTAGGAAAACCATATGCAACGTTGGAAAAGAGTCAAGCAACTTGGAATGGCCGTTTTGGGAGCCACAACCCTGGCGATCGCCCTCCTAATCAGTCAGCCTCAAGCAGGCAATACTCAGTCTGCCCCCCCTTTACTAGAGCCTCTCCCAATCGAAGAAACAGGCGTTCCGCAGCAGACAACGACTCCGATTCAGACGATATCTTGGAGCATCCGTGCCGATCGGTTTCGGGGACGTTGGGGCGATGATATTACGCTCTATTGCCCACCCAACGGAACGCCTCAACAAATCTGGGGCAGTGACATCTACAGCGATAATTCATCTATCTGTACCGCTGCTGTTCACGCTGGGTTCATTACCGTCGAGGAAGGAGGGGCGATCGCCATCCGCATCCTTCCAGGGCAATCGACCTACTCCGAGAGTTCACAAAACGGCATCACATCAAGCCGCATTGATCAATGGCAAGGCAGCTTTACCTTCACAACGCTGCGAGATTTTGTTGCCGGAGTCATGGTTACAGAACGTGGAGTTTTGCCGATTAATGTCGCCACGTGGATAACAACAGCAAACAATCTCACCGTTCCTTCTACACAGCCTTCTTCATTGCGCCCCAAAGAGCAGTCTTTTGCAGTGTACTGTCCTGCGGAGGGAGATCTTGCTCCGGTATGGGGCAGCGACATTTATCAAGCTTCTTCATCCATATGTTCTGCGGCAGTTCATGCCGGACGCATTAATTCTCAATCGGGAGGATCTGTTGCCTTCAAACTCGTATCACGACAGCCCTTTTACATCGGCAATACCCGCAATGGTGTCACAGCCAGACATGGACTGATGGGCGATCGCAGCTTTGTATTTATCGATTAGGATCAGAGATAAGGGAATGGTGAAGACTACGCCAGCTCACGACGATACTTTTTTCGATTGCATTTTCACCGAAATATTCAAGGAGGCTCAAAGTTTATACTCGTCCTCTCGCTCGCTTGATCGAGCAGTTCCAACGGCTTCCTGGCATTGGCCCCAAGTCTGCCCAGAGACTCGCGCTCTATATTCTCAAGCGCCCAGATGCAGAAATTAAAGCCTTGGCTCAAGCCTTACTCGAAGCAAAGCAACAGGTAGGGTACTGCTCTACCTGCTATCATCTCTCAGCCGACCCGGTTTGTGACATCTGCCGTGCTCCTAACCGCGATCGCTCCACAATTTGTGTGGTCGAAGACTCTCGGGACGTGATCGCGCTAGAAAAAACTCGCGAGTATAGAGGTCTGTACCACGTCTTAGGTGGCGTCATTTCACCGATGGACGGCATCAGCCCCGAACAACTTACGATTAAGCCGCTCGTTCAGCGAGTGAGCCAAAATGAGATCGAAGAAGTCATCTTGGCTATTAGTCCAAGCGTGGAAGGCGAAACGACGACCCTTTATGTGGGTCAGATTTTGCGCCCTTTTACCAAGGTGACCCGCATCGCCTTTGGGCTACCCATCGGTGGCGATTTAGAATACGCCGACGAAGTGACGCTAGCACGAGCCCTAGAAGGTCGCCGCGAACTAGATTAGACGTCATTCAAGATCTAACGCAGCTTTTGCTTGATAAAGCTCAGCAGCTTAGAAATTTGCTGCTTCAGCAGATCAATTTCTGATTGCATCTTCGCCATCTTCTGCTTGATTTCTTCAAGCTCTTGGCTACTGCCTGCACTATCTACAGGTGCTGCGGGAGAAGAAGCGATCGCCGTGGGACGAGTCAGCTTTGCTTTAGCCATCGCTGATTTGATTGCCTCGATTAGCTCTTTCTGTTCAAAAGGCTTTTCGATGAACTCAAAATACTCAAATGGCTCAGAGATTTTCTCTGTGACTTCTTCGCGCCGACCTGACATCAAAACCAGCGGAATTCGCTGCAGCTCTTGCTGTTCCTGAATATGCTGAAAGACTTCCCAGCCACTCATACGAGGTAGCAGGAAATCTAGCATGATGAGGTTAGGGCGATCTTGTCGTATCGAATTCAGCCCTTCAATGCCGTCTTTGGCTTCCAAAACTTCGAAATTGCCCTTGGGCAACATATCTCTGACCATATTGCGAATCACACGACTGTCGTCAATGACCAGGATCTTATGATTTGCCACGACAGACTCCTCAAAACAAAATAACAGTAGAAGAAGTAGAGCGAGAAACTGAGACCAAAAATTACAGCTAAAAAAGGAATACTCCTAAGTCAGCCTAAATCTAATGTCTAGCATCGTCTAGTTTAGCTTCTGAACAGAGCAGCGACTTCAATATTTCTCTTGAATTAATCAGAATTATGCAAAGAAATAGAGTTGTATTTACTCTAGATACTACTGAGTTATCCCAAATCTAGCTCTATTTCATCTGATAAAACATATCCGCACGAAACAAATGTCACTGAACTCTACCTACTTTTATGACAAATAAAGTACCTCTGTAGACTAGAAAAGGGAAAATCACAGTCTATTTTTTGTAGGCAGTTCCCAATTGCGCCCCAGTCAGCACTCCTCATTTGATTAAGCCGAGCAAAGCCCATGACGCAGATTCAGCAGGAAAATAGCCATCGTCGCTTTTCTGAGAAGCCCGAATTACTTCAGTTACCAGGTTGGTTGCGAAAACCTATCGGAAAAACGAGTGACATCTCTAAAGTGCAAAAAGTTGTCAAGCAGAGGGGCATCCATACGATTTGCGAAGAAGGACGCTGTCCTAATCGAGGAGAGTGCTATAGCAATCAAACAGCAACCTTTTTGCTGATGGGAGCCACCTGCACGCGCTCTTGTGCCTTCTGTCAGGTAGACAAGGGTCATGCTCCGATGCCTCTCGATCTTCAGGAACCGGACAAAGTCGCAGAATCAGTGCAGCTTTTGGGGCTCAAGTATGTGGTGTTGACTTCTGTTGCACGGGATGACTTGCCTGACCACGGCGCATCCTGGTTTGTGCAGGTCATGAATACTATCCGACAACGCAATCCCCAGACGCAAGTTGAAGTGTTGACACCAGACTTTTGGGGCGGGTCATCTGGCGACCAAGGACAGGCCGAGCGCGTCAAAACTGTGGTCGAAGCCTCTCCAGCTTGTTTTAACCACAACGTCGAAACGGTGCGTCGATTGCAAGGGCCTGTCCGTCGTGGCGCAAAGTATGAGCGATCGCTCCGAGTGCTGAAACTCGTGAAAACGTTCAATCCTAAAGTTCCTACCAAGTCTGGATTGATGCTAGGGCATGGCGAAACAAAAACCGAACTCATAGAAGCTCTGGAAGATTTGCGAGCCGTTGAGTGCGATCGCCTCACTTTAGGACAATACATGCGGCCTTCTTTAGCGCACCTGCCTGTGCAAAAATATTGGACGCCTGAGGAATTTGAACGACTTGGAGCGATCGCCCGCGAGATGGGATTTTCCCATGTGCGATCGGGGCCGTTGGTGCGGAGTTCGTATCATGCAGGCGAAACCGATGAGCCATAGGCTCTATTTCACACGCATCCAATGAGCATTCCAATCCGCTCATTGGCGCATAACAAGGGATATTCATGCAGTATTTTGCAACCGTGGCGCGATCGCTCGAAGAACTGGCAGCACAAGAGCTGAAGCAGCTCGGAGCCAGCGATGTTGAGCCAACTTTCACAGGCGTCAAATTTACGGGCGATCGCGCTCTGCTCTATCGAGTCAATTTGTGGGCACGCATCCCCTTTCGGATCTTGATGCAGATCCATACGTGTCGATGCTACAACGCAAATCAGCTTTATCAGGGTATCCAAGAGATACACTGGGCAGACTATCTCAGTCCAGAACAAACTTTTGCAGTTCGAGCTACGGGCAAAAATACTCAGCTCAACCACAGCCATTTCACTGCGCTTCAGGTGAAAAATGCCATTGTCGATCAGCAGCGCCAAGAATTCGAAGAGCGCTCCAGCATTGATGTAGAAACACCCGATCTCAACATCAACGTGCATATCCATGACAATCGCTGCACAGTTAGTCTTGACAGCTCTGGGAGCAGCCTTCATCGGCGTGGATACCGTCCTGCAGTTGGCGTCGCTCCACTCAAAGAAACGTTGGCAGCGGCTCTCGTGAATCTGACAGATTGGACACCAGACATCCCATTTTTCGATCCCCTGTGCGGATCCGGGACATTACCGATCGAAGCCAGCCTCAAAGCTCTTCGCATCGCTCCGGGGCTATTTCGAGACGAGTTTGCGTTTGAAAAGTGGCAAGACTTTGACGCGGCGCTCTGGCAAGACCTACGCATCCAGGCTCATGCCGATCGCCAGTTCGACTCTATGGTGATCATGGGGAGCGATCACAATCCTGACATGCTCGAACAGGCTCAGTTCAACGCAGAACGATGTGGCGTAGACGATTATGTATGGTTCAGCCAGCAGGAGTTGGCAGAGATCGACCCTCCGAGCGATCGCGGCGTGATTCTCTGCAACCCGCCCTATGGAGAGCGACTAGGAAATGCTCAAGAGCTAACAGATCTCTATCGGCTGATGGGAGATGTGTTTAAGCAGCGTTTCAAAGGCTGGACAGCCTATGTGCTCTGCGGAAATTTGGATTTAGCAAAATGCATTGGTCTGCGTCCTGCACGCCGCCATGTCGTGTTTAATGGCAGCATCGAATGTCGGCTCTTGAAGTATGAGCTGTACTAGCTCTGCTAAACATTGAAGCATATCAGGATTACTGAGTCAGACCGTTTTCCAAAGCATATCGCACTAACTCCGTGCGGCTGCTAGTTCCCGTTTTGCCAAACAGACGGCTGACATATTTTTCGACATTGCGAACACTCGTATTGAGTCGCCGCGCAATTTCCTTGTTCATCAGCCCTTCTGCCACTAGCTCCAACACACTTTGCTCACGGGGCGTAAAGTCAATTTTGACAGAAGGCGTCGATTGGGCGATCGCATTTTTCTGAGACAGCATAGCCTTGATTTCTGCTATTTGACGCGCCATTTCAGCAATATCTGGAGCATCCCCTTCGCCCGTTCGAGCAGCAGCCCGCCGATCCAGCAAGCCCTGTACGATTGCCACCAATTCATCTGGATCAAACGGTTTGGGCAGATAGGCATCGCACCCCGCTTGGTAGCCCTGAATGCGATCGCTCGTCATCCCTCGAGCAGTCAGAAATACGACAGGCAGAGACTGGAATCGAGCATCTTCACGCACCTGCTTCAGAAATTGATAGCCATCCACCTGCGGCATCATAATGTCAGAAATTAGTAAGTCAGGAGACACTTGTTGCAGCAATTCCCATCCCTGGGTGGCATTGTTCGCCACATGAACCGTGAAATCGCTATCTTCTAAATAAGCCTGTACCGCTTCTCTCAGACCCGGCTCATCGTCAACGAGTAAAATTTGTCCTGCCATTGTCTCCGTTCCTTCCTCTGTAATATTCATCGAGTTCTGAAAAACCTCGATGGCGGTATTTCGATTTCCTGCTCTACTGTCGTCTTGCCAGCGCTTCTCTCTGTCAAAGAGAAACGTTTCTAAGTAAAAAAGCTTTCCCTTTTAACATTATTCCAGGTCTGCCTCTTCAAAAACATCCCCCAGAGACCGTCCGGGGTGTAGGGAAATCTGAATGCTTGAGCCTTGACAAATCATTTCTTTATAAGATCCGAGTTTTCCTCTCAACTTTATTTATCAACTTTATTCATTCTTCATAAAATCCGGGCTTAACCCAGCCAAAAGTGAATCTGTGACGCCTCAGCCCCGAGTGAAGAAATCCATTGATACACTGGTAAGCAGAAAGTGATCTGCTTTTTGTTGCTCTGAGCACACATTCACCTAGCAATGTTCGTGGAGCACTGTGGCGATCGCCCCCAAACCGTTAGATTTTGGAACGGATTTAATTTAGCAAAACGTTATTGATAAATCGAGGTTCGTAGGTCGATGGATAGCCTGCTTTCAACACAAGGCATTATGGTCATGCTTCTGGTAGCATATGCCGGAGCCATGTGGATGTTTTTGACCAGTGCCCCCAAGGTCTACACCGTCATGGTGTCAGATTTAGATTTAGCTCGCCGCTTTTATGAAGGAATGCTTGACCTGCCCGCCGCAGACGTGCCCCTGCATTACTACTACAACTACGAACAAACGTTGGGCGGTTCTTCATTCGACCCAATGTACTCTGCACCTGGAGCCTTGTCGGGTTCTGCCTCCCAGAGCTACAGCCCAGATGGCCTCTGGTATCAAATTAAGAAAAATACGCAACTTCACGTCATCTCAGGCGCAAGTCTGGGTCAAAAAGATCGACAGCGCCATGTATGTTTTGACCGCGACTGTCTAGAACAAGTGTTACTGAGAGTCCAAGGCAGAGGCGTCAAGCACAAGATTCGCCGGGAAAAGCCCCTCAACTTCTTAGTGAAAGATTGGGACGGTCAAGTCATTGAGATGGCCGAGGTTTCCAACTAAGCTGTGCAGTGAAAGTCCATAAGGATTACGACACCCATCTTAGGTTTTCAACCATCTGCAACGACTTTATCTGAAGGGGACACAGAGATTTTGTCCCTCTTTTAGATGAGACAGAAACTATGGCATGACGGATACTGATAGCCGGAGTTGTCCACTGAAAGACTGAGAACCTCTCCAAGCCTGGAGCGATCGCCGCATCGAATCCACGAGAGCTTGGTCTTGAGTCGTCGAGCGCTGCTCGTCCAATAGCACCTGCACGACTTGTCCGTTTTGTACCTGAATCTGCCAGACAATCTCGCCCTGGGAGCTTGGCGTCTCATACACACTACGAACAAAGTGTTCTCGCAGCGTTGACTCTAGTTCTTGCTGAAGATCAGCGGCTAGGTCGCCATCAAGTTGTTCAATCTGAATTGTGGCGATCGCCCCCGAACCTGCAGGACGGTTGCCCAGACGAGTTTCCAGGTCATCTGCTGCTGTGAATGAAGGATCCATGGAGAGGCGAATCTGTCCTCTCAAGTTTGTTGTTCGAGAGAATGCTGCAGTTCTGGGATTAGGAGCACTGGATTGCTGCCCAAAGATTCCTTCATAACTGACTCCCTCCGGCAACTCAACAGGGACTTGAACCGTGCGGCGGGTACCATCGGGTTCGACTCTTACTTCTTCGCTCACCGCAACGAAAGCAGTGTACTGGGAAAGCAGCCTGTAGTCCAAAGCGGTTTCAGTCACAGCTTCAACACCCGATACAGTCTCGCCACTGTACATCTGGGTCATCAGGTCTTTGATGCGTGCCCGTCCCCAGAGTTGGGCGATCGCCCCGTTATCACTGCCCTGGTCAAAACTCACTGGAAGAACCTCTTCGTAGCGATCGCCGCCAGCCGTCATCCCTGAAATTCGCAGTCGTCCATTGCGGCCATCAGCTTTACGCCCAAACAGCACTAGAGGCTGGCTATCAAACAAATCTGGAACTGCTAAAGGATAAAGTTCTGGGGCTTCACCCTCTCCTAGCCACTCCAGTTCAATATTCGTAAGCACTGGATTGTTGATACGACTGAGAAACGTTTCGATCACCGCTTCTGTGGGTTCATCTTGGCGCACAACTTGCATCGTGCCGCGACCGACTTCGGCCAATCGGTCGAGCACAAATCGATTGACCGAACTGCCTACCCCAAAACTATAGAGTCGATTTCCGGGCTGAAGCTGCTGCTGCACCTCCGCAATCACCGCAGCCTCGTTGCCAATGTAGCCATCCGTCAACAACACAACGCTCCGCAGGCGTCCCCGTTCCGCAGGTGGAAAATTCATAACTGTCCGCATACCGTTTAACAGTTCTGTGCCGCCCTCTGCTGTTAATGCATTGACATAGGCGATCGCCCGCTGCCGATTTGCTGCCGTGTTGGCTAGAGGCTGTTCTGATAGCCGAGTTGCCGTATTGGCAAAATCGATGATGGTGAACGTATCGTTAGGATTGAGACCTTCAATCATACGGCGCATGAGTTCTTGAGATTTTGCCAAGGGTTCGCCTCGCTGCGACCCCGAAGTATCCATCAAAAACACCACATCTTTCGGCACAATTTCATCTCGGTCGTACTCCACCGCCGGAATCAAATAAGCCGCAAAATGTCCTCCCTGCTCATTAGCCTGAGTCAGCACAGTTGTTTGAGTCTCAGATCCAGCGACCTGATAGCGCAAAATCAAATCTTTATTCGGGATCGTATCACTAGCATCAAGCTGAATTTGAACACCTGACCGTTGACGCTGAACCTGAATGTCATGGGAGGGAGATTCCACATCTTGTATGGGAACTCCAGCATCGAGATTTACCGTCACCGCAATGTCATGTCCCGATCGCACATCAGGGGGCAGCACAGGGGGCGTGATCCGGGAAGCATCGGGAACCTGATCCGTATCGCCCGCCTCCGCAACCGGACTGCCAGGAATATATCGCGGCCCTACAACCATTGGGAACACAAATTCGTAGTCGTTTCCCACAAAAGTCAGACTCTCGCTGTAGCGAATCGTCACGTCAATCTGCTCTCCAGGACGAATATTAGCCAGAGACTGAGTGAAGATATTGGCGCGTTCTTGCTCTAGCAGTCCTGCGGTGCGTCCCTCTTGAACAGCTTGCTCGTAAATTTCCTGGGCTTCCTCTCGCCGTTTAATGTCACCCCGAATGGTGCGATCGCCAATCTGAATCTCCATATTGTCCACTGCGGCCTCATCAGGCAATGGAAAGACGTAGACCGCTTCTAAAGGTTCGTCGTAGGGATTGGTAAACGTCTGAGTCACCTCAACCCGCGCGACATTGCCGCTCACTTGGGCTGTCACATCCGTATGTTCGAGAGGAAAAGCCTGCGATTCACCAGCTTCCGAAGACACATAAAGGCCACCATGCGTTGGCGCAGTTGGAGTCGTTGGAGCCGAGGGGCGATCGCCCTGACGACGAGAGGCTTGAGCCAATCGATTCGGATGTTGAGATAGAGAAGTCGGGAAAATTGAGGAGCTTGAAGCTGAAGCGATCAATCCAGTCGACAATGGCGCTCCTTGCAATGCCATCTGCTGAGCCATAACAGGAAGGGCGATCGCACTGACGAGGCCAAATCCACCACAGGCAAGCAACCAGCCCGTTTGAGCTAGAACTTTGCGATTTTTCATGTCCAGATTTTCGGCCTTCAAGATTTGGATACGTTTCATAACACCTCACTCCAACAGCTCAGGCTTTACCTTGTCACAGATCCACAGAACGCCTTGAGGAGTTACAAAAATTGCAACCGCCCATCATCGCTTCAGACACGCACGCACCCCCCAATAGCAGGATTTGTAATCTTCTTGACACCAACATTTTCAGTTTTGTTTAATAATCAGAGCAACCTATTCATCACTGGGTTGCTGTATGGACTACAAGCAAGAACTCATTACAACCATCCATGACTTTGGATGTGATCTATCTGTTCGAAAAAGTGATTCTAGAAGCAGGTGAACAGTATTTTCTGAATCCATCAGGCGCACAAATCCCCGACTGGAAAAGAGCCCTAGCCGTCCTTCCTGACTTAAGAGAGCAGTTCACCGCAGCAGCTCGGAGTGACACCGAGGGAGCACGCGTGATGAACCGTTCTTCTCCCGATGCAGAAATTCATCTGATGCCAGCTTAAAGACTCGCGCTTGGGGTGCAAACGGGGGTTAGCATGAATGGGCGATCGCTCAAAGCTAAATATCACGAGTGTTCTAACCATCGATGCCCACACTGATTCTTCACAAACTTCTGCGGTATTGAATCAGCTCTGTCATACTCGAAGTATGCAGCATCAATTTGCAAACTCACCAAAGTTAGCAAGAAAAGCTGCTGAGTGTTCTCTACTGCTTCGAGTAGCTGTTTATGTTTGGCAACTTTCAACAAAGTCGTCTTCGTATTGAACTCAATGCCCCAGACAACGCCATCCGAGATAGCCTCCTATGTCCAGGGCAGTTTCAACAATGGATGTGGCCTCAGAGCTTCCCTCAAGGGTTGCCACCTCGACTAGAGGCAGGACTTACGTTTACCAGCCGGATTGGGTTTGTCACCGTCCAGCACCACGTCAAACAGGCCGATGATGAAAGTTTGAGTCTCTTGCTCCATGAGGGTATCGATGGCTTTCATGAGTGGCACTGGGGCGAAGGATGGGTGCAGTCATGCATTGAAGGTGTCTCCGTGTTGCCACTCAATCTCGGTCAGACCTTGAGTATAATCAGGCTCAAACAATTCCTTGAAAATAGATCGCGTGGCTAGACTTCTTCTCGGACTCTCGTTTTAGGTTCCGAGTTAAGATGGTTCAAGAAAATTCCTCACCATCCTAGTTCGGCTAACTGTGTTCTGCGGTCAGTTCTGAGTTAATCTGGACTCTGACTTATTGTTAATGCTGAGCAGTTTAGGAGTCGACTCTTGGAACGCACATTTATTGCTATCAAACCGGATGGTGTCCAGCGCGGACTCATTGGCGAGATCGTTCGCCGTTTCGAAACAAAGGGATTTACCCTAGTTGGCTTGAAGATCATGCAGGTGAACCGAGAGCTAGCTGAAACCCACTACAGCGTTCACAAAGAGAAGCCATTTTTTGCAGGTCTTGTAGACTTCATCACATCGGGGCCAGTCGTGGCGATGGTTTGGGAAGGCGAAGGCGTTATCGCCTCTGCTCGTAAGCTTATTGGTGCCACCAACCCTCTTACGTCCGAACCTGGAACGATTCGAGGAGATTTTGGCGTCAGCATTGGCCGCAACCTCATTCATGGTTCCGATGCACCTGAAACGGCACAGCAAGAAATTGGGCTGTGGTTCTCAGAATCGGAATTGGTGAGCTGGCAACCGACCATGACCTCCTGGATCTACGAATAATCTGTGATCCGCGAGCACTTCTCAAAAATCGGCCTCAAAGATCATTAATGCAAGTAGGACTTGCCGAAACTCTTGGTAAGTCCTGTACGTTTGAGTGGCAAATCTTGTGCAGTGGGTGCGATCGCCCTTTTGTTGTCACCATGTTTGAACTTCTAATCCGCAGAAGCCGATTGAGCCTCCTGCGGAGTCACTGAATTGTCATATTCAGCGGATTGTTGCTCCGCTAAATGATCCTTTTCGGAATGATTACGAACAGTTGTCATAGAAGAGGTTTCCATATCCTCTTCGTGAGCATGGGAAATCATTTTTGATGACGATTGCGGATCGTGGTGCTCCGCAACACTACTTGCCTTGCCATTGGCAGCGATTGACGACGATTCGGCAGACGTTAAATCAGCAGCAGTCAAAGGAGAAACTTGGCCTTCTCGATGGTGAGTATCAGATTGCTCGTTCTCATTTCCACTCGGCTCAGAGCGTTTTGAGAATCCCCAGAAGAAAAGAAGGGCGATCGCCGTTACCATCATCCATTCAGGTGGCACAAAGTTAGGATTGATCACACGAGCCAGCAGTCGCAAGCCAACCAAACCGACCGTAACAAATCCGGCATCTTCAAGATGCTCATACTCCTGAAGCCATTGAATAAACAACCCTGCCATAAACCGTAGGGTAATGACTCCAACCATGCCTCCCACAATCACCAACCAAATTTCTCGGGAAAGGGCGATCGCCGTTGTGACGCTATCGAGAGAGAAGGCCACATCGGTAAGAGCAATCATCGGAATTGCTTGCCAGAGATTGGCAAATCGGGCCCCATGATGATGCTCGTCGTCATCCGTGTCGGTGAAGTATTGAAAAACTAGCCACAGCAGATAGAGCGCCCCAAGCAGCTCAAACTGCCAGAAATTGATAACCCACGTGGCTGTCAGAATGAGGACGACTCGCAAGGCGAATGCCACAATCAACCCAATATTAAGAGCATTGCGCTGCATCTTTTTGCTTTCCAAGCCCTGAGCAATCGCTGCTAGGGCGATTGCATTATCTGCTGATAACACCGCTTCCAGAGCAATCAGCACTGGCAGCAGCAACAGGGCGTCTAACCCAATATTGGGCGAAAATTTAAGCAATTGATCTAACATCGCTTCTCACTAATACAAGGGGCAAGTCAAAATGGGCAGTTCAAACATGGCGCGATTGCGCATGGATCTCGAGTTAAGCGGTCGTAAAGCAGAATGTAATTGAGAGACCTAACAAAAATTTAGGATACCTGGTTAAGATAAGGAGTCCACAGGTCAGTCCAAGATTGAGCAGGGCTATGTTACTCCACTATGGATATTTCTTTTCCGTCCTCTTCTTCTAACTTCCAGGCGATCGCCACACCAACTGTATCTCCAGAACTCAGAGCAGCTCTTTCCACATTCCACTCTTACTACCCTAACGCTACCCTTACTGCAGAGCTAGTTACAACTCATCAGGAACAGTACGTTGTTCGTGCCGTAGCCAACATACACAGTCATGCCATCGTCTCTGCTATGGCAACCGCAGAACACGTTGAGATAGCTGAAGATCGCGCAAAGCTGAGAGCAATTACGTCTCTTCTGGCACAGCAGCACTCAGATGTAAATCTGGCTATATCACCCCCAATCGGCAATCTCTACACTGAGCCTTCCCCTATCTCTTCGACTCAACTGTCTAAGCTCCCTTCTGATAACCTAAGTCATCCCTCTACCACATCACCTCAACCACAATCTTTTGAGACCAACACGTCAGTTCAAGATGACACGATTCTTTATCCTGAGCATCCTTCTCCAGAACCGTTTACTCCGATTTCGCAGGAACTCGACGAAGGCGATCGCCTGACATCTAGCTCACTTCCCCCTTTGAGCATGGCTGATGATTCAGATAAACCAATCGAGCTTGTTCAAGAAGAAGAAATGCCTGTGTCAAATCTGGCCGATATTCATTCACCGGAGGTAGAAACATCGGCTGCAGCAGCCCATCAAATCCCTCCCTCGAAAACTGAAACTGCAACAGCTTCCTCTCCACCAAAGTCGAAGAAGCGAGCATCGACATCTAAAACTTCAAAATCCGCTTCGCCATCTGCGTCCGCTACGGCAAAGAATGCATCTGCCCCGGAAAAATCCTTGCAAACAGACTTATCTGACATTATTGCCAAAACGAGCGTAGAACTCAAACGGCTCGGCTGGACAAACAGTCAAGGGCGAGAGCACCTTCAAAAGGTCTATGGGAAGCGATCGCGCCAACAGCTCACCGATCCCGAACTCATTGACTTCCTCAACTATCTTGAAAGCCAACCTTCGCCCTCTCCTAGTGCGCATATCTAAATTTGAAACTTGACAAGCTTAGTCTGATGCATATTTGACGCAGCACCTGACGCAATTTTGTTGAGACCCAATTCGGAGAAGAAGAAGATCGATAGAAGCTAGGTTTGCAGTGTTTCTAAAAAAAACGCAAGCCTAGCTTCTAACGTTGTCAGTCGTGCCCGAAGCTCTCTAAGACTTCACGACCATCGGACGACTACCCGCTGAATGGCGATCGATCACCTGGTCGACCAAGCCATACTCTACGGCCTCATGGGCAGACATAAAGAAATCTCGCTCCGTATCTTCCTCAATTCGCTCAATGGGCTGACCTGTGTGCTTCGCAAGCCACTCATTTAGCCTTTGCTTATGGTAGAGAATTTCTCGTGCTTGGATCTCAATATCCGCAGCCTGTCCCTGCGCTCCGCCAAGGGGCTGATGAATCATAATCCGTGAGTTTGGTAAACTCATGCGTTTTCCTTGGGCACCTGCACTCAACAGAAAAGCGCCCATACTTGCCGCCAAACCCACACAAATCGTGCAGACATCAGGGCGAATATGGTTCATCGTGTCGAAAATACCTAGCCCCGCAACAACAGAACCTCCAGGTGAATTGACATACAGGTATATGTCTTGTTCAGGATCTTCTGCTTCCAAGAACAGCATTTGCGCCACGATAAGGTTAGCGACATCAGAATCAATAGGCTGTCCTAAAAACACGATGCGCTCACGCAAGAGCCGAGAATAAATATCAAACGCACGTTCACCGCGCCCGGATTGCTCAATAACTGTTGGGATCATGACTTCAGAACATCCTAATTATCTCTTCTTAAATTCTACCGAAATGTAAAGCAACAGGGTTTAACTCCGTTGTTCGGTTGAGCCCATCATTTGAGGAAAAGGGCAATCAAGGACAGCAAACGCCAAACTTGCGTTTATACTTTCGCCTAAGCATTAATTTCAAAACCCTAAATCTGTATCGATTGAGTCAGAACGCAGTAGATCTCAGCTCTACTGTAAGCTGCCGCCGCTAACGAAGCTGCTTTCATGCTTTCACTTAAGGTTGAGATTGACCAGGTTGATCAGACGGCTGGTCTTCGCGTTCCTGTGCATCCTGAAACTGTTCATCTAGCCATGAAATGAGCGATCGCAGCTTCATTCGAGGAATGTAAGGCCAGCCTCCCTCAGCCTCCATGTCTTTGAGAAAGCTATAAAGTTGATGCCGGCTCTCAGGTAGAGCATCCCGAAAGGGGCCATCACAAATTTCCCGATGAGAAGCCTCTAAAATACGCAATAGTGCGAGCAATGCAATGCTGTTTCCGCCATAGCGCTGTGCCACAGTCTGTACCAGTTCTGCGATCGCCACTAGATCTGCATTCAGTTCATCCGATACTACAGGTGAATCGTAGACTGTGTAGTCATTTGCTTGTTCTGTAGCCATAACTATTCTCTCGTTCAATTCCACGTTAACCTATTGGACTTTCTCGGAAAAGCATATGCAGAGCGCCCAAAAGCAAACCACTGCGGCAGAAAGTTGGAATTTGAAACGCAGTACGTTAACGTCTTTTCTTTGGTTGACATCTACCCTATCAGCACTATAAAAGCTATTCCGCACAACCGTTCTAATCCTAACCCTCAACGCTAGAAAATTCTTACAGACTTCTGGGGAGCTAAGCATCGAAGAAATAAAGAGCACAAGGTCTTGTAAAATGTTGAAGGGTTTTCTTTAAGATGATCATTGTGTTCTTGAGTTGTGTCTCAAAATTTTTAGGTGTTTCAGTGCACCTGAGAACGTCAACTCTAACCACGAATGGGATTCAAGATGCTTTCTTGTTGTTCTCCATGGGTTTGAGAGCAACAATCCATTACTGGTACTGAAGTCTTAGCTGCGCTCAATTACGAACAACCTCGTCGGCCTCTACGTGTTGTCCTACGAAGTGGTTTCGGAGGAGATAAGCTACGACAAACCCAAAGAATGGTGAGAAATTCGTATGAAGTATTGAGGTTGAGTATGAGGTATCGTACGTTAATCGGCTTGTTCTTGGCGCTCTGCCTAGGCTTTTTGACCGCTTGTAGCGAAGGAATGTCGTCATCATCTGATGTTGCGCTGACATACGATCAAATTAAGGGAACAGGACTTGCAAACTCCTGCCCTAGTCTGTCTGAAACAAGTCGTGGTTCCATCCAACTCTCTGATGGTAGCGGCTACATGATTCGAGAACTTTGCCTAGAGCCGACTAGTTATTTCGTGAAAGAAGAGCCCCTAAACAAGCGTGCAGAAGCTGAATATGTTCCGGCTAAAGCATTAACGCGATACACCTCTTCTATCGATCAAGTCATTGGTGATCTCAAAATCGAAGACAGCGAGACTCTCAAGTTTATCGAGAAAGGCGGATTTGATTTCCAGGCTATTACAGTCCAGCTTCCCGGTGGAGAACAGGTTCCCTTCCTGTTTACCATCAAAGATTTGGTTGCAACCGCTTCTTTTAATTCCGGGGGTATCACGACGTCAACCGATTTCGAAGGTGGTTTCAAAGTTCCTTCCTATCGAACATCTAACTTCTTAGATCCAAAAGGACGCGGTTTGGCATCAGGCTATGACAACGCGGTTGCTTTACCCGCGCAGGCAGATAATGAAGAGCTCGTCAAAGAAAACGTCAAACGGTTCGAAACGGGTGAAGGAACCATTTCCCTTCAAGTTGCAAAGGTTGACAGTGTAACAGGTGAGATTGCAGGCACTTTCGAGAGCGAGCAACCTTCAGATACCGATATGGGTGCTGACGAGCCTTTGGACATCAAGATTCGAGGTATTTTCTACGGTCGAGTTGAAACTGCTGCATAAAACATAATAGTTCTGCTTAACAGCAAACTCCTTTCTTTGTAGATGAGGCTATCTTTGTTTCTGTATTAGCTCTTTGGTATTTCTGAAGTAGCGTAACAAGGTTACATACTTCGAAGTACAAATTAAGCTCCGATAGTTCCTCGTTTCAATTCGACATATGCAAGAGCGGTAGAGCCCTACAAAGCTTTACCGCTCTTGTCGTTCAAGGTAAGACTTGACTCAATCAAACAAACCAACGTTTAACAGGGCAAGAAAATATGCGAATTGACAACTTGTCAAGCTCACTTTTTAGTTATGGATTCACACTTTAATGAGATCTTCGGCAACGAGGATGATCTTTTTAAATTC
>JGI12210J13797_11133753_pt1 | contig 21582 bp, 19 predicted proteins | sample ElkSlonscriptome_3_FD_13797 | JGI IMG/M metagenome (IMG submission 13797)
CGCCAGGTTCCCTGCAGGTCAGCGTGAGTCCAGGGAGGTTGGCTGCGGCGGGCCTTTTCGGCGGCCAGGAGCGCTGCGACCACCTGGTCTGCTGGGGGGCGTGGCTGGTCTCCTACCATCCACTGCTGCACTTGACTAAAGCAAGATGACGGGACATTGTCGTGAGTCATAATGGTAATCCATGCAGTAAATAGTCCATGCAGTAAATCAATGTTGTGGAGCTGATTCTGCTGATTCTATAGAGGCGACGTCCATACTGACATCCATACTTAGGATAAACTGACTGGGCAACGCGACCAATGGTACGACATGTCGGCTGTTTTGCAGCGCTAAACCCACAGCGCTAAACCCACAGCGCTAAACCCACAGCGCTAAACCTGAATCACCCAACACAGAGAGGAGAGAAAAGCCTTGGACAGGGTCTGGGACAACTCAATCGACAATATCGACAATGGCGCTGCCGATCGCGCCGCTTCGGACCGTCGAACCTATGCACCAGATGGGACCACAGATAGTCATCCCCCGAATCTGTCCACGGCAGACTCATCTCAATGGACAATCGATGATAGTGAGCGACTTTACCGAATTCAGGAATGGGGGGATCCCTACTTTTCTATCAATGCGGCAGGACATGTCACCGTGTCACCTCAGGGCGATCGCGGCGGAACCCTCGATCTCTACGACTTAGTTCAAGGGCTCAAGGCCCGTAACCTAAATCTGCCGCTCCTCATTCGCTTCCCTAATATTTTGGAAGACCGCATTGAGCGCTTAAACGCCTGCTTTGCCCAAGCGATCGCCCGCTACGGCTATGGGGGACGCTACCAGGGCGTCTTTCCGGTGAAGTGTAATCAGCAGCGCCACTTGGTGCAGGACGTAGTTCGCTTTGGTAAAGCCTACCAGTTTGGACTGGAAGCGGGGTCAAAGCCGGAGCTGATGATTGCGCTAGCGTTCCTCGATACGCCGGGGGCGCTGCTGATTTGCAATGGCTACAAGGACAAAGACTATATTGAGACGGCCATCCTGGCTCGACAACTAGGATATCAATCCATCATTGTGCTAGAGCAGCTCGATGAAGTCGACACGGCGATCGCGCAAAGCCGGGCACTGCAGCTCAGGCCCGTGTTGGGCATTCGGGCTAAGCTGAGCGTCACTGGGGAAGGCCGCTGGCAGGGTACAACCGGCGATCGCGCTAAATTTGGGCTGACGGTGCCAGAAATGCTGACTGCAATTGAGCGTCTCAAAGCCGCCGATATGCTGGACTGTCTGCAGCTTTTACATTTCCACATTGGGTCGCAGATTTCCTCCATCAGTGTAATCAAGGATGCTCTGCGGGAAGCCTGTCAGATCTACGTGGCTTTGGCGAAATTGGGAGCTGCAATGCAGTACCTCGACGTGGGGGGGGGTTTGGGCGTAGATTATGACGGCTCGAAGACGAACTTTCACGCTTCTAAAAACTATACGATGCAAAACTACGCCAGTGATGTGGTGGCAGAAGTGAAAGAAGCCTGCGATGCAGGCAGCGTCACGCCGCCAACTCTGGTGAGCGAGAGTGGCCGGGCGATCGCCTCTCACCAGTCTGTGCTCGTCTTTGATGTGCTAGGGACCAGTCAACCCCCCGAACCAACCACCGTCTCCGTAGACAGTAGCTCTCACCTCATTTTGCGCAACCTCTACGAAACCTATCAGTCGATTTCTGCCGAGACCTATCAAGAGGCCTACCACGACGCTATCCAGTTCAAGCAAGAGGCTCTCAGCTTATTCAACTTTGGCTACTTGAGCCTGACGGAGCGGGCAGCAGCGGAGCGGCTCTACTGGGCCTGCTGCCAGAAGGTCAGAGACATTGCTTGCCAGCAAGACGAGGTGCCAGAAGATTTAGCCGCCTTAGATGTTCTGATGTCGTCGGTATATTATGTCAACCTGTCCATATTTCAATCCGTACCCGACAGCTGGGCCATTGGACAGCTGTTTCCGATCATGCCCATCCATCGGCTAACGGAAGCCCCCACCTGCCGAGGTATCTTAGCTGATTTGACCTGTGATAGCGACGGCAAAATTGACCAGTTCATCGAGCGACGCAACGCCAAACCAGTGCTTGAGCTGCATCCTCTCCACAGGGCCGTCGGCGTGGCTGATGACCCTGCTGAGCTATCACAGCATTCACCCTACTATCTCAGTCTTTTTCTTGGGGGTGCGTATCAAGAGATCATGGGCAGTTTTCATAACCTATTTGGCGGCGTCAACATGGTCCATGTCACCCTAACGCCCAGTGGCTATGGTCTGACCCACTTGGTCAAAGGAGATACCACCTCTGACGTCTTGGCCCAGGTTGAGTATGGTGCAAAGGACCTGCTTGAAAGCATCCGGCTTCGAACTGAAGCTGCGCTGCACGATGGCAGCATCACCCTTGAAGACGCAAGCAAGCTGCTGGAAAACTATGCTCAGTCCTTAGGCCGGTATACTTATCTCAACCCTGAGGCTAGCGGCCCACAGGCTTAGCTATCGATAGGGAAGTACGGCAATCCCGATGCATCGCGATTGTACTAGAGCCAGGAATGTACTAGGACAGAGGCCATAAGCAAAGGCGCTTCGACGTTATTGTACGACCCGTAAAGCATGTCAAAAGGGGAGGGAGACTAAGTCGTAAGTCTCCCTCCCCTCACAGTGACTATTGGCCAAACCAATAGATGCTAGCTCACGGTCTACTGAACGTTGAGCTTGCCCACCATGCCTGCCCCACGGTGAGGGCTGCAGTAGAAGGAGTAAGTTCCTGCCGGAGCATCGGCAGGGATAGAAACCGTTGCTGACTCACCGGGCGCAAACATCAGATTCTTCGCCGATAGAGACGCCGCGTCAATGCCTGACGGGGTTTTGTCAAAAACGACATTGTGGGGGGCCAGCTTGTTCATCACAAACTTGACTGTATCGCCGGGGCTAACGGTCAAGTCGTTGGGTACAAACGCCAGCTGACCACTGTCAGCGCCCATCTTGACCTCATAAGTCTCTGCCGCAGCGGGAGATGCTGGGACAAAAACAGTAGCGATCGCTACTAGCAGAACAGAAACTAGAATTCCTAGCTTTTGAAATAGTGTTTTAGATTGCATATTTTCTCCGTACTCTAAGCGCCGCACAAACGCACAATGCCCACTGGGCACTTGTGGTCTACATGTTAGGCTTTCTAAGCTACCTCAGAAAGCAAACTATCTATTCAACCTAATGGTATCAGCACATGCAGCCATGATGCATCCGTCCGCAAAGAGATATTCCCTTGCACATGGGGATCAATCAACGTCTCCGCGAGGCTTTTTCGAGACGCGACCTTACCCGACAGGTGCGCTTTTACGTAGTTCTTGTTCGAATCTTAATTGAAGCGGCCAAAACTCCAAAGATACTGCGAAGGCAAGGTGATGACATTCATGCTGTTCTGGGAAATTACTTTATAGTCTTATTTGTAATATAGAACCCTCTCGGGCGGGGGATTTGGCAACATCATTTGTCGTCTGCTTCCTTCGAAGAGGCGCTGATTGTGGGCGCTGAGATAGATAACCTGTCGCTCAGGCTATCTACAAGACCATCTATCCCATAAGCGGGTCAACGCGAGAGCGATCGCCATTGGCAAAGCTGCTATATTTTGGGGCGCAGGATGCTGAGCTATGGGTCATGGAGCGTGAGCTGTATCAAACTTAGTGGTAGAGAATTGAACATATGAGAATTTTGGTAACTGGAGGGGCTGGCTTTATCGGCTCGCACCTCATTGATCGACTTATGGAAGCCGGAGAAGAGGTTGTCTGTCTAGACAACTTTTATACTGGGCGCAAGAGTAACGTGCTCAAATGGCTTGACCACCCCTACTTTGAGCTGATCCGCCACGACATTACAGAGCCAATCCGACTAGAGGTAGATCAGATTTACCACTTGGCCTGTCCAGCCTCACCAGTCCACTACCAATACAACCCGGTTAAGACGATCAAAACAAATGTGATGGGGACGCTTCACATGCTGGGACTGGCCAAGCGCATCGGCGCGAGGTTCTTCCTAGCCTCGACCTCAGAAATCTATGGCGACCCGGAAGTCCATCCCCAACCTGAAGAATACCGGGGCAATGTCAACACCATCGGCATTCGCAGCTGCTATGACGAAGGGAAGCGCGTCGCCGAAACTTTAGCGTTTGATTACCACCGTCAAAACGATGTTGACATTCGCGTCGCCCGGATTTTCAACACCTACGGTCCCCGAATGTTAGAAAATGACGGTCGTGTGGTGAGTAATTTCATCGTCCAGTCGCTCAAGGGACAGCCTCTGACGGTCTATGGCGATGGTTCACAGACCCGCAGCTTCTGCTACGTCTCAGATCTAGTAGAGGGCTTTATTCGATTGATGAACGGCGATTTTATTGGTCCTGTCAACTTGGGGAACCCTGGCGAGTACACTATTCTCGAATTGGCTCAGGCAATTCAGGGGATGGTCAATCCGGATGCCGAGATTCAGTACAAGCCTCTTCCCCAAGATGATCCCCGCCGCCGTCAGCCCGACATCTCGCGGGCAAAGAAGTTTCTAGATTGGGAGCCGACTGTTCCTCTGGAGCAAGGCTTAGAGTACACCATCAGCGATTTTCGTAGCCGGGTTGATGCCCCAAGCCGTGAGCAGCTGACCCTATAGGGGCATTTTGCCCTGAGCTGTTCCCTACGTCGTGTGACGGCGTGGGAACCCATCCCTCACAGGGTGTGAGCGATCTACTTGATCCATTTGTTATTAGCTATCAAGTCATTTTTATTTCAGGAGTATTGTAAATGCGCGTTTGTGTTATCGGAACTGGATATGTTGGTCTTGTTACTGGTGTTTGTCTCGCCCGCATCGGTCACGATGTGATCTGCGTCGACAACAATGAAGAGAAAGTGCGGCTGATGCAGTCGGGACAGTCTCCAATCTTTGAGCCTGGTCTATCGGAACTAATGAAAGATGCCATTGATTCAGGGCACATTCAGTTCAGCACTGACCTAGGAGCCGGCGTCAGCCATGGCGAAGTTTTGTTTATCGCAGTGGGAACACCGCCTCTGCCCACCGGAGAGAGCGATACGCGCTACGTTGAGGCCGTTGCCCGCGGTATTGGTACTCACCTCAACGGCGGCTACAAGGTCGTTGTGAACAAATCCACTGTTCCAATCGGCTCAGGAGACTGGGTGCGCATGATCGTGCTCGATGGCGTAGCGGAGCGACAAAAGGAGCTCGTTCCCGCCGGTGGCGGTGGTGCGCCTGCCGATTCTGTTGCCTTTGACGTGGTCAGCAATCCTGAATTTCTGCGGGAAGGGTCTGCTGTATACGATACCTTTAACCCAGATCGGATTGTTCTCGGCGGTAACAGCGATCGCGCCATTGCCATGATGAAAGATCTCTATGCCCCGATTGTGTCCCGCCAGTTTGCTGAAGATCAGTCGCTGCCCACAGTTCCCGTCGTCACAACCGACCTCAACTCGGCTGAGATGGTGAAGTACGCGGCGAATACCTTCCTAGCCACGAAAATCAGCTTCATCAACGAAGTGGCCAACATTTGCGATCGCGTTGGTGCCGATGTCGTTCAGGTTGCTAAGGGCATCGGTCTTGACTCCCGCATCGGCAATAAGTTTCTGCAGGCCGGAATTGGTTGGGGTGGCTCCTGTTTCCCCAAGGATGTCGCGGCATTGATCCACACCGCTGATGACTACGGCTACGACGCTCAGCTGCTAAAGGCGGCGGTTGACGTCAATAAGCGGCAGCGGCTGCTCGTCGTCGAAAAGCTGCAGCAGTCTCTCAAAATCCTCAAGGGCAAGACTGTCGGTCTCCTTGGCCTCACTTTCAAGCCTGACACCGATGACATGCGGGATGCACCGGCTCTCGGCATGATTGACCAGCTCTCTCGCCTGGGCGCGAAAGTCAAAGCCTACGACCCCTTGGTATCCCAAACAGGAATGCGCCATGGGCTGTCCAACGTCAGCGTGGAGACCGATATCAAGCTGCTGGCCGACAGCTGCGATGCGCTCGTTTTGGTCACAGATTGGAAACAGTTCAAAGACGTCAACTTTGAGGAGCTAGCGCAGGTTATGCACAGCCCCATCATGATTGATGGCCGCAACTTCCTCGACAAAGCGGCTTTAGAAGCTGCTGGCTTCCAGTATGTTGGTGTTGGTCACTAAGACAGCCACCGCGCAAGCCGCCCTAGCCATAATGATGAGTTAGGCCGGTTCTAGCGATCCCGAGTAGGATGAAAAGCAGGTCAATTGGCCTGCTTTTTGTCGTATTTATGTTGTATTGATACAGGATGGCTTAGGCATGGCGCACCGCTTCGATCTCGGGCCATGGCCCGACAATCGCGAGGCCGCGATCGCCCTACAGCACCAGCTTCAGGGGCAGGTTATTCTGGACGACCAGCTGGGCGAAGTGACCCGCGTCGCTGGCGTCGATGTCGGGTTTGAATCCGGCGGAAGCGTGACGCGGGCGGCGGTAGCCGTGCTGGCATTTCCTGAGCTAGTCCTCATCGACCGGGCGATCGCGCGCCGCCCAACGACGTTTCCCTACATTCCCGGCCTGCTGTCGTTTCGCGAAATTCCGGCGGTTTTAGATGCGTTCAAGCAGCTTACCCTCTTGCCCCACCTACTGCTGTGCGATGGTCAAGGGCTAGCCCATCCCAGACGGCTCGGGATTGGTTGCCATTTAGGGCTGCTGACGGATATTCCCGCTATCGGCGTTGCTAAGTCCAGGCTAGTGGGAACCCACGCAGCAGTCCCAGACATCAAGGGGAAATGGACTCCACTGATACACCGAGATGAGAACATTGGGGCTGTGCTGCGGACTCGCCAGGGCACCAAGCCACTCTACATTTCCTCCGGCCACCGCATCAGCCTAGGGAGCGCCATTGATTATGTGATGCGCTGCACCACCCGCTACCGGCTGCCTGAAACCACGCGTCATGCCCATAAGTTAGCCTCCGGACCGCCTTTGGAGCAACTTCCTCCCATAGCGCCTCAGTGATGATCTACGCCTACGACTTTTGCTCCCTGACCGATGCTGTAGCACCTCAGATCTGGCCTCACCCCCCCGACCGGCTCTATCAAGATATTGGGGAACGCCATCAGCTTCTGCAGATGTGTCGTGATTGTCGCCAGAATCCCCAAGAGATTGACGCCATAATGGTGAGGCGACTGGCCGATTTGGGGGAGTCGCTCCAGGCGGTGCGCGATCGCCTAGTCGAGTTTTCCCAGCTTGGCATTTTGGTTCAGGCTATTGAGGCGGAGACTGCTCCATCGGTCCCTAGCCCGGATGATCTAGCTCTGGCTCAAACCATCGAGGGACAGCAGCGGCGGCGGCAGATTCGGCAGGGCCATGGGAAAACCCGTCTTCAGGGGCAGCCCCCACCAGGTAGAGCGCCCTATGGCTACCGCCGGGGCAGCGATAGCTATACTCTTGACCGAAACGCCGCCGTTGTTGTCAGGGCCTTCTTTGATCACTTCCTGCTCTACGGATCGCTACGGCAAAGCGTTCGCTATCTCGCAACAGCCCACAGCAAGACAATTTCAGCATCTACCGGCAAGCGCTGGCTATCCAGTCCGGTATATCGCGGAGATTTGGCCTACGGGAATGGCGATGTGCTCCCCGACACCCACGCCCCGATTCTGTCCAGGGATGAAGCCGCCCAAATCGATCGCCTTGTGCGCCGGAACCGCCAGTTTGCCCCCCGCACCCGGACAGCGTCGCGATCGCTAGCGGGATTGGTGCAGTGCGGTCGCTGCCATAGGCCGATGGTAGTGGGAAAAACGATCCATAAACGAGGACGGCAGCGGGTCAAAGACTACCTCTATCTTCGGCCTAGCGGCTGTCCCTACCGAGATCAGCCCCCAGATGAGGCATCAGCCATTCGCTGCGGAGCCATTCCCTACGCCGATGTCCTTGATCGAACCATCGCACGGATCTGTAGCGAGCTTCCCCGCCGGGTCAATCAGGCCACACCGCCACCAGTGGCGGCAATGCAGCAGGGCTTAACACAGCAGATAGAAGCTAAGCAGACCGTTCTAGATCAGCTCGATGACCTTCAGAGCCAGGGGATTCTAGATCAAAAGACTGCCGCGCTCCGCGCCTATACGCTACGGACAGAAATCGCTGCGCTGCGGGACCAGATGGGGCAGCTTCCTCCTGCTAGCCTCTTTTCAATCGCTCAAACTGTCTCAATTCAGCAATTTTGGCTAGATCTATCAGAGACAGAGCGCCGGTTTTACTTTCGGGAATTCATTCAGCATATTCAGCTGACGCAGCACAGCTCGAGTTGGGATATCACCTTGACGTACTGCTTCTGAGCAGCGAGTTCGGTCTGATTGCGGTTGTCCTGCTGCCCATTGCGTTGCGACCTACACAGCCTATGGCGCGTCGGCAAGGGCCATGAGGGCCACTTCCCATACCAGCCTAGGCTGCACAAACCGCTGAAGCTGCCGGTATGCCTGCTCAAGGGTCTGGAGGCGATCGCCGTTATTGGCCCACTCATATCTCGAATTGGACTGGGTATCGTAGTATTGCTGCTGCAGGTAGGTCACTAGCCATAGCTGCGCTTCCACATCCAACGTCGCCGTGATATCGCGGGCTGTGGACAATGCCTGCCTGATGTTTTTTGGGGGCCGGGCAACAGCGGCGACAATCTCTTCCGGCAGGTCATTCCACCGCGCTAAGGCTGCGATCGCTCGCCCAGGGCTGCCCTGGGCCATAGTCAGGAGGTCTTGACGCTGTAGCAGCTCCTCTGCTCCTGCCTGCTGCAGCACCTGTAGCATCGCGTCGGAGCCTAGTCGGTGGAACGGAATTCTTTGGCAGCGGGAGATCAGCGTCGGTAGCAGCAGGTCGCTGTTGTGGGAAATTAGCAGTAATGTGGCACTGCCGGGTTCTTCCAGGGTCTTGAGCAAGGCATTGGCTGCCGCCTCAGCCATGGTCTCCGCCCCGTCAATTACCACAACAGAGCGCGAAGCCTGCAGGGGTGGTCGACTGAGAAATCGGGTCAGCTCCCGCACCTGCTCTAGGCGAATTTGAGGGGGCGATCGCCGCTTGAGTCCAGTTTCTTCCGCTTCAGCAACGGTAAAGCGCTTTCCCTGATGAAGATAGGTTGGCTCCACCCACAGCAAATCGGGATGGATCTGCTGATTCACCTGCCTGAGACTCTTTGCATCGTCAGAATAGCCATCGCTGGCCTTAGACAGCGTCAGCAGCGCCAGCGCGAACCGCTGCGCGGTCAGTCGCTTACCGATCCCAGATGGGCCGGCGAAGAGATAGGCTGGCGCGATACGTCTATGGGCCAAAACTTGGGTCAACAATGTTGTGGCCTGGGGTTGCCCAACAATGGCAGAAAAAAGATCCATTTTGGCTCGGGTGAATTGGCTCGGGTGAATTGGCTTGAGTGGATTGGCTTGGGGACTGATCTAAGTGGTCCTCATTCCTTGACGGTAGCTTAGCGCTCTTGCCAGTAGCCTAGTCGCTGCCTGACAACTTGTTGGATAGCGTCAGCAACCTCGTCCTGGCTACCGCTCCCATCAATGCGGACGATACGCTCGGGATGGGCTTTAGCCAAAGCCACAAAGCCCTCATGGACAAGGCGGTGAAAGTCAATACCGCTTTGCTCCATGCGATCGCCTTTACCCCGCTGCCGCGCCCGGCTCAAGCTTTGCTCCACATCTAGGTCTAGCCACAGCGTGAGGTCGCTTTGAAGCCCAGCAGTGGCAATTTGGTTCAGGCTATTGATCAGCGTGCGGTCTAGCCCTCTACCAAATCCCTGATAGGCGACCGTCGAGTCGGTATAGCGATCGCAAAGGATAATTGCGCCTTTTTCTAGCTCTGGCTTCAGCTGAGTCATCACATGCTGCGCTCGGTCGGCGGCATATAGCAGCAGCTCAGCCGCAGGGTGGATGCCCATTGCCGCGCTTGCGTCATCCTCCGGAGCCAGCAACAGCTGACGCAAGACCTGCCCTAGAGGCGTTCCTCCGGGCTCTCGGGTCACCACAACGGGATGTGCAGGCAAGCTTGGCGAACCGGCAGGGGGTGACCGCTGCAGCCATTGGTGGAGTCGCTGCAGCTGCGTTGTCTTACCACACCCCTCAACCCCCTCAAATACAATCAACTTACCTTGCATATCATTTTTACTGTCCTGACCAAGCCACTACAATATGGCTTAATTAAGTATCTTAGATTACAGCACGAAACGCCTTGCGAGCGCGAACAATGATTTTTGCGTAAATCCTACGATGCAGGTGGCACAGAGGCCTTGAAAAATTATATTGTCTGTAATAGTCTTATTGGTAGATGCGCTGATAGCGAACTAGAGTATTTGGTGGTAAAGCTTTAGTCTAATAGGTTCAATATTTGATTCTGTCCATATCACGTCTGAATGTGATGTCGTAGCAAGGACGAGGCATATCCCGACACTGGTCTTTCCACCGCTTGCTCCATTGATCTACTACTCTCTGGGTGGAGGTCAAATAGCTGCTGTACTTTGGCAACCGCTTTCGCGTTCAGTTATCCCATCGATAGTCCATCTTTGAACCGCAGATGCTCCCATGGCTCGTTACATAAGCTCCTGTAAGTCAGCAGCACCCCTAGAGACGATTCGGCATCTGATTGCCGATGTCCTTCAAACCTGTGACTTCAACGTCATTTATGAGAAGGGAGATTATTTCTTTGCTAAAGAGGTTCCCGGCAGGGTAAATTTCTCCAAGCTGGTTAGCGTTGAAGTTGTAATCGATAAACACTCCCAACGACCTCAGATTTCTGAGACGGACGTCTCCGATGGCGGCAAGCTGGAAATGAGCTTCGTGATCAAAAACGAAGAGCTGCCGCTCAAGATCGACAATCACTGTCGTCGAAAGTTTGACCTCGTCAACCAGGCGATCGCTGAAAATGCCCATTTTGAGTTAACCCAAGCGTAGCGCCATCTGGTTCTAGGCGCGCTTTGTTCTGCAATGCGTTTTGTTCTACAGTGCGTTTTGTTCTACAGCGCGTTTTGTTCCGCGGCTCAGCTGCAGGCGGCAATTGCGGCGAGACTCAACAGCAAAAGGGAGACATTTTGGGGCTGGTGGCGCAGACATTCCAACCCCGCTGTGGATTCGCTGCCGCCGCTACGTCGTGTAGTCCGCGTTGATCTTGACGTAGTCATAGCTGAGATCGCAGCCCCAGGCGATCCCGTGGCCTGGGCCATGGCCCACTTTGACCGCGATCGCCACCGTGTCGTCTTTGAGATAGTCGCCTGCCGCCGCCTGCTTGAGGTACCCTGATGCTGCGGCTCGGTCAAACGGCAGCGGTTGTCCCTCCCGCAGCAGCTGAACATCTCCCAGGTAGATATCTAGATCGCTTTGGTCGAAGGCGACCCCGGCTCTTCCGGCGGCTCCTGCAATGCGCCCCCAGTTGGGATCGCGGCCAAAGACAGCAGATTTGACTAGGGATGACCCGGCGACAGTGCGCGCAATCTGTCGAGCAGATTTGTCATTGGCCGCCCCTGTAGCCGTAACCTCCACCAAGCAGGTGGCCCCTTCTCCATCCCGCGCGATCGCCTTGGCAAGATGGATACAGACTTGGGTCAGCATGGCTTCAAGCTGGTCGGCTGCGGCTCCGGGGGCAGTGATGGCAGGGGTACGGGATTCTCCATTGGCTAGGGCAACCAGGCTGTCATTCGTGCTGGTATCGCCATCTACCGTAATTTGATTGAAGCTCTTGTCTGCGGCTCGTGACAGCATCTCCTGCCAGAGGGGAGGAGAGACAGCAGCGTCGCAGGTGACAAACGCTAACATCGTGGCCATGTTGGGGTGAATCATTCCCGACCCCTTAGAAATGCCGCCAATGCGAACAGGGCGGCCATCCATCATGGTTTCTAGGGCAATAGACTTGGAAACCAAATCGGTGGTCATAATCGCGCGGGCCGCCTCGTTTTCGCCAGCGGTCAGCTGCTCAACGACCACAGGAATACCCGCTTTAAGGGGCTCCATCCGGATGCGCTGGCCGATGACGCCAGTGGAGGCCAGTAGTACCGCATCTGGGGATATACCGAGGGCGTCGCCAACCGCCTGTGCGCTGTCCTGGGCATCCTGCCAGCCCCCGTCACCGGTGGCAGCGTTAGCCTGCCCTGCATTACAGAGGATAGCGCGGGCGCTGGCTTTAGCGGCAAGGCGCTGGCGGCAGTAGTCGACACAGGCAGCACTGACTTGGTTTGTGGTAAACACCCCCGCTGCGATCGCATCCACGTCCGAAACGATCAAAGCCAGATCCTTTGCCCCAGACGGCTTGAGTCCCGCCGCGATGCCTGCGGCTCGAAATCCCTTTGGGGCAGTAATGCCGCCTGATACAGTCTGCCAAGTTGCCATCGCGCTTCCCTATTCTCAAATTCTCTAAAATGGACTGATTGAATTCTATCGGAGCTTTAGCTCAAAGAGACAATCGTCTCATATGCGCGTCAGGAAGCAGGTCGCTCTGCAGACGACATACAGTCTCATGGCTTAGCCCATCCCATTCGTCTATGGTGGACATAGCTACAGCGAAGCAATGCCAGATCTCCCTATTGTTCACCACCCACAGTATGTCGCCCCAATGCCCCTCGGGCATCGGTTTCCCATGGCAAAATTTGGGTTGCTGTATCGCATGCTGCTGGAGCAGGAAGTTGCAGCCCCAAGACAGGTCTATTGCCCTGAAGAGCCCACCATTGACTGGCTCAACCTTGTCCATGACGTGAGCTACATTCAGGGCTACTGCCAGGGAACGCTGCCGCAAAAAGCACAGCGGCGCATCGGGCTACCCTGGTCACCAGAGCTAGTAAGACGGACAAAGCTGGCGGTGGGGGGCACGATTTTGACCGCCAAGCTAGCGCTAAAGCACGGGCTAGCCTGCAACACCGTGGGGGGAACTCACCATGCTTATGCCGACTTTGGCTCAGGATTTTGTATCTTCAACGACCTGGCGATCGCCGCCCGAGTGGTGCAGCAGCTCAACCTGGCTCAGCATATTCTGATTGTGGATTTAGATGTCCACCAGGGAGATGGAACCGCCCATATTTTTCAGGGGGATTCTAGCGTATTCACCTTTTCCATGCATTGCGAGGTCAATTTCCCGAGCCGTAAGCAGCGCAGCGACTGCGATGTGCCCTTACCAGAGGGGCTAGAAGATGATGCTTATCTGCAAATTTTGGCGGCTCACCTACCTGGACTCATTGCGCAAGTGAATCCCGATCTCATCATTTACGATGCTGGGGTCGACAGCCACATTGGCGATCGCTTGGGCAAGCTTGCCTTGACGGATGCCGGTATCTTTCGGCGAGACATGCAGGTCCTCAGCACCTGTGCCGCAGCGGGGCACCCAGTGGCTTGTGTGATTGGTGGCGGCTATTCCAATGATTTTGATGCCTTGGCGTACCGACATTCTCTGCTGCATCGGGCAGCAAGTGAGGTGTTCCGGCAATATCGGCTGTAGCCGGGTGCAGATCCTGTTGGGGAGTATGTCAAGAGCCATGGCCTGTCAAAATCTGCTCTTCAAGATGGCGGAGTGATGATGCGAAACCGCCCCGATGCATCGGTCTCAACTCGCCCCCCGAGCTGCTCAATTTTTTGGATCGCAAGCTGCTGGGTAGCGTCATCAAAGGCATTGGACAATACGATACCCCAGGCAGATATCTGGGCCGCCCGGCTGTCAGGGTTTTCCTGTAAAAATTGCGCAGTTTGTCGCGACTGGGCCGCGATCGCCTGGCTTTGGGGATCGTTGTAGACCCTGGCCCAGTCAGCTGCCGTGGCAAACGACTGGGCCGCAGCCTCGGAGTCACCCAAAAACAGTAGCTCGTCGCTGCCCTTATAGCGCCAGATAACGTAGGCCTGTTCTGGAGTCGTTGGGGTGAGGTGGGTCAGCGATCGCTCAAAAATTTCGACCGTGCGCTGGGGCTGGCCGGCAAATAGCGTGCCGCTAGCCGAGAGAAATAGGTAGCCATCTTTGAAGTAGGGGTCGCGGGCTAGGATCACATCAAAGTAGTCTGGGCTTAGTCCGTAGCCCGTCTGGCGGCGAGCCTCAATATCGCCAAAGTACTGGATGAATTTCAGCATCACCCAATCTGCTATCAGGTTTTTAAAGCCAAAGGAGGGCAGCTGCTTCAGGGCCGCGAGCTGTTCGCGCTGACGCATTGCTTCGGCAGATTGCTCTGAGGCAGATTGAGCGCCTGCTGCACCTTTAAGGGTAGCCAGTCGCTGCGTTTGCAGCAGCCCAATGCTAGCGGCACTGACCAGAGCGATCGCAACAAAAATCAGGGGTTGAGCAATCCTAGCCTGGGAGGTCTTTACTTGCTGTGGCATTCTGATAGGGTGATGACATCTTTTCAGTTCAGTGTCGCAATAAATTAAGGTTTTGCCAGTCGCCATGGATGCCACAGCTCCTGCTAACCCCTACGAAGACACCTACCGCCAATACCTGCAGAGCCATCAAGCGCTCCAGCCCTGTGAGGCGTTGGTCACCCAAGCGCTGCAAGAGACGCAGTGGGAAGCGCCCGACACTGCTCAAGACTACCGCAACGTGGCGGTAGTGGCGCTAGTGATGGCAGAGGATGCCGATGATGTTCAGCTGCGTAACCTGTATCTCAACATGGCGCTAGAGGCCCTGCAGGCCAGTAGCGACCCAATCAGTGCCGCCCACCGAGGTCTACTTGGGGTGGAGCTTCGAGAACCCAAGGCTGCTCAGCAGGCCCTCTCAACCTTGCTGACGGTGGCTGCAATGGACGCTGATGGTGCGGCACCCGGCATAGTCTATCTGCCACCCACCCGCCCCCCAACGTTGAGGGGCGACCTGCTGCAGCAGCTGCTGCAGGCTGAAAGCGCCCAACAGCAGGCGCTGTTGCTGACGGTAGAAATCCTGCGGCGATCGCCCCTTGTGTTCTACAACAATCAAGGGCTGCGCTTTTTGCAGCTCGCTGTCGCCCATTACCCTCAGGTGGCTCAGCTCCAGCTCCAGCTGGGCATTGCGATGCTGACCCACGGACGCATAGAAGGGATGGTCAATTTACACCGGGCTCAAGCCCTTACCCCTCAAAACTTACGCCACAGCAGGGCAGCTGTCTACCAGTCGCTGCACCTAGCCTACCGACCGCTGTCGGCGACCCAGGCGACATATTGGCAGCAGCAGGGGCTCGCTGTCGCCCAAAGTGATGCCCAAAGTGATGCCCAAAGCGATGCCCAAAACGATGTCCAAAGCAACGCCGCCTGGCAATGGACCCACCGCCCCCCAGACGCTCCCATCACCACCGTTCCGTTTTCAGGGCTGACCCTAGCGGTAGAAGCCAATCTCCGCAGCATTGTCACCAGCGTTTTGCTGGCAGAGGGCACCTGGTTTGAAGCTGAGCTTGCGCTGTGGCAGCAGCACCTGGAGCCGGGGATGGTGGTCATTGACGTGGGCGCGAACGTGGGAGTCTATACCTTTAGCGCGGCGGTCCAGGTTGGCAGCGAGGGCCAGGTGTTCGCTGTAGAGCCCTTTGAGGGCTGTGTGCGGTGCTTGGAGGAAACCTGCCGGATCAACGGCTTAGACTGGGTGACGGTGTGCGGAGCAGCGGCAAGCGATCGCTCTGGCACGGCGCAGCTGGCGCTCCATGGCTCCAGCGAACTCAATGAGCTGGTCTCGGAGCCTCCTAGCGGCTCATCTGGAGGAAGAGCGACCGTTGTCTGTATGACCTTGGATAGCCTGGTTGATGACCATGGACTAGAGCGAGTGGACTGGATCAAGATCGATGCTGAAGGGCATGAACTGTCTGTATTAAAGGGTGCTGTGTCGCTGCTGAGGAGATTCAAGCCCCGCATCCTCTACGAAAATGTGGCGGCAGGGCAGGGCGCAAATTTGGAGGTGAGTCGCTGGCTGCAGCAGGCGGGCTACCAGCTCTATCACTATCAGCCCTTTGTGGCCGAGTTGGCTCCCGTGGCTGCCCTAGAGGAGACGCAGCGATCGCTCAATCTAGTCGCCATGCCTATTCTCTAACTTGTTTATTGCACTGACATACCATGCCCCTTTTTCTAGACCCACTCAAGCACCATGGCCACCTCAACTCGGTTCATATCACGATCGCCTGCGTTGGTTCCCGCAAGCTGAGCCCGCGTGACGATATAGGAGTAGGGTGGCAGACATTTGCGCCCAATCTAACTATCCATGGGTTTGATGCCGATGCCGATGCTTGTGACGCTGCCAACCAGGATTTAGCTCAGCGGCAGGTTCCCTGGCGCGAGGTGCACTGGCCGGTGGCCTTGACGGATCAAGTGGGGGAGTCAACGCTTTACGTCACTCAGCACCCCATGTGTAGCTCCCTATTTCCACCCAATGAAGCTTTTTTAGGTCGCTTTGCTCGCCTGCCAGAGCTAGTCAACCTAGACTTCACGGTGGAGATCGAGACAACGACCTTGGATGAGTTTTGTCGGCAGGAACAGATTGCAGGCATCGATTTTTTGCAGATGGATGTGCAGGGGGCGGAGCTAAAGGTTTTAGAGGGAGCTAGATCTGCGCTGCCCACGGTTCTGGGGATACAGACCGAGGTTGCCTTCTCCCCCCTGTATGCTGACCAGCCCCTGTTTGCTGATGTAGATCGCTATCTCCGCCAGCGGCAGTTTGGATTTTTTAACTTCGAATTTCGCGGCTCCCCTGGGGTGCGGCGGCGATCGCCTGTCCAATCGAAGTCTCGTGGCGGGCAGCTGCTGTGGGCAGATGCTATCTATCTCCGCGAGCTTACCTTTTCAGAGCAGGCTACGCCAGAAACCCTAAACCGGCTCTTTAAGCTCGCCTGCATCGCCGACGCGCTGGATTTTACAGACTACGCAATAGATCTACTGGTCAGCTTGACGTTGAAATCCGACCGCAACTACGCCGACAGCATTCTTGAGGGCTTGGCTCAAGTGCCGGATTTGGTCAACCACGGCCTAGCCAAGCTACCAGTGGTTCAGCATATTCAAGAGCAGCTCAGCGATGAGGCTGCATCTAGGTTGCGCTAGCGTACCGCTCCCACATCTGCCGGTAAGCTTGCTCCATCTCCTGGGCAAACTGACGTGCATTCCACAAAGGAGCGCTGCGACGTCCCTGCAACAGTTTCCAGGCGACCTGCTGCCGCAGGCCCGGATCGCGGCCAAAGCGAACACCCCAGTCTACATATTCGTCATCGCTCCAGGCGATGCCCTCGCTGATACCGGCGTTGCGCATCATGGTGTAGCTATTGCGGCTAGAGAAGGTCTTGCCAACGCGGGCAACAAGAGGAATGCCCATCCACAGAACCTCCATTGTGGTAGTTGCGCCGTTGTAAGGGTAGGTATCGAGCACTACATCGGCGATCGCGAGATTGGCGCGGTGGGTGGCTTCCTCGGGTACTCCGGTCAAAAATCGTAGCCGATCGGGAGAGACACCTTCTTCCTCTGCTATCTGCACGAACAACGCCTTAAGAGAATCATCGAGCGTCATGGCTTTAATTAAAAAATAGCTTTGGGGCACCTCTCGAAGGATCTGAAGCTGGAGTCTGATAGTGTGAGGGTGTCGTTTATATCCGCGCTGAGCACTGAGATAAACAATCGCATCGGTCGGAATGTTGAGATCACAGCGCCGTAGTGAAGGCGCATTCACCTCAAACCCATCTACTGCGACGTAGGTTTGTGGCAATCGCCAGAGTGTCTCTGAGTAGTGGTTTTCAGCGTCTTCAGGAAGAACGTAAGGATCGACAATATAGTAGTCAATAGCCGGTATCCCCGACGCATCCCAGCCTAGCCAACTGGCCTGAATGGGAGCAGGCTTCATTGCCATGACGTCGCAAGTGGTATACAGAGTCAAGCTATCAAGGTCTACCAAAATATTGATGTCATCGTCGTAGACCCGGTCTGCAATATGAGGGCCATGGGCATCAAGCTTATGAGCAACATCGGATCGCTCGATGTACCAATCTCGAAGCGGATCGTCTCTGGTCTGATAATTCACCAGATAGCTATAAATCTGGACTTGCTCCCGATTGTGGTACTGGTAGAGCCAGCGGGCCAGCCAGCCTACCGAGTGCCGCCGTAGACAGGCAGAAACATACCCTATTTTTAGCCGAGATGCTCCTCTAGCAGCCGAAACCTGATAGCGGGATATATGTTGTTGCCGCTGGCGTTGGGTGCAAGTGTGGGCGATCGCGGCGACCTGATTTTGTACCTTGCGGTTTTTGGCTAAGTCATCGCGCAAGTAGGGCTGAAAGAAAGGTACCGTAAATAGCCACCGTGTGATGGCGGGGGATGCTTGAGGAAGGCTTCCTGTCGCGGCTTGAGCGGTAAGTTGATCAATAAGAGCAAGGTGCTGTTGAAATCTACGCTCAATCTCGCCCCAGTCGCTGCCTACACCCATTAGGGCTTTCAATAGAATATGGCTTGAGGCGATGCGATCCACTAGCGTTGGAGAAATATCCAAGCAGGACTGGGCAACGGCGATGGCGTCATCGTGCTGACCGACATCTTGATGAAAGCAGGAAAGCTGCTGCAGTAGCGGTAAGCTATCTGGAATAAGTCGCCGGGCCTGTACCAGAAGCTGAACCGCTGTGTCAGGACGACGATCGCGGTAAGCCAAGCAATTTGCTCGGGCAATAAAAGGCTGCACCGGAGGCGAGTCAATCTGAAAATGCGAAGCGCATGCATCAACAAAATCATCAAGAATAGCGTCAATGGGGCAATAGCTAAGCACGTCGGCCAATGCTCTGGTCAGCAGTGAGAGTGAAACGGTTGCTGAGCGAGACTGCTTTAGTAACTTATCAACATTCCACGCTACAAGCTGCTCACTTTGAAACAAGCTTAGCTTCACAGAGAGTATAGTCAGAAGCAGCAGGTTGTTGAGGTTAGCAGGATCCAACTCACGCATGTGCTGTCGTAGCGTCCAAGCTTGAGAATGCGATTCCGCCTGCTGCTGACGCTCGGCTTCTATATCCAAGAGGCTGAACAGTTCACGAGTCCATTGAGCAATGTCACTCTCCTTACCCTCAGACATCGCTATGAACCAGGTCAATTGAGCCTCGTCCTCTCGCCCCAACATCAGAAAAGACAGTCCAAGATGCCAAAAGTGCAGCTTGACCTCTGGTTCTAGCTCCGTAGCCTGCTCGAGCAAGCGCGCCGCCTGCTGCCAATCTTGTTGGGCTATGAGTCGCTGAGCTTTTGCTTGAAGTTGTGATGGTGCGAATGGCATATAGATTGCCCTCAAATGAAAGTAGGCGGCTAGATGGACCTAGCTGCCTACTCTGCAAGTCGAATCTAAAAGCACAGACAAAAGCCTGTCTGGTGATTCAGTGAAACCTAGTTCACTTCATCGTAAGTTCCTTCTGGACAAGGCGCTGGGCCTTCCTCGGGGAACGCGAATTCCTCGTTGCCGGTTGCGGCCCCATCCACAATCTCTGGCTGGACTGCTTCACAGAGTACTGCGAACGTAGTTGCTTCGCCGGTATCTGCAATCTGCCCAACGCTGACACCACCGATGTAGGCTCGGAATGGCTCCTCTTCAGCACCTCCAGGCAATGCCCGGTTAGTTGCATTTTCAGAGTCGTCTCCACCACCAGTGATGGCATAGTCGTAGTTCTCAGTGTCAGTATCTAGACCCAACCCAAGACCAGTAATGGAACTGGAGAAATCGGTTTCTTCTAGATAAAAAGCCTGCTGGCCCCGATTCATAGTGCCGACATAAGTCTTCGCCTCAGATTCACGGGCGCGGTTGGCCTGGTTGAGGAATGATGGTAGGGCGATCGCTGCCAGAATGCCGATAATAATGATGACGACGAGCAGCTCAATCAGGGTAAATCCTTCATCTGCTTTTTTCTTCTCAAGCAGGTGGCGCAGAAATTTGGCCTGTAGTTCAGATTTCATAGCTTAGTCTCCTTAGATTCGGCGTAGTGCCTCAACAATTAAACGATTTAGGTGTTGTGCGTTATCTGGGACTAACTTTCCCACTTCTTTCCCGTTTCCGATCATCCCTGACAGATAAATCCAGATCTCTCGTAAAGCTCAGCGCTGCAACGGGCTAGAACCCTTGACGCCTAATGTATACCTTACGCTAAATTGTGATATAGGATACAACACCATGCAGCCTGAGCCTATTTGATGGTTGTCATACTTGCCCCTAGATCGCCCCTAAAGTTACAGGCCGCACAACGCAAATTCTGAAACAGGAGATTGGACCCTGCTAGCGATTGACACCTTTCCGGCTACGACCCAGCGTCTTGATAGTGGCCTCACAATGGTCCACCAACACTTACCAGCGACTCCCGTGGTAGCTGTGGACGTGTGGGTGAGGGCAGGGTCCGCGACAGAGCCGACGACGGCAATAGGCGCAGCCCATTTTTTGGAGCACATGATCTTTAAAGGGACGAGTCGTCTCGCACCAGGGCAGTTTGATCAAATTATTGAACGTCACGGCGGTGCCACAAACGCCGCCACCAGCTACGATTACGCCCATTATTTCATTAACGTTGCGCCACCCCACCTTGCCGAAGCGTTACCCCATTTAGGGGACTTGGTCATGAATGCTGCTATCCCTGAAGATGAGTTCGGACGGGAACGGGATGTGGTGCTTGAAGAACTGCGGCAGTCCCAAGATGATCCTGACTGGCTGGGTTTTCAGGCGTTGGTCAATGGGCTCTACCCCACCCATGCCTACGGTCGTCCTATCTTGGGTACGGAGGCATCGTTGCGGCAGCAGTCTGCAGAGGATATGTGGCGATTTCACCGCGATCGCTACCAGCCCCACAACATGACCGTCGTTGTGGTTGGAGACGTCTCTGCTGCCGTAGCACGGGATCTCGTTGAGCGGTCTTTCACAGCGTCAGAGCCTTACCCAAACCCTTTGACGTCTAGCTCCCAACTCAAAGTTGATCACGCTACTGCCGCTCAGCTCCCGAACCAGCCCCTAATTCCCCACTTTCAGCGACAGCAGCTAGACCTGCCCCGGCTTGAGATGTCTCGACTGCTGATGGCCTGGCACGGACCGGGAATTAGCTCATTGCGGGATGCCTACAGCCTAGATGTACTGTCTGTGCTCTTGGGGGGTGGCCGTAGCTCTCGCCTGGTTCGCGAACTGCGCGAAGAACGGCAGCTGGTACAGGCCATCGACAGCAGTTTTTCTCTGCAGCGAGACGGCAGTCTGTTTAGCATCAGCATTTGGCTAGAGCCCCAGCATATTGCAGAGGTGGAGCAGATTATTCGCGATCGCCTTGGAGAATTGGCCACGGAGCCTATTGGCGATTTAGAGCTACAGCGCTGCAAGCGGCTGCTCTGCAACGACTATGCCTTCTCCACTGAAACTGCCGGGCAGCTAGCCGGGCTATACGGATATTACAGCACCCTTACAGCAGATGCGTCTCTGTCGGCAGCCTACCCTAGGCACGTGGGGACATTCCAGAGCCACGACATTCAGCAGGCCATAAAGCGCTATATTTCTCCCGACCAGTACGCCGCCACCGTACTTCAGCCCGCAGTATAGCGCTCGAAGACTGGTTGGTCTTAGCCAGGGATATCGCTTTAGCGGGCTGGCCGACGGCGCAAATGGGTTTAGCTTCCTTGAGATGGCGATCGCGCTGAGGCAGGGCAATTGTGCGCC
>JGI12210J13797_11156629_pt1 | contig 21582 bp, 20 predicted proteins | sample ElkSlonscriptome_3_FD_13797 | JGI IMG/M metagenome (IMG submission 13797)
CACTTTCCCATTTCCGAGTAGTTTGTCGCCAAGCTTCAGCGGGGCGTAGTAGTTGAGTTTGAACTCTACTGTACTCACCAGTTTGTCTTTTTCTACGGCCAGGGAAAGTGCGGCCACACCCAATATGGCATCCATCATTGCTGAAATGGCTCCGCCATGCGCCGCCATAGGATTGGAAAGATGCTCTTCTTTGATCTCCATTCGGTATTCAACCTCGCCCGGCTTGATGACATTGAGCTTCAAGCCGAGTAGCTTTCCGAAGGTGTTTACTTTGTCGTATTTCTCTAAAACAGGATGCATTTGTCTTTGTATTAGTAACCGGCTCCTACATCATCACCCCGCGGATCGCCGCAAACCTCCAACATTCCATTCGCCGATACTTTTATCGCGTCTACCCGCCCTAAGCTAGGAAAGTAGTCCACATCGTGGCCTTTGTTGCCAAGCATGTTTATCACATCTTCGGAAAAGCGGTCCTGTTCCAAAAAGATCTTGTCCGGTAGCCATTGGCTGTGAAATTTAGGAGCAGCAATGGCTTCTTTTAAATTCATGTTGTAATAGGCGCAGTTGGCAATGGTCTGATAAACTGAAGTAATTATCGTGCTTCCACCGGGTGAACCGACTACTAAAAAGAGGTCACCGTCTTTTTCCACGATCGATGGTGTCATGGAACTTAGCATTCTTTTTCCGGGCTCGATGGAGTTTGCCTTGCCACCGATCAGGCCAAACATATTCGGCGTTCCCGGCTTAGCGCTAAAGTCATCCATCTCGTTGTTGAGCAAAAATCCGGCTCCTGCAACCACAATTCTGCTTCCATATAATCCATTGATGGTGGTCGTAATGGAAACAGCATTCCCCTCTTGGTCAACTACAGAAATATGGGTGGTTTCCATGCTTTCAGCCATCTGCTCCATCTTTCCGTGACTGATGCGCGAACTCGGTGTGGCTCGGTATTCAAAACTCTCCAATCGCGCAGCGAGGTAGGTCGAATCCACCAGTTCTGAGTAAGGAACATCGTAATAATCGGGATCTCCCAAGTAAATGGACCGATCGGCGTATACCCGTCTCTGTATTTCGGTATTGAAATGAAGGTATTCAACAGAGTTGTGCTCGATGTTTTCGACTTTGAGCATTTCTGCCATTTTGAACATTTGTTCCAGAGCAATTCCACCGCTGGAGGGCGGGGCCATCGAGATGACTTGAAAATTATCGAATGAAAATTTAATCGGGTTTCGCCATTTACTTTGGTAATTTTTCAAGTCCCTTTCGGTGATGAGTCCCCGACCGTCGGCCATCTCGTCCAAAATCATTTGCGCTGTTTCTCCGCTGTAAAATTCCGTCGGCCCTTTTTTCTTCAGTCGATCCAGCGTATTCGCCAAGTCTTCTTGGATTAAAAGTTCTCCTTCCACCCAGGGCGTATCTTTAACAAAATCCGTGCGGAAGCGATTTCTGGTTTCAAACTTCTCTCGATTCTCGTTGAGCCGCAATGCTTGAGTTGCCGTGATGGCAAACCCGTTTCGGGCTATGTCTATTGCCGGATCAATTAACATGCTCATCTCCAGGCTTCCAAACCGAGCGTGCATCTCGTAAATACCGGCCACCGTTCCCGGAACACCTGCTCCTACGCGTGTGTCGGTGCTAATTCCTTCGGTTACCTCACCGTTCGGGCCTATGAATAGCTCGGGGAAAGCTCCGATTGGAGCCCGCTCTCGGTAGTCCAGAGAAACGGTTAGACCATCGTTTTGGCGCATCACCATAAACCCTCCGCCGCCGATATTTCCTGCTTCAGGATAGCAAACCGCCAAGGCCCATTGAACTGCTACCGCGGCGTCGGTAGCGTTTCCTCCTCGCTCCAAAATTTCGGCTCCTATTCTGGCCGCCACGGGGTGTGCACAGGCTACTCCTGCTTTCAATGAGTCAAGGTTCTGTTCTACTCTTACATTCGATTCAGAACTATTTGGAGTCTGACAAGCCCCTAAAAAACAAATAGCCAGAAGGACTAATAATCTATTCATCGATAACATCAACTTGCATAATTAAAGGGGTAATCGGCCATTGGCCTCCATCGGTTTCTACGGCCGCCATTTTGTCCAAAACATCCAGCCCCTCGTAAATCTCGCCAAAAACGGTGTGCTCATAATCCAAGTGCGGAGCACCACCGGTTGTTTCGTAAACCTCTCTTTTCCAATTGGGGATTTCTATTTCGCTATCTCTTTCAATTGCCAAAAGCTGAGGTTCATTGAATTTTTGCCCGTGGACGAAGTAAAAGTAGTACGGAGAAGATCTTTTATTCGGATTGTTCTCGTAATCGCGAGCCATTGCAATGACTCCTTTTTTGTGGATGCGATTTTCTTTAAACTCGGGCGGCAGGGTGTAAGATCCGATTAAGATGCGTTTTACTTTTTCGATTTCACTTTCGTTATTTCCACCTTGGACCACAAAATTAGGAGCCACCCGTATAAATTCAGTTCCCGTGTAGTAATTTCTTTTCGTCATCATCAGAAAGTTGGCGGTATGCAGGGGCGTATCGTCATAGAGCTTCACTTTGAGTGTACCTACTCGCGTGGTTATTCTCACTCTTCTTTCGGGATTTTCTCGGAAATACTCGCTCAGGAAGCTTTCGATATTGGCACTGTCTAATTTCGGATACTCTCTTTCTGACACTGCCGCGCTATCTGTTTTTGCCACCTCTTCTTTGACGGGTGGCTTCACCTGAGGTTCAATTTCTTCTTTGGTTGAGCTTGCAGACTCGCAACCGAGAAAGGCTAAAATGATGAAAGCGAACCCGAAGAGGTTCGCTTTATTACACGTGGAATGTTTTGACATTAATCGAGGGTGTCGTCGTATTCTTCAACTTGCCTTTTCGAAACTCCTGTCTGCTCAGAACCATTTAAGGTATCGTAGCGGTGTGGAATCAGCTTGGCATTTCCGGTTACATCCAAGGGCTTATTGTAAGTCCCTTTTTCAATCACCGCGTGCCAGGTAGCCGTGAACGGTACCTCAAAGGTGACGGGCGATTGCTCGGCTTTGCCTCCTCGATACTGATAGGTAAGCCCTTTTTTGTAACGCGAAAATTGACTGCTTTCAAGGAGCAAGACTTTCGTCGGCTTATCGAAGGTGACTTCGATTTTGTCTTTTTCTTTTGCTGTAAATGGCTTTTGTAGGATTTTCATTTTGTTCAAATTCTACGAAATTTAAGAAAAATACCATTGTGATGTGGAATAAAAAAGCGAGTGATCTAAGATCGACTCGCTTTCTCTTGCTCTGCTCAAAGCAACCATCAGAAGATTTTAACTGATACCAATGTAGTGGGTGCTAAGGGAATTTCTGTCTTGATTTTCATGAAAGCGATCATTCAACTCTTTTTCGGTCGAAACCGGCGATAATCGGATTTAGCCTTTTGGAATAATCTGGTATTCGAAGACTACTCGGTCATCGTAGCCCAAGGGATAAGCATGAAATTTTCGAGAACTGCGGATGGTAATGTTAATCTGGGCTTGCTTCTGCACGTGCTTTTCGGCGACTTCAAAAAACAAGATATTGCCGTTCTGCCATTTCTGTCCGTGTATTTTAAATTCAAGCGGCTTTTCTTCCGGATCGCTGGCCTGAACGATAAATTCCAAAGTAGTGCCCGGATGGATGGTCAGGTTGGTTTTGAGTCGACGTGGCTTACCTGGTACCCATATATTCCCAAGACTGTCTTTGATGTATTCTATTCTGGGATAGCCCTCTTTTCCGACTTCAAGCAGGCTTCGGTAGGCGGTGATTTTCGCGCGGATTTCTCCTGTTATACCCAGAATCAAATGCTTTTGGTAGACAAAAAGTTCCCGTCTGTGAGATTGAGGATCACGGTATTCCTCCAGAATTTTCATAAAAGTTATAAGTCGATCTCTCTCTGTGAAGGCACTTTGAAAATCACCGATCCAATTTTCCGAGATCAAATCGTATAAATCCTCGAAAGGCGCGTAATAGATCAATCTTTCCTCTCCCTTGTTGGGAACAGAGTCCACTTCTCCTTGGGCTTTTCGTTCTCGCCATACATCTATCCGTGCCGAGGGAATACCGCATTTTGACATCCAGTCTGCTCCCAGGTTTTTCTCCAGAGAGTATTCGATAAAGTCGCGCAATGCGTTTTCAGCATCTTTTATGGATCGAGCTAATTCCACGACCTGCAATATGGCAAAAATTGACATCTCTTTCCAAATAATTGGAGTGCCGATTCCGTAACTTTGGCAAATGAGATTTTTGAAGACCTTTTTATTTGCCTCCTTTGCATGTGCTTCGATTTCGTTGATCGCTCAAGAAGCGCGTTACATAAAATTCTGGACTGAGACGGATGCAGAGTTTGCCGATCCGGAAAAGTCGCCCTTGACGGAAGAGATGGTGGCGGGATTTGATAGCGTAGCACGCTACCCTTACAACCCCGATTTCGCTTTAGTGGCCGAGTTTGAAAGCCTCAGTCGTCAAAAGCCGACGACATTTGAAACGACGGGATCAATAAAGCAGCGCTACCAGAAAGCAGGAACCATTCATTTTCAAATCGACTCCACCGAGCTGGTCTTATCGGCCTATAGAAATTTGGAATTGATGCGAATGCCCGAGTACGAGAATCAACTTTTTATCCCTTTTACCGACGCTTCAAACGGCTTCGGTACATACGAAGGTGGGAGATACCTTGAGTTGGAAATTCCTGCGACAGATTCATTACTCGTTGATTTCAACTTGGTTTACAATCCGTACTGTGCTTACTCAGATCGGTACTCATGCCCCATTCCTCCACGTGAGAATGATCTTAAAGTCAAGATTTTGGCAGGAGCCAAGTCTCCAAAATAAAGAGATTACTTCTTAGAAACGGTTTCTTGATCCCAAACGCGTTCCGTAACGGCATCGCCATTTTTAAAAAAGAAGATACCACCCCAGTTGTGGACGACTTTTTTGTATTCGTCCCCCTTTCCGTCTTGTACCACCACTCGTTTGGTGATCACTTTGTTTCCTTCTTCTGAAACTGTTTCGGTTATACCGTTGGGAAAGGTCTCTGCCAGCTCCTTTCGGTAATCCTCGATGGACATCGTCTGAACGTCGCCCGACTTGGTTTGAGTAGGAGGCTGAGCCTGCTCTTTTTCCGTTTTTTCATTTTTTCGTCGAGCCTCTAGCTTCTGTCGTTCTTTTTCTTCCCACTTGTCCAATCGATCCATCGTTTGCTTTGGTGTTTCGGGAAGTTTTTCCTCAGCTTTTGCTACCTCGGGTTCTTTCGGTTTCGGCTTTTCCTTTTTGATTTCTTCCTTTTCTGCTGCCCTCAAAATTTCCAAGGTATCCTTCATGGAGAGTTCGATATCGGAAATTTTCACTTTTGGGTAGACATTGAAAGGTCGCATTTCCGCTGCCTTTTCATAACTGCGAATGGCCTTCAGGTAGTGTCGTTTCGAAAATAGATCGTGACCCGTGCTCATATACTGTTGGAATTCCGCATCGGTTGCGGCTTCAATTTTCTCGTTTTCCGCAATGCGAAAGCGCTCTTTGGCGGAAAGGTTTTTCAAATCTTCTTGAGCATGAACAGTTCCTAAAACGAATAGACTTGAGAGTGCTAGAGTGAATAATTTCATATCAATTTATTGACTTTAAGGGCTTTTTATCTTGAATTTTACTTTGCGGATCCTTCGAAATAAAGAGGACATAAACCAATGCTCCGAAAGCATATGCTGCAATGTCAAAAGGATCACCGACAAAGTTCGTGCCTCCATTCGGCAGGAGCCATTCAAATACTACCGATGAATATACAACGGCTGTGGCAACTTCTATCTTGTTCACCCGGAAAGAAAAGTTGAAAAGCCATTTCACAATTTTGACGGAAGTCATGAGAATGGGCACAAAAAGGATGTCGCCACCATAGAAATGCAGGAATGCAGGTCCTACATGAATGGCTCTGATCCAGCGAATGGACAGATACAGAAAGATCATAAGAAGGAAAATCCTCCTCTCTCTTATCCCGATATCAGTGCGATGAGCCATATAAAAAAAGATAGGGTTCCCATGTAAATAGTAAATGCCACGTTTAGTACGCGAAAGAAAAGCTGATGACTTGGTTTTTCGGATTCTTGAAGGCTCCTGAGGTATTTTTCAAATTTTGACTCTGTCAGGAGCTTTTTTTCACGAGCTATTCTCGCCTGTTCGGCTTTTTCTTCTTTGGCACGAAGCAGAGGGTCTAGGGTGGCGTCGCAGAATACACAATGCGTATCGCTGCCGTCCGTCCACTTTCCGCATTCATGACACTTTCTTTGATTTGCCACTCCGCTGTGCTTACTTTTTATCGATGGTTGGGTTCACCACAGATTCTGTTTGGGGAGAGAGAAGTTTTTTGGGCAACTGGTCTTGTATCTCCTCAGCAAGTAAGTCTATGATGCTGATTTTCAATTGTACCTTGCTATAGATCATACTTATCTCTCTGGTTGGCTGGGGGTGTTCGATGGGTTTGATAAATTGCCGTTCTTCTTCTCCTAAATCCAGCGCCATCAGATAAGGGAGTAACGTCATTCCGAATCCGTTGTTCGCGAGCCGAATCAGGGTTTCGAAGTTTCCACTTTGAAATTCAAGGGTTTTGTGGTTGCTGTGATCGTCGGGAAAGGCGGATGCGCAAAGGTTGATCACGCTGTCTCTAAAGCAATGTCCGTTTTTGAGAAGAAGCATATCGCTCAGCCTCAATTCGGAGTGAAGCACAAAGTCCTCATTTTCAAGCCTATGACCTTGAGGCACATAGGCCATGAACGGTTCGTAATAAAGTGGCTTTTCGATTATTCCCGTTTTGACCAAAGGTGTGGCAAGAATGCCCGCGTCAATCTGATCTCGATCGAGTTTTTCCAAAATTTGGTCCGTCTGTAATTCTTCGATCTTCAGCTCAATTTCAGGATACTTTTCCATGACCACTCTTAGAAAGCGAGGCAATAAATTGGTACTGACCGTTGGGATTATTCCCAATCTGAATTCTCCCGAAACTTGGCCTTTACTGCCTTTTACCAATTCCTCTATTCGTCTGGCTTCTTGCATGGTAGTTCGTGCCTGCTTAATAATTTGGGTGCCGATTTCAGTTGGTTCAACAGGGTGCTTGCTTCGGTCAAATATCAGAACGTCCAGTTCTTTTTCGAGCTTATTGATCTGCATGCTCAAGGTGGGTTGAGTCACGAAGCAGCTTTCTGCGGCAGCAGCAAAATGGCGATAGGTGTCTACGGCGAGAACGTATTTCAGCTGAGTTAGTGTCATTGGAGATATCTATAAGGAGTAATTTCTTATCGACAAATCTATAACATCCAAAAGAGCTATGAAACCAAATTGAACCAAATAAGTATAAAAAAGACGAATCGCATAAGACCCTTAAAATGCAGTCAAAATTTTACACACCGATTTTCGCTATTCTGTTGCTAACATCGTGCAACAAAGATCCAAAACAAGAAGGATGTATCGACCCCATTGCGGTGAATTACGACGCCAGCGCTTTAAAAGATGATGGTACATGCCAATACAATCAATCGGAGCAAATAATTTGGCAAGCGGGGCTTACGGGGGGTTGGAACGCCGATTTGATCGAAGGAGCCTACACTTTGAATGTTTGTGAGGGTGTGACGGAAGTCATGGAAGAGGTTAGAGATTCTACCTCCACCAGCGAAACATTGTATTTGGGAACCGGAGCTGAATTTTCTCATCGCTCCTTTTTCACACTTATAAACGAACAGGATGCTCGCGATTTTGCCGAAGGAAGTTTGCAATTTGATGCCCGCGTGACCGACACCGAAGATGGTTCCCCCGATTTCATCAACGTCTTTATAAGCGGAAAGTTAGCTGAAGACGGAGGTTGCGAGCCATATCGTCGCAGCGAATATGTGAGAATATCTACTCAGTCATTCAACGACTCTACGTTTACCCCCGTAAATATTACCATCAGGGAATTTGAAAAAATTATGATGGCCCGAGTACAGGTAGTGTGCGGAATGGAATTCGAAGGAGAGCGCAGCACGGGTATTGAAATCGACAACCTGCGTTGGGTCGCTAACAATCTTGACTAATCAGTCAATGAATTTTTGAATTCTTCTCGTTGCTTTGCTAATTTCTCATCGAGCTTTTCTTGCATAATCACTCTTTGATCTTCGTTCAAAACGCCCAAAATTTGTTTGTCCGTATTCAAATCAATTTGGTCAAGTGATTTTTTGAGCGCATCAATTTCAGCTACAATCGTTTCACTCTTTTTGATTTTTTCTCCAAGAATCTGAGCAATTTGATGAATCTGCTCGCCGGAAAGGTTCAGTTCTTCATGGTACACTTTCATTTCTTCCTGCACAGCCGCATTTGCTCGGTTGTCAGCTTCTTGAGAAAATCCAATTGCCGCAAGGCATAAGGCCAATAGAGTAAAGCAAATTTTAATTTTCATAATCGACTTTTTAGAGTTCAATATTTTCGTCTCCTTGTTTATAGGGCATGTAATTTACGAAGAACTGGAACATCTCATCGGTAGTTTTCATGTTTTTTCCAGCTTCGCTTAAAGTTTTAGGTGGAGAATTAGGGTTGAACGGATTTTCAATGGTGTTGTCAAAAACGGCTACTACTTCAATGGTGTATCCCTTTGGCACGACCAAAACTTTCTCGTAGGTATAAAAGTATTGCCATCTGAAATCCCATTCAGGAATTCGGATCAAAGGAATCGTATCGGTCTTGTCTTCCGAATACGCATAGGCCGTAAATTTCCGTCCCAGCAAGTGCATATGCGGATTTACCGTCAATACTGAGATGGATTCCGGTAATTTATATTTCGTTTTGAAAGTGCTGACTTTACCTGCCGGTAATACAAACTCAGGCTTTATTTCAGTGATTCCTTGAGTACCCATGTGTAATTCGGAAACCGGTCTCTCGGGACGTTTCTCGGCGAAATAGACGTCAATTTGACTAAAGTCGAAAGTGTCTAAAGGCGATGGACCGTAATGCAGGGTGTTCAATAAGAAGGCAGCATTTTCTTTTATGAAAAGTCCTCCGATGCCTTCGGGGTATTGCAAGGCTTCTACGCCGGGCAAGTAGTTGAATGCCGATACCCGCATAACGGGGTAGGTGCCGTCGTCGTTGGCAATCTGCATTCGTCGGTAGGCTTCCAGCGAATTCATTTTTTCCGCATCAATAATCCATTCGCCCTGTCGGATATTTTTCTTCATCCCTTTTTCATAGTTGATGAGGTGGCCATTGACGTGGTGAACCAACTGCCTATTTCCCGGTCTGAAGTGAATGGCTTTGATGATCGTGTCTTTCGGGAGCTCGATCGGGATTTTAGCGATTCGGAAAAGATCGAGATTTTGTCCGGGAATCCACACTGTGTCAGCATAAGGAATGATCAAGTCAGGCTCTTTGGGATTTTCTTCGGTGAATATCTCAGGTTGAGGAATAGGCTCATTTTTAGTTCCTTCAGGTGCACCTTGATCAATCCAGCCGATTAAAGTCATTTTCTCCTTTTTTGAGAGGATTTTTTCTCCTTTGAATCGACTGAACTCAGGGTCTGCCGGCCAAGGTGGCATATAGCCGTCGGCTACCACTTGCCGGATGGTCTTCGTTCTCTTCTTAATCGCTTCAAAATCGGTTAAGGGAAATGGGCCTGCGCCTTCTTGATGATGGCAAGGAGTACAGTTCTGAAAGACAATCGGAGCGGCATCTTCCCAGAAAGTCAAGTCTTCGCTTATCTCAACTCTTTCGATTGGGGTAGCCTCCCGAGTGGATTCCTCGCTTTCGGTACTTGAACTGCACGCAGCCAATCCGATCAAAATCAGAAAAAGGGCTATTCGATAAAGCATCCTACAGCTTTTGTTTTTTTAGGGTTGATTTCACCTCCGGTCAAGTGAGCGTTAAGCGCATCTTCCAGATATCGCTCGGTGATGGTCTGCCGCTTTTGCCCCAAGGAAATAGCCCAATTGTCAATTGCTCCCTGATATTGCGATTCTCCATTCTCTGCGATTAAGAAAGCTTCGGGCGTAATCTCAGCCTTGTAGTAATTGGCCAGCTTAAATTCTGGATCTAAGATGATTGGCAAATCAAGATCGTATTTGATTAAAAAGCCTTTGATGTCGCTTTGGGAGTAAAAATCGCCGCTCACGACGCCGTAAAACGCGACATCTTTTTCATCAAAATCTTTTTGGATGCGGTCAATGGTAACGGTGTAGTTCTGACAGAGCGGACACTCGGGCGATAAAAAGATCAATGCCGTCCCCGAGTGATTTGTGAAGGTAGTGTCCAAGACTACTTCGGTTTTATCGATCAGGACGAATTTCTGATCAAGCGGAGATTGTTCTCCGCAAGAACTCAAGATGAGTAGAATCAAAATTACTGTCATTCGACGCATGGCACAAAATTAACAATCGCCGATCGGTTCTCGAACGATCGTAAAATTTCTATTTTGCGCCTTCATGAATCCCAGGATAAAATCTTTTCTTTTCTCGGCTATTGCTGTTTTTATCACTGTTTCTGCTACGGCTCAGGACGAAAGTATCTTTACAAAGGATGATTTTTCGGTAGAGCTTCCCCACTTGATTGTGGATGGTGTAGAGTCCACGGGGACTTTGGTTTGTACCGATTTGGATAAGCTTTACCTGCTGGGGAATAAAGCACAAGCTGTCATCAATGGAGAAAGAAGAACACTCACTTTTGAAGGCGGGAAGGCTGACTTTCAACTAAGTTTTGACCGAAATGAACCCATGTCGATTAAAGTTGGCGGCTTCACTTTCGTAAAGGAGATTTCACCCATGCCGCTTTGGCTGTCGATACTTCCTCCTATGTTGGTGATCATTCTGGCTCTTGCCTTCAAGGAAGTTGTAAGCAGTTTGATAGTAGGGATTTTTGTGGGAGCCATGATCGCAACCCACTACGCCATAGATTCATCGGGGATTTTTATCGGATTTCTCCATTCAATTGATATCTACATGGTGGAAGCGATGGCAGATGAAGGCCACGTATCGGTTATCCTGTTTTCGACGCTCATTGGCGGTATCGTTGCGCTCATTTCAAAAAATGGAGGGATGCAAGCGGTGGTGGATAAAATTTCGCGCCGAGCCAATAGCCCCAAATCAGGTCAAATGGCCACTTGGTTTCTCGGGATCGGAATATTTTTTGACGATTATGCCAATACCTTAGTGGTGGGGAATACCATGCGTCCTTTGACCGATCGGCTGAAAATATCACGCGAGAAATTGAGCTACATCGTAGATTCAACCGCAGCCCCGATTGCAGCTGTAGCCTTGATTACCACATGGATCGGTGCTGAACTCGGGTATATCCAATCGGCACTTGATCAGATTAATGCAGGTGAGACCATGATTGATGGCGGCCCGTATATCATATTTCTAGGATCGCTCAAATATTCGTTCTACCCTGTTTTTGCACTTATTTTCATGCTCATCCTTATCCAAAGAGGCCGCGACTTCGGCCCCATGTACAAGGCGGAAGTGGATGCTCGAAAAGGTATAGTTGCTTCTAATTCAAAAAGGATTGACTCCTCGGAGATGGATGAATTCGCTCCTCAGGAAGGGGCGAAATTGAATATGTGGAACGCTATCATTCCAATTGTAATAGTGGTACTTGGCACCATGCTGGGCTTGATCTATACGGGGTATATGGCTGATCCTTCGGTTTGGAGCTCTGAGGAATTCTCGTTCTCGAGAAAATTATCCATCATTATCGGTAACTCGGATAGCTACAAAGGCTTGCTATGGGCTTCAATGCTGGGGCTAATGGCAGCAGTTTTGCTATCGGTCGGCCGAAAAACAATGTCATTTGTCGATGCCATTTCTGCTTCGATAGACGGTTTTAAAACCATGGTTCCCGCTATGGTTATCCTTATTTTGGCGTGGAGTCTGGCAGCGCTTACCGAACAAATGCATACAGCCGATTACTTGACGAGTATGGTCGAAGGGCGCTTGGCGGTATGGGCGCTGCCTGCGGTTACGTTTCTGCTTTCGGCAGTGGTGGCTTTTTCCACGGGTTCGTCGTGGGGTACCATGGCCATTATCTATCCCATCATGCTTCCCTTGGCTTGGGGACTTTCTATCGAAAGTGGAATTGAGGCTAGCGCAGCCATGGAGATTTTCTTGAATACGACTTCTTGCGTGTTGGCAGGAGCCGTGTTGGGAGATCATTGCTCCCCCATCAGCGATACCACTATCCTGAGTTCCCTTGCGACGCGATGTGATCACTTGCAGCACGTGAAAACTCAAATGCCTTATGCACTGACCGTCGGATTTGTGTCGGTCATTTTCACCACGCTAGCTCCTTTGTTGGCGCTGCCTTGGTTGCTTAATTATTTAATCGGTTTTGGCTTGTTGTACCTCGTCATTTCCCTTCTCGGGAAAAAGGTAACGGCGGATTAGTTTTCGTTCTTCTCTTTTCGGATCACCAAAGGTGGCAGTAGAGTAAAATCAAAGATTAAGGCAAATCCCAAGGTGAGTGTCACGAAGAGTCCTATAAAAAAGGTGCTTTGAAACGAGCTGAAGCATAGGCCGATAAATCCACCGAAAAGAATAATACTCGTGATGATGAGTGCTTTTCCCGTGTGGAGATAGGCGCTTTTCATTGCTTGCAATTCGCTCATGCCCTTCATCAACTCAAGTTTGTAGCGACTCAACAGGTGTATTGTATCGTCCACGGCAATTCCGAAAGCGATGGTAAAGATGATACCCGTGCTCATGTTGAGGTTAATTCCTGCAATGGCCATAATGGCTCCAACGGCCAAGAGGGGGAGAAGATTGGGCGCCAAGGCAATCAATACCATTCTCAGCGATCGGAACATCAGTCCCATCAAGATGGAGATCAGAATGAATGCCGCCCCGAGTCCTTTTGACAGACTCACGACCAAAGTTTGGTTGGTTCGGTCTATCAAGGTGCCTGTTCCCGTGATCGAGATTGACGCATTATCCGCTATCCCCTCCCTTTCGAGAAATGCATTTAATTCATCGTTTTTCAAAGCAAAATGCTTTGCTCCCAAGTCGCCAACCCTTCCCAAAACCCTGACATAGCTTCCATCTTCGGTGGTGATGTTAGAGATTTTTCCAGTCGTCAGGATTTTTTTGTAATCCCTTACCAAGCGGTTTAATTCTTTCTCTTTTTTGGGAAGTCGGTAGAATTCATTTTTTCCTCCGTGGTTGCTTCGGTTAAGTTCTTTTATGACGGAAAGCGGCGAAATGACGGCTCCCACACCGTAACTTTCTTCCAAATACTCGTGGAGCTTGTCGAGTGATCGGAAATATTCGGGATCATTTAAACCCACTTCGGTTTTCCATTTCAAGCCCATATCAAATGGCCGCACTCCCGAAAAATACTGATCGAAGAAAGTAAAATCTTGCCTCAACTTTTCACTCTTTTTTAAATCTTCGAGGAGGTAGTTATTCAAATCTATGGAGGTAATGCTTGCTATCATGACCACGCTGAGTATTCCTGCCACGACGAATACTTTCTTGCGGTTTTTCGTAACTGCATGAAACAACGTCAATAAAAATCCATTCCATCTCGCCGTATTTGCCGTTTCCAAGTATCTCTTTGGTTCGGGAAATAGCGTGAGGCAAGCGGGCATCATGATTATGGCAATGACAAAGGCGGCCATCACTCCGACAGCAGTCAGTACCCCGAATTCCTGGAGGGCGGGAATTCCCGTAAACCAGAGGCTCGCAAATCCGATTGAGGTCGTGACGCTCGTGAGAAGCGTCGCCAATCCTGTGTCGGTGGTCATCAGCTTGATCGACTCCTTTTTAGACAGTCCTTTTTTCAACTCCTCGAGGTATCTGGAGTATAAGTGGACTGCATCGCTCATGCCCACCACAAAGATGACGGGAGGAAGCATGTTGAGCAAAATGCTGATGCCTTTTCCCGCAAGGTTGAGTATGCCCACACTCCATACCACCGCTAAAAGAACTGTGACCATTGGCAGAATTATGCCGCGGGTACTTCTGAACATAATGTACAAAAGAACCACCACGAAGGCCATGGCAAGGCTCATAAATAGCACGAACTCTGTTTGAATTTTTTCGATGAAAACCACTTGGCCTATGGCGCGTCCGGAAATGTGTACTCCGTCGAATTTGTATTCGGAGAGAATGGAATTTAATGACTCTGCCAGCTCGTCACTTTCATCTTTATTCAGAAATTCCTTGGTCATAGCCACGATCGAAATGGCCGATGTATCTGCCGAAAAAAGATTACCGACTACCGAAGGATCGGAAAATACCCGATTGGAATCCAAATCCCTTTTTCCCGAAAGGAGTGGCCGCTGAAAAACAGTTCCCGTAAGGGGTTCTCTCACCCTGATAGTGGTATTGGTAGGAGAGATTACCGAATTGACGTGGGGCATCTCCTCGAGATCCGCAGTGAGTTCTTCGATTTTTAACAAAAAATCTGATTCAAAAACTCCGTCTTCGTTTACCACACCTACCAGAACGAAATCATTGTCGGTGCTGAAGGTGTCGCGGTGAACTTGAAAATATTGGGTGGCTTGATCGTCGGGCTTAAAGAACTTATCGAAGTTGTAATCAAAGCCCGTGTCGGGAAGGGTAGCGCCAAAAAAAGCAGAAACTGCGAGCAGCAGAATCAAGGCGATGATAGAGTTTCGATTATTGATCATTTGACTCCCCAAAGAACGCCGTTATTTATGGTTTGTTCTAAATAAAAAACGCCCTCTCGATTCCGAGAGGGCGTTTACATTTATCTGTTCAGATCCGAATTACTTCTTCTCTTCACTTACTTCTTCAAAGTCGACATCCGTTACTTCTTCGTCACCTTCAGAAGAATTTGCTTCAGGGTTCTCACCTGCATTGCCCTGCGCCTCTTGTTGCGCGCTGTACATTTCTTGTGAAGCGGCTTGGAAAACAGTGTTTAGTTTTTCCATACCCGCGTTCATCGCGTCGATATCCTTCGCTTCGTGAGCTTTCTTGAGCTCTCCCAAAGCATCTTCAATCGGCTGTTTTTTGTCTGCCGGAATCTTATCTCCGAATTCATTCAACTGTTTTTCAGTTTGGAAAATCAGCGAGTCCGCTTTGTTGACAGTGTCAACTTCTTCTTTCGCCTTTCGGTCAGATTCGGCATTTGCCTCAGCCTCTTTCTTCATTTTGTCGATTTCCTCATCGGATAGTCCACTTGAGGCTTCGATTCTGATACTTTGCTCCTTGCCGGTAGCTTTATCTTTAGCAGACACATTCAAGATACCATTGGCATCAATGTCAAACGTCACTTCGATTTGAGGCACACCTCTAGGCGATGGTGGAATGTCTGACAATTGGAAGCGACCAATCGATCTGTTTCCCGCCGCCATCGGACGCTCTCCTTGCAATACATGTATGTCTACTGAAGGTTGATTGTCTGATGCGGTCGAAAATACCTCTCCTTTTTTCGTTGGGATCGTAGTATTTGCTTCGATCAATTTGGTGAAGACTCCACCCATTGTTTCGATACCCAAAGAAAGAGGAGTTACGTCCAATAAAAGAACATCCTTCACTTCTCCGGTAAGGACACCACCTTGGATGGCTGCACCGATCGAAACTACCTCGTCCGGATTCACTCCTTTTGAAGGCTCTTTTCCGAAAAATTTCTTTACGTTTTCGACTACTGCGGGAATACGAGTAGATCCACCAACCAAGATCACTTCGTCGATATCTGATTTACTCAAGCCTGCACTTTTCATCGCTTTCTCACAAGGGTCGATCGTTTTTTGGATCAAGTCGTGAGCCAACTGCTCAAATTTTGAACGAGTCAACGTTTTTACCAAGTGCCGTGGTACTCCATCAACGGGCATGATATAAGGCAAGTTGATTTCAGTAGATGTTCCACTGGACAATTCAATTTTTGCTTTTTCAGCAGCTTCTTTTAAGCGCTGAAGTGCCATCGGATCTTGGGTCAGATCGGTACTGTATTCGTTTTTGAACTCTGTTACCAAATAGTCGATGATCACTTGGTCGAAGTCATCTCCACCGAGGTGGGTGTCACCGTCAGTCGACAGTACTTCAAATACACCGTCACCCAATTCCAAGATCGAAACATCATGTGTTCCGCCTCCAAGGTCGAATACCACTACTTTCACATCTTCACTCTTTTTATCAAGACCGTAAGCGAGAGCAGCTGCAGTAGGTTCGTTGATGATTCTTCGAACCTTTAAACCTGCGATTTCACCCGCCTCTTTGGTAGCCTGACGCTGAGAGTCGTTGAAGTAAGCAGGAACGGTGATTACCGCTTCTGATACTGAAGTCCCCAAGTAATCTTCTGCTGTTTTCTTCATCTTTTGCAAGATGATGGCAGAAATTTCTTGTGGTGTATACTTTCTGTCGTCAATCTCAACACGAGGAGTATTATTGTCTCCTTTCACAACCTTATAAGGAACTCTTCCAGCCTCGTTTTTTACTTCGTCGAAAGAGTTACCCATGAATCGCTTGATTGATGAGACTGTTTTAGTCGGGTTCGTGATGGCCTGTCTTTTTGCAGGGTCCCCAACTTTTCGCTCGCCCCCTTCAGTGAAGGCTACGATTGATGGAGTAGTTCGTTTACCCTCGCTATTTGCAATAACAACAGGTTCATTACCTTCCATTACCGATACGCACGAGTTGGTGGTACCGAGATCTATTCCAATTACTTTACTCATTGCTTTCAATTATGTTTGGTTCGCAAGGAGCAATAGATGTACCGGACGTATTTATTTTGATTTTCGCGCAGTATTGACACAAATCCTGTCAAGGAATGTGACAAAAAGACAGAATGCGCTTATTCAGAGCACACATACTCGCTATTCCCCCAGTCTTGTACGCAGAAGTTGTAGGAGTTTGTCAACGGACTTACGTTGAGCTTCTCCAAGGATCGCTCAGACAAATATGTTTCCCTGGCTTGGGTCGCCACGGAACTAAAAAGACCGATTGCACCATTGGATAGGTTCGTAAATGAACTTAAGACCGGGGTGAATTGACTCACAGGTTGAGATACCTCTAAGTAAGTGTTCAGTTCGGGTGTCGCCCCCGCCAATCGGAACTCGAGCACCTCTATTTCGACATCGGCTAAATCGGGGATCAAATCAAATTGATTTCCCCAGAAAGTATACAGGTTCTCACCAAAAACTGAAATGGGAATCTCGTTTAGGGAGGCGAGTTCTTCATTGCCAAAATCTCCCATATCGTAATCGATAAAGGCTCCTTCTACGCGAGTTCCGTCATTTTGAACATAGTCAAAGTAAATCCTGTATGATGCAGAATAAGACGCAGTAAATTCATCGGTTGTAAACCTGAACGTTTCTGAGGAGAAATTCAAGTTCACACCCGGCAGAACAAAAAACATTCGTACCGGCTCAGAGTTACCTGTAAAATCAGGTCTTTGGATCGTACTTTCTGACAATCCCGGAAATTGCGTTTCAGCGGTGTAAACCTCCTCTTTAATAATTACACTCAATTCAAAGACAAAATCTTCTTGATTGTCCTGTTCATCTTCTGTTAGAAGTTCCTGATCGGTATAATAAAAGCGCACATCTTCATCGTAAAAAATTCCCGGCTCTCTGCTCGGTTTGTCTATTGGTTCAAGAGTGAAGATCCTTAATAGATTTCCATTATCATCGTATTTATTGATTACCGCCTCTACGTCTGCAGGGTCATACTCTACCGAATCTTTAATGATTGAATATTGACTGGGATCACCCGGTCCTAGAAAAGTCTTATTGATTCTTACGAATTGGGTGTCTGCAGTGTAATCCAAAATACCATAGATCACAGGAGTTTCTTCGTAGGGAGCCAAAAGTTCCACCTCCGTTTCGCAAGATGAAAACAGAATAACAACTAAAGTAGATAGGAGTAAAAAAAGGTCGGCTGATCTTTTAATCATGTGTGCTAAAAATTATCTGGCAAATGTAGGGCTTATCAATTGATCGCTTCCAACTCATTTAATAAACGGTACAAAATGACAAGCGGAGGGAATCCAATTATCGCTCTCATTTTTACACGATCGATAAAAACAGTAGGTTTGAGCGATAAATTCAGCTTCATTATGTCAGTACATTCAAATGTGAAACGTGTAACCACCCATACTTTGCAAGAGATGAAGAGCAAAGGCGAAAAAATTGCCATGCTGACTTCTTATGATTACTCCATGGCAAAAATCGTAGATGAAGCAGGAGTGGATGTGATTTTGGTGGGAGACTCCGCCTCCAATGTGATGGCAGGTCATGAGACGACTTTGCCCATAACATTGGACCAAATGATTTACCACGCGGCTTCCGTGGTGAGAGCTGTAAACCGCGCTTTGGTAGTGGTCGACTTACCATTTGGTGCGTACCAAGGAAATAGTAAAGAAGCGCTGACTTCTTCCATCAGAATAATGAAAGAGAGTGGCGCCCATGCCGTGAAAATGGAGGGGGGCTTAGAAATTAAAGAAAGTGTACTGCGTATTCTTTCTGCCGGAATTCCCGTGATGGGCCACCTGGGTCTAACGCCTCAAAGTATTTACAAATTTGGAACCTACACTGTTCGAGCAAAGGAAGAAGAAGAAGCCGATCGGCTCGTTCAAGACGCACTGGCGCTCGAGGAAGCGGGTTGTTTCGGTATTGTCCTGGAGAAAATTCCGGCTAAACTAACCAAGAAAGTTTCAGATCAGCTCACCATACCATCTATAGGAATTGGAGCGGGAGCAGAAGCTGATGGTCAAGTGCTGGTGGTGCACGATATGCTCGGGATTACACATGAATTTAATCCGCGATTTCTGAGAAGGTATTTAAATCTTTACGAAGATATTAAAGGTGCTGTAGGAAATTATGTCGGAGATGTGAGGTCTCGTGACTTCCCGAATGATTCAGAACAATATTAGCAAGTAGGTGCGTTCTACCGTAAAAAACTTAGAAGTTCTATACGAGGACAATCACATCATCGCCGTGAATAAACGAAGTGGTGATTTGGTGCAGGGTGATCATACGGGAGATACTCCGCTCAGCGAGATCGTCAAGGAATGGATACGCATTAAATATCAAAAACCCGGGAATGTTTTCACGGGAGTGGTTCATAGAATCGACAGACCGGTGAGTGGAGTGGTGGTTTTTGCTAAAACGGGCAAAGCTCTGTCGAGGCTCAACGAACTTTTTAAGTCCAAAGAGGTTCAGAAGACGTATTTCGCGGCGGTGTGCTCAAGGCCAAAGAGTGCTGCCGGAACGTTGACTGATTTCCTGATAAAGGATAGTTCCAAGAATAAATCGAGAGCATCTAAAACCAATAAAAAGGGATCTAAAGAAGCTGTTCTTGATTATCAGCACATTTTTTCTTCCGATCGGTACTTCTTTTTAAAAGTAGAGCCCAAGACGGGAAGGCATCATCAAATTCGGGTACAACTCTCGGGAATGGGCTGCTCCATTAAAGGTGATGTGAAGTATGGTGCACCGCGAACCAATAAAGACGGTTCCGTTCATCTGCATGCAAGAACGATTGAGTTTATCCATCCCGTAAAAAAGGAACCTCTCATCATTTCCGCTCCCTATCCAAACGACCCTGTTTGGAATTCACTTTCGGACAATTTAGCTTGAAAAACAGCCACTAGCTGACAAAATGACGCTTAAAATCAGCGCAATGCGCCATATTGACATCTTTTTTATCCTTGTTTGGCGTTGGTATTTCATTTGAGTAAGCGAAAATGAATTGAAAGTTGAACAAAAAATAAAATTATGTCACTCATTAGATTTAAACAACACGCACCGGTAAGAAGCAATTTAGAAAACTTCTTTAACGACTTTTTCGAAGGTGAATTTGGTCAAGAACACATACGGGGAGCAGGATTTGTTCCCGCTGCAAATGTGAAAGAAACGGAGAAGGCTTTCCACATAGAGTTAGCAGTTCCCGGGATGGAAAAAGAAGACTTCCAAATTGAGTTGAACGTTGATCTTCTAACCGTTAAGACAGAAAAAAAAGAAGAAAACAAAGAAGAGGGTGAGCGCTTTTCGAAACGCGAATTCAGTATTCGATCATTCGAACGTTCTTTCAGGTTGCCTGATAACATTGATTTTGAAAAGATCAACGCACGGTACCAAAATGGTATTCTAAAATTAGAAATCCCTAAAACAGAAGTGGAGGAAGACGCGAAAGTTCGTCAAATCGCAATTAACTGATGTCAGATTGGTTTTTATTTTGGTTAAATGATGGGAAGTGCGGACTTTAGTTCGCACTTTCTTTTTGCTTAAGAACGAACGAATGGATTACAAGGACTATTACAAAATTCTAGGTGTCGACAAAAAAGCCTCACAAGCCGAGATAAAAAAGAGGTTCAGAAAGTTGGCTATCCAATATCACCCCGATAAAAATCCTGATGATGCCAAAGCTGAAAACAGATTCAAGGAGGTCAATGAGGCTTATGAGGTGTTAGGTGACGCTGAAAAAAGAAGGAAGTACGACGAGCTAGGGTCGAATTGGAAACATTACGATCAATACAAAAATGCTCAACGTGGCGGTCGAGCCGAAAACTATCAGTACAGCGGCGAGTACAGCGACTTTTTTGGTGGGTCTCGCGGTGGCGGATTTTCTGATTTTTTCAATTCTTTCTTTGGTGGTGGTTTTTCTTCCGCCCGTGGCGCTACCGGTAGTGGTTCTCCGTTCGGGCAACAGTCAAAAGCACGAAGGTCGGTTACGGCAAGAGGTCATTTGAATTTGACATTTGAAGAAGCTTTTCAGGGCGTCAGCAAAACGCTTCAGGTAAACGGCAATAAACTTCGACTCAACATTTCGCCGGGTGCAAAAGACGGTCAGAAATTGAAAGTCGCTGGAAAGGGGCCTCAGGGGGGCGACCTGATCATCGAGCTGAAAGTTGGACAGAGCCTTAACTACAAAATCGACGGAATCAATCTCTACGGAAAAGTTGATGTAGACTTTTATACCGCTACTCTTGGAGGAAAGACAAATGTAAAAACGCCTCACGGTGTTTTTGCGCTTAACATTGCGGCGGGTACCAATAGTGGTAAAAAGCTTCGGCTAAAAGGGAAGGGGATGCCTGAGTATGGTAAAAAAGGAGTACACGGCGATTTTATAGCTGAAATTAATATTTCCGTTCCTACCAATCTGAGTTCAAAAGAAAAGCAATTGCTCGAAGAGCTACGACAGTTGAGATCCGCTAAAGGGTAAAATAAAAATCGTTCGATTTGTAGTTCTGGTACATCTCTTTATCGAACATGTAGTACCGAGCGGGTTTATGAGGTACTCCTTTTTGTTTCTCTTTGAGTGGCACCAAAAAGCTCATTTTGAGAATTTTTCTTCGAAAATTTCGCTTATCTAAGTCAGTCTTTAAGATGGCCTCATAAAGTTTTTGCAATTGACCGAGGGTGAATTTTTCGGGCAAAAGCTCAAATCCCAGTGGTTGATATTTACTCTTGAACTTCAATTCACCTAATGCACCATCGATGATTTCCCGGTGGTCAAATCCCAGATTCGGTAAATTATCAATGTCATACCAAAAAGCTTCTTTGGCAAAACCACTTGCGTGAATCTCATATTGATCAGCGCGAATCAACGAGTAATAGGCCACCGTAATAACGCGAGCATCGGGCTGGGCACGAATTGATTTCAGCCAAGCTAAATCATCCTCTTT
>JGI12210J13797_10821423_pt1 | contig 21575 bp, 18 predicted proteins | sample ElkSlonscriptome_3_FD_13797 | JGI IMG/M metagenome (IMG submission 13797)
GGCGGGTTGACTTCGGCCTAGAGGTTGCCTATTCGTTCCACATTCGTTCACCTTTTCGGTGGGCGCCAGCTTCCGCAAAGCACCCTTGCCCCGGTGCCTCTCGTGGATGCGTCGTTTCGGCATCCGTGCAACCTGCGGATGCAGTCGTGGGAGAATACGCATGCTGACAGCAAAGCAGCACGAACTGATCCGCTTCATCCAGCAACGGCTCGAGGAAACCGGCGTTTCGCCAAGTTTCGAAGAGATGAAGGAAGCACTCGACCTCAAGAGCAAGTCTGGCGTTCATCGCCTTATCTCTGCGCTGGAAGAGCGCGGCTTCATCCGCCGCCTGCCGAACAGGGCGCGCGCGCTCGAAGTGATCCGCCAGCCCGGGGATACCGTGCCCACAGGGCGTGGAACTGCCGGGTTCGACGCGGCGAACGATGCCGTGGCCTCGGTGTCTCGCACGATGCGCGATGCTCCTGAACCGGCCAATGACGTGATCGAAATCCCGCTTCATGGCCGGATTGCAGCTGGCGCCCCGATCGAGGCGCTCGAAGGACAGAACTCTCTGCCCGTGCCCGCGGCTCTGCTTGGCCCCGGTGAACATTACGCGCTCGAAGTTTCGGGTGACTCCATGATAGAAGCCGGCATTTTCGACGGTGATTTCGCGTTGGTGAAGCGGACGGATACGGCGCGCGACGGGGAAATCGTCGTTGCACTGGTCCGGGGTGAGGAAGCCACGTTGAAATACCTTCACAAGGACGGCGGATCGGTTCGGCTCGATCCGGCGAACTGCGCATACGAACCGCAGGTCTATCGGCCAGAAGAGGTTCAGGTTCAGGGCAGACTGGCCGGGCTTCTCCGGCGATATCACTAGGCGACCACGGGAGGCGCGTTCGATCGGCGGGCTGCTATTGGCGGTCGGAAATCGGTTCGGGGGTGCGACGCCGGTCGGCGCTGTATTGCGACGTTGTTTCGCCGGCCGACAAAGCGCGCGAATTCCGCGTGACCGCTCGCTCACGCTTTTCTGCCTGCCCGGAGCCAATCAATCGCGCTCGCCGCGCCACCAGCCATGTTCACCCTGCCCATCGGCGACACTCGTCACCTTGCCGCGTTCAAGGTCGAGGGCGAGACCGCCGCTTCGAACGAGCAACTTGCGATCGGCCTTGAGCCAGGTCGGTCGGCAGGAACGCGGCAGGAAGCGATCGGCGACAACGATATCAACCTGTGCGCAAGCCGCTGCGAGGCGGCGCTCCTCGATCCGGTCGCGATTGCGCGCCATCATCAGGGTCCATGTGCGGCCGCCGCGCTCGATACCGATGACGCAGAACGATCGGGAGCACCGCGCACCGGGCCAATCGACGAGCGGGATCGGATCGGCCGCAACGCCTGCGAGTTCGAGCAGGTTGTCGCGGGTATAGGATGAACGGGTGTCCCTGAGCGTCAGGAGGCGCCGGCCGCCTTCAGGCGTAGTGACCGTGATCCCGACATGACGTCCCTCTCGGCCAATGAGGACGTCGGGGATCGGGGTAGACAGAAGAATGAGGACCGCGGCGGCCACCGGTGCCACCCCAAGCAACCTTGCTCGTCCAGTCCAAAGCCCGAGCCATAGGCCGCCCCCCGTAAACAGCGCGATCGTCAGGCCATCCATCTGCGGCATGAGCTTGACCGCGCCGGGTTGAGATGCGGTAAAATGGGCGATCCACAAAAGCAGGTCGAGCGAGGTTTCGACCAGCCACCAGACAGGCGTGCCCAGTCCCGCCAGGTCGAGCACCAGGGCCAGCGCGATGAGCGGCATCGAGGCGAACGTGACGAGCGGAATTGCGATCACATTGGCCAGGGCTCCGTAGAAGCCAGCCCGGTGAAAGTGGTAAAGGACGATCGGCATCAGCGCGATTTCGATGACGAGGCCGGTGACGAACAGCATGACGATGCGCCGTCCGGTGTGCTGCCACCACGCTTCCTCACGCGGGGCGAGGAAGGCTTTTACCCGCGGCGAGGTGTGCAGAGCGACGATCGAGAGCACGGCTGAGAAGCTCATCTGGAAACTCGGGCCGATCACACTTTCGGGCCACAGCAACATGACGACGAAAGCGGCCGCAGCAACCATTCTCAAGGAGAGCGCATCGCGTCCCATTGCGAGCGCGACAAGCACGAGCAGCGCCGCAACGCAGCTTCTCACGGTCGGCACCTGCGCCCCGGTAAGCAGCGTGTAGCCAACCCCTGCGAGAGCACCAACGCCAGCGGCCAGAACCGGAAGCCGTACGCGCAAGGCGATCGAAGGAAACAGCGCAAGCAGCTTGAGTGCAACAAGGTAGGCGGCCGCGATCACCGCGCTCACGTGCAGCCCGCTGATCGAAAGGAGATGGGTAAGGCCCGAATCGCGCATCGCTTCCCCGTCGGCTTTCGCGATGGCTCCGCGATCGCCGCTTGCGAATGCGGCGGCGATGGTGCCTGCCGAACCGTCCACCTGGCCTCTCACATGTTCCGACAAGGCGCGCTGGACAGGCGCTATTCCGACATCGTGCGATGCTGGCTCGACGATCACGAGTTCGCCAATCAGGCTGCCGGTCGCCGCCAGCTCCCGAAACCATGCCGCGCGAGCGAAATCGTAGGCCCCGGGCAACATGGGGCTCGCCGGCGGCATGAGGCGCACACGCATGCGCACGACCGCCCCCTCCGCAGCCGTTCCTCGTCCTGTCTCCGCCTCTGCTGCGGCCAGCGCGCCGAGCGGCACGTTGACCCGGATCTTGCGGCTTTCGCCCGTCCCGGCATCGCGTATCGCGAGTGTCAGGCGAACGCGGTCTTGCGAGGGCTGGTCCTCCCGGTCGAGGACGAAGCCCTGCACCCGCTCGATCACCGGGCGCTCGATCGGCTCGGCCCCGACGATCTCGGAGCGCGCCCAGATCACCGCCGTGCCAGCGGCGAAGAGGACGCAGACCGCGATCACGGCACGGCGCAGATGGCCACGCTCTTCGGCCATTGCCGATCCCCGGGGCCAGATCGCAAGTGCCGTAAGCGCGACAAGAACGCTCGAACCGATCGCGGCAAGCCATTGCCAGGGGCCGGGCAAGGCGAACCACGCAAGAATACCGCAGGCGAACGCCACCGCCAGCCAGGGTGCGCGGTCGAAACCTGCTTCGGCCAGGAACCGCTCGGCCCGCGAAAGCCCTGCCGAGCGCCATCCGTCGAACCCGCCGGCGCTGGACAAGCCGGGATGCGTTTGCCAAGGGCGCGCGGGAGGGTTTTCGGTGGCGAACCCGGCAGCATCGCTGCCTTCGCCGCCGTCTCCCATTGGTATGATCGGCGCATTGTCCATCGGCCACCTCCCCCCAGGGTCAAGGCCAGTCGCAAGTTGCCGTATTTAAAAGGAATTCGTATCCCATGGCAAGCGAAAGCACAGCGGCCGTCGTCACGCGCTTCGCGCCCTCCCCGACCGGCCTTCTCCATATCGGTGGCGCGCGCACCGCGCTGTTCAACTGGCTCTTTGCGCGTCACAACGGAGGCAAGGCGCTCCTGCGGATCGAAGACACGGACAAGAAGCGGTCGACGCAGGATGCGATCGACAGGATCCTCGAGGGTCTCGAATGGCTCGGCCTCGATTATGATGAGGACCCCGTCTTCCAGTCGCACCGTGCTGAGCGCCATGCCGAGGTAGCGCTGAAGCTGCTGGAGGCGGGTCACGCCTACAAGTGCTTTGCCACTTCCGAGGAACTCGAGGAAATGCGGGCCGAGCAGCGCGCACAGAAGAAACCGATGCGCTATGATGGGCGCTGGCGCGACCGCGATCCGTCCGAAGGGCCGGAAGGCGCGCCTTACACGATCCGGCTCAAGACCCCCCTCACCGGGACGATGACGATCGCCGACCGGGTCCAGGGCGATGTCTCGGTCGCCAATGAGGAAATCGACGACTACATCATCCTACGCGCCGACGGCAGCCCGACCTACATGCTCGCGGTTGTGGTGGATGACCACGATATGGGCGTCACCCACGTCATCCGCGGCGACGACCACCTCAACAACGCCTTTCGCCAGCTGCCGATCTACCGGGCGATGCAGGAAATCGAAAGTGGCTGGGCCTATCCCGTTTACGCTCACATCCCGCTCATCCATGGCTCCGACGGGGCGAAGATGTCGAAGCGCCACGGCGCGGTAGGAGTGGCGAGCTATCGCGACGAACTCGGCATTTTGCCCGATGCCATGTTCAACTACCTTCTGCGGCTTGGCTGGGGGTACGGCGACCGCGAGGAGATCGGCCGCAAAGAAGCGATCGAGCTGTTCGACCTGTCCGGTGTCGGCAAAAGCCCCTCGCGTTTCGACCTCAAGAAGCTCGAAAACCTGAACGGGCACTACATCCGCGAGGCGGACGATGCGATGCTGGCCGATCTCGTCCTCCCCCACCTGCCCGGAGGGGCCGATCGCGGCTTGCTGATCGAGGCGATGCCGCTGCTCAAAGTCCGTGCGAAGAATCTCAACGAAATTGCTGATGGTGCAGGCTTTCTGTTCGCCACGCGCCCGCTCGTCATGACCGAAAAGGCGGCAGGCCTTCTCGACGAGGAGGGACGTGCGCGCCTTGCACTGATCTCGCGGTCTCTGACGCAGGAAAATCACTGGACAAGCGAGGCACTCGAAGCCACTACGAAGGCGCTCGCCGAGGAACTGGGATTGGGCCTGGGCAAGCTTGCGCAACCTATGCGCGCCGCACTCACCGGGACGACGACCTCGCCCGGTATTTTCGATGTTCTGGTCCTCTTGGGACGGGAAGAAGCCCTCGCACGGCTCGACGCGCAGGCAGCCTGACGGTCGCCGCAGCGCGGAGCTGCAAAGGGGCAAAGGATAGAGCAGGAGATACATCTTGGCAGACAAGCACGCCAAACTCGAGCTTGGTGGCGAAACTCACGAATTTCCCGTCCTGAGCGGCAGCACCGGACCGGATGTAGTCGATATCCGCAAGCTCTACGGTTCGACCGGGCATTTCACCTTCGACCCGGGCTACAAGTCGACCGCGAGCTGCGAAAGTGCGCTGACCTATATCGACGGAAATGAGGGTGTGCTGCTCCATCGGGGCTATCCGATCGGCCAGCTGGCCGAACATTCCTCGTTCATGGAAGTCGCCTATCTCCTGTTGAACGGCGAGCTTCCCAGCGCGGAAGAGTTCGACGATTTCAACTACACCATCACCCGCCACACCATGCTGCACGAGCAGCTGCGCCAGTTCTACCAGGGCTTTCGCCGCGATGCGCACCCGATGGCGATCATGTGCGGCGTGGTCGGTGCGCTGTCGGCGTTCTACCATGACAGCACCGACATCTCGGACCCCGAGCACCGCAAGATCTCCAGTCACCGCCTGATCGCCAAGATGCCGACGATCGCGGCGATGGCCTACAAGTATGCGATCGGCCAGCCCTTCATGCAGCCGGACAACTCGCTTTCCTACACCGGTAATTTCCTGCGCATGACCTTCGGAGTTCCGGCCGAGGAATACGAGGTGATCCCGGCAGTCGAGCGGGCGATGGACCGGATCTTCATCCTCCATGCCGACCACGAACAGAACGCCTCGACCTCGACCGTGCGGCTTGCAGGCTCTTCGGGCGCGAACCCCTTTGCCTGCACGGCCGCGGGCATTGCCTGCCTGTGGGGCCCGGCGCATGGCGGCGCGAACGAGGCGGCGCTCAACATGCTGCGCGAGATCGGCACTCCGGACAAGATCCCGCACTATATCGAGCGCGCCAAGGACAAGAACGACCCGTTCCGCCTCATGGGCTTCGGTCACCGCGTCTACAAGAACTATGACCCGCGCGCGACCGTCATGCAGAAGACCGTCCGAGAGGTGTTCGATGCGCTGAACGTGAAGGACCCGGTGTTCGAAACCGCGCTGAGGCTGGAGGAAATCGCCCTCAACGACGATTATTTCCGCGAAAAGAAGCTGTTCCCCAACGTGGACTTCTATTCCGGTATCATCCTGTCGGCGATCGGTTTCCCGACCACCATGTTCACCGCGCTTTTCGCCCTCGCCCGCACAGTCGGCTGGGTCGCGCAGTGGAACGAGATGATTTCGGATCCCGCCCAGGTGATCGGCCGTCCGCGCCAGCTCTATACCGGCCCGACAGAGCGCGACTACATTCCGCTCGAGAAACGCTGAGCGCGCATGGGAGCCGGAACGATGGGGCGGTCCTTCCTCGTGCTTGCCTTGCAGGTGCTGGGGGCCGCCCTCGTCGTCTCGGGCCTACTCTGGGCGCTACAGGGGCTTGGCATCGTCATGTGGCCCCCGGACAGCTTCATGCTGGGTATGCGCGAATGGGCGCTTTACGGAGCGATTTCCGCTGCGATCGGCGCGCTTCTGATATGGGCCGGAAGCCGGGTCCGACGGCGTTAGCCGGATTTGCCATTCGAGCAGGCTGGCAGGTCCAAGCGGAACACCGCACCGCCGCCTTCATCCACCGTTTGCGCAGCGACAGTCAGATCGCCGCCCATGGCCCGTGCTAGCTGGCGAGAGATGTACAGGCCCAGACCCGACCCCTCGCCATTATCGCGTCCGAGACGCTCGAACTTGTCAAAAATACGCAGGGCCTGCTCCTCGGTCACCCCGGGACCCTCGTCGCTCACCGTCACGGCAACGAGGCGCGCGCCTTCATGGTCCTCGCCCTCATGAGTTCGGACGGTCACCCGGCTCCCGGCGGGGGAATAGGCGATCGCATTGCCGATCAGGTTCATCAGCACCTGCAGAACGCGGCGAAATTCGGCCGTGGCATGGCAGGTCTCGCGCTCGTCCGGCAGTTCGATTGCAATGCCGTGCGCCTGCGCTCGCACCCCGAGAATGCCCGCTGCCCGGCGCGCCGCATCGACCAGATCCACCTTTTCCCTCGCGGCCCGGAAACCGGGCGCTTCGACCACTTCGAGATCGGCAAGATCGTCAAGCATGCCCGAGAGGTGCTGACCCGCCGCGGCGATCGTCCCGGCATATTGCGTATATTCCTCGCGCAGGGGCCCGGCGAGGCGGGCCCGGATCGTTTCGGCATTGGCTATGATGCGCGCGATCGGCTGCCGCAGCACCGGGGTAAGCGCGCTGCCGATCAGACGAGTGCGCAAGGAGGCCGGTTGCTCTTCCTCGCTATCGCCCCCCCCTGCATCGTCAAGCGGTTCGTCGGGGATCAGCAGCCACTCGAAGGCAACTGGCGCCGCGCTCGCCGGTCCGAGCGGCAGGAGCCGGGCACGCCAATGCCGACCCGATCCGGGCAAGAGGCAACGGGCCCCGTCCATCAGGCGCCAATGAAGCGGCTGGTGATGCGATACATCCTGGAGGGAGACGTAATCGGTCCAGACTCGCCCGGGATCGCGAGCTACAGCGGATCCGAGCTCGCTTGCATCGGGTGAGCCGACCTCCACCAGCTGAACGCGCTGCTGCCCATCGAGCCGCCCGCTTGCCCCCGCAGTGGCCCGGTCTGCCGCATCGAGCTGCTCGGCATACTCGCCTGCGGCCGATAACGCATGAGGATGGCGTTGCCAGTTTTCTACCAGCATTTCGCAGCCAGCGCCTTCGCCTTCCGGGCGGGGATGAATGCGGACAAAGCCGGTCACCAGGTCCTCGCCGTCATGGGCGCCGAATTCGCGCGCAATGCGCAGTCCCATACCGCGCGCCTGCCGCACCAGTTCGAGCAATTCCGGAACCGCGAGCATGCCCGGCACCTTGCCTCCGCATGCGATCTGGAGTTCGGCAAGCGGCTCGTCCGCATTGACGAGACGATCGTCTCTGTCGGTCAGCCCGCGCGCGGCGAGCAAAGTGTCGTCGCGATCGATCATCGCTCGATATCCACCACGCGCGCTTCGGATCGGGCAAGGATTGCCTGAGCCCTGTCCGGAGCGATCTCTCCGATCACTTCGGGAACGCTGATTCCGGGCTCGAGAACGAGAAATTGCCGCTCGATCGCTTCCGCATCTAACCCCGCCGCGCGAAAGGCGAGTGCAAGCCGCGCGGCCTGGCTTTCGTGGCAGGCGACCACTGCATTGTCGCGCGACTGTCGGGTAAGCGAGGCGAGCGCGGTGGCGAACAGGGCAAGCCCGGCATGTTCGAGCTCCAGCGCCGCGACCGCGCCGTTGCCCATGGCTGAAACGAGCCGTGCGAGCAGTCCGCCCCGGCTCGCGCCTTCGTCATAGGACTGCTTCAGGCGATCCACCGCGGTTTCGGGCACGCCCTCGCCGTCTCTGTCGCGCGCACCGTTCTGCCAGCATTCGATCACGGCGAGCAAGAGCTCTGCCGGAAGTTCGGCCAGCGGCATGTCCATGCGCCGCTGGCTTTGAATGAAGCGGGACTGGGCCGCGAGCGTCGCCATGGCAAGTTCGGCGATCGCGGGCTTTTCCGATGCGATCAGCTCCTGCAACAGCGGGCTCAGCACGGGATCGATTGAGGTGCGCCGCTCGAGCCGTTCGGCCAGGTGGCTTTCCATAGCGAGGACGTAGGAATGGCCGAGCACGAAATGATCCGCGGCGAGCCGGGCGCCAAGCGCTTCGACCGCCTCGGCAGGTTCGGGATTGGCGCGTGCGTGGCTGCCCTGCATTTCGGGCCGCTCCGCCGCCAGCAATTGCCGTGCGAGATGTTCGAGCATGCCGCGCACCCGCGCCACGATCGCATCGCTGACCATGGCGTTGCCGTGGCTTGCGAGCATATGCGCGAGCACCGGTGCTATCCCACGAAGCGAACGATCACCGCGCGCGAGTTCCTCCTTGAGGAGGCGCTCGACACTGATATCTTCCCCGGAAATGCTTGTTGCAGCCTGCGCCATACCGTGCCGATTACAGGAGTATAGTTAAGCCTGCGTTAGCTCAATCACGGTCCGGACGCAGCAGCAATCGCGCGAACTCCGAGATGCCGGTTTTCGCGGTAGCAGACGCGTCAGCCGCGGGAGCGGCCCGAGAAGCGGGCAATTACATTCTCGATGTCCCGGATAGCCGCCGGTTCACCCGGAGCCGACGCGAGCGCATTCTCTGCCGCAGCCAGCAATTCCTCGGCATGGAAGCTCGCGGCCAGTCCCTTCAGTCGCATTGCCGCGACGTTCCAGTTGCCATCGCATCGCGAGCGCCTCAGCAAGTCGAGCTGGCGCGCGGCGCTGTCGAGGAAGGCCTCGCGCAATTCCCCCATCAGCGTGGGATCATTTCCCGCTGCTGCCGCGATCGTCGCGTCAAGGGCACCGCTTTCATGAACCATGCCGCGACTTATCCGCGATTCAGTTAAAGCAGGGTTTATCATGCCACCGGGTATGGTATTGATAATCCATGTCGGGTGGTCATCACATCAGAGCGATCGGACGGGGTGAAGGCCCCAGGGCACCACTAGAGACGGAGCAAACGGCTCCGCCTTCCGAAAACGGTGAGGACGATGACGTGTTCCTTCTCGAAGAGGAGGCAATCGACGGCGATGGATGGCATCCTTCGGAGGATGAGGATGATATCGCTTCATCCGATGCGGCCCGTTTTGGGTGGATAGCGCCGCTGATCGCGGTTCTTGCCGTCCTCGGCTGGAGCGCATTCTATGGCTGGGCCCTGCGCGGCGAATTCGTTTCTGCCCAGGCCCCCGCTCCTTCGGTATGGGTTCGCTGGATCATCGACTGGTCGGTTCCCGTTCTGCTGATCGGGGTCGCCTATCTCGTCGCCATGCGCAATTCCCGGGCCGAGGCGAAGCGTTTCGCCTCTTCCGCAGCCCTGCTCAGCCGCGAAAGCAGCGAGCTTGAAGGGCGGCTGACCGTCGTCAATCGTGAACTGAGCCTCGCGCGCGAGTTTCTCGCGGCGCAATCGCGCGAACTCGAATCGCTTGGCCGCATTGCGAGCGAGCGCATCTCGAATCACGCGGGCGAGTTGCAGCAGCTGATCACCGACAATGGCGCGCAGGTCGAGGCGATCGGGTCCGCAAGCGAGACCGCGCTTTCCAACATGAACCGACTGCGCGACGACTTGCCGGTGATTGCCAATTCGGCGCGGGACGTGTCCAATCAGATCGGCAATGCGGGACGCACCGCCCAGGCCCAGCTTGCCGAACTGGTCGCCGGTTTCGAGCGGCTCAATCAATTCGGCTCCGCCAGCGCAAGCCAGGTCGCGTCGTTCGGCAGAAAGGTCTCGGAAACCCTCGGGGGCTTCGAGGAGCAGCTTTCGGCGATCGAAACGCTGGTGGCCGGCCGCTTTGCCGAACTGGGCGAGCAAGCGGAAAGTTATCGCGAAACCCTGGAAGACACCGAGAGCAAGGCGCTCACCGCACTGCGCGAGCGCGTCGCCGCGCTGCGTGACGAGAGCGAGACGGCGGCGGCCAGGTTGCGCGAGAGCGAAGACGCTGCGCTCGTCCGCCTGCGTGGGGCGAATGATCACCTGCATGACCAGATCGCAGAGACAATCGCCACGGTCGAAGGGCTTGATCGGCAAGCGATGGAAGCGGCGCGTGAGCGGCTCAAGGAACTGCACGAGGAAGCCGGGCGCTTCGACGACCGGCTCGAGGCTCGCGACCGCCGTTTCATGGAAGAGATGCGGCGCCGCCAGGACGAATTCGAAACGCGCGAATCGCAGGCCAGCGAAGTGCTCGCTCAACGGCTAGCCGACCTTGACGAAGCGCTTTCCCAGCGGCGCGAAGGACAGATCGAGGAGACGGAAAAACTCGTCGCCCACGGCCGCGACATGACCGCGGAGGTGGAGCGGCTCGGTATCCTGATCGCGCAAGTCGCCCAGCAATCGCAAACGACCCGCGAGACGCTTGGCAGCGGAATGGGTGCGCTCGGACAGCAGCTTGCCCAACGACGGGAAGAACTCGCCGAGACCGAGCAACAGCTTGCCGAACTCACCAATTCCGGCATTCGCCTGCTCGAGATCGTCCAGTCCGGTGCGCGCCATGCCCGCGAAGACCTGCCCGAGGCGATTGACGCGGCAAGCGGCGAGCTCAGGTCCGTCGAGGAGCGTGCGCAGGCGATCGAGGGCCTCATACTCGCGGCCAAGGGTCACGGCGGCGAATTGTCGGACTATCTCGTAAGAACGAAGGGCGAAATCGAGGCGGCCGACGATTCGATCGGGGAACTCGCCGAAAAACTGGCGGAACATTCTCAAGACGCGCTTGCGAAGCTGAATGGTCTGAGAGGCGGATACGCCGAGTTGACCAGTGCGGCGAGGGGGTATGCCGGTAGCGCGCAAGAACGTCTCCATGAAGCGCTCTCGGACTTGCGCGAAGCGACGAAAGCGACTTTCGAAGCGCTTGACGAGGGTACGCGCGAGAGGCTCGACAAGCTGGCGGGCGAAATGGGTGAGCGGGCAGTCGGAACTTTCGAACGTGTCGTGCGCGACGAAAGCGCGGAAACGATCGGCCGGATCGAACAGGCCGCGGCCCAGGCCTCGGATGCCGGGCGTGAGGCGGCCGCGCAATTGCGCGATCAGCTTGCCCGGGTCAGCGAACTCGCCGGCAATCTGGAACACCGCGTATCCCGCGCACGCGAGCAGGCCGAGGAAAAGGTCGGAAACGACTTCGCCCGGCGCATGGCACTGATCACCGACAGCCTCAATTCCGCATCTATCGATATCGCCTCTGCGCTCTCGACCGAGGTGACGGACACCGCGTGGGACGCGTATCTGAAAGGCGATCGCGGTATCTTCACGCGCCGCGCCGTGCGGCTGATCGATACAGGCGATGCGAAGCGGATCGCCGGGCTCTACCGGTCGGATCCGGATTTCAGGGCGGCAGTCGCGCGCTACATCCACGATTTCGAAGCGATGCTGCGCGCGATGCTCTCCACTCGCGACGGCAATGCGCTGGCGGTTACAGTGCTGGGGTCGGATGCCGGCAAGCTCTACATCGTGCTCGCCCAGGCGATCGAGCGCCTTCGCGATTAACGCTGCAGGTCCGCCGGCGGTTCGGGCATGAAGTCGAGATCGTCAGCTGTGATCCAGCCCTGCCTGTAATTGACGACGTAGATACCCGTCAGAACCGCGGCGAGAACGGTCGCGCGCAAAGCGAGCCGGCCGGGGCGGAAATTGACCGGGGCGCTTTCGGCCTGGCCCGGGACGCCTTGCGTTCCCTCCTCTTCGGCCGTGCGCACGCCGAAGGGAAGCATGACGAAAGCGGTGGCGATCCAGACGAGAAAATAGATCGCCAGGATCGATGTCCATTCCATTGCGCTCAGGCCCCCGGCATCAGGACGCGGACCTGCGGGCGCTTGCCCGACCAACGCTGCGCGGCGCGGCGGGCAGCAAGGCGAGCGGCCTCGTGTATCGCTGGGAGATTGCGCGCATCAGCGCCCTTGAGCTTGCCGACCGCTTTCAGGATGTCCTTCTGCGCCTCGGCCACGAAATCCGCCATATCCTCGTCGAGCGGCAGGCCGATCGCCTCGATCAGCGGGGTCTCGCCCGGAACGAGCACGACGATCAGAATGCCCTCATGAGCGATCCTGCGGCGCATGACGACGGCGTCGCCATCGGAGGGCGCGATGATATCGCCGTCGAGCACGAGCCGGCCGTTGCGCACCTGGGCAAGCCTGCCGGGCTCCCCTGGTGCGAGGCGAACGATGTCGCCATTTGACTGCACGACGGCCTTCGGAATCTGGCATGCCTTTCCAAGCCTCGCCTGCTCGGTCATGTGCTTCATTTCGCCATGGACGGGTACGAGGACCTGCGGGCGGAGCCAGGAATAAAGCGCTTCGAGTTCCGGGCGGCCCGGGTGGCCGGAGACGTGGATCAGGCTCTGCCGGTCGGTCACCATCGTGATCCCGCGCGCGGCAAGCTGGTTCTGGACCTTACCGATCGCGATCTCGTTACCGGGGATCTGGCGCGAGGAGAACAGCACGACATCGCCGCTCGAAAGCTCGATCGGGTGATTGCCTTCCGCGATCCGCGAAAGCGCGGCGCGCGGTTCCCCCTGCCCGCCCGTCGCGAGGATCAGCACCTCACCGCGCGGCAGGCCCATGGCGGTATCGAAATTGACCGTCTCGGGAAAATCCTCAAGGTAGCCATTGTCCTGTGCAACCTCGATGATCCGGTCGAGCGATCGGCCCGCGACGCAGACGCGCCGGCCGGTCTCTCGCGCGACCTCGCCCAGGGTCTGGAGCCGTGCGACATTGCTTGCGAAGGTCGTCACCAGCACGCGTCTGCCCGCATGCCGCGCAACCTCCTCCATCAGCGCACGATGAACCGCACCTTCGGAACCCGAAGGCTTCGGATTGAAAACATTGGTCGAATCGCAGACGAGCGCGAGCACGCCCTCATCGCCCATTGCCCGTAATTCCTCCTCGGTGGTCGGCTCGCCAATGATCGGGTCTTCGTCCAGCTTCCAGTCACCGGTGTGGAAAATGCGCCCATGGGGCGTGTCGATCAGCAGCGCGTTTCCTTCGGCGATCGAATGCGCGAGAGGGACATAGGTGATCTTGAAAGGACCGAGTTCGATCCGCCCGTGATCCTCCTCGATGATGTTGAGTTCGACTTCGCCGAGCAGTCCTGCCTCTTCCAGCTTGCGTGCGACCAGGTCGGCAGTGAAAGGCGTCGCATAGAGCGGAACGCCAAGCTCGCCGGCGAAATAGGGGACAGCGCCGATATGATCCTCATGGGCATGGGTGAGGACGATGCCGAGAAGGTCCTTGCGCCGATCCTCGATGAATTCGAGATCGGCGAAGACGAGGTCGATTCCGGGATATTCGCCCCCCGAAAAGGTCATGCCCAGATCGACCATCAGCCACTTGCCGTCACAGCCGTAGAGATTGACGTTCATCCCGATCTCGCCCGAGCCGCCGAGCGCGAGGAAGAGCAGTTCGTCCTGGGGTCTGAAATTCTTGTCCACGTTATTCGAAATCCTCAGCCTTGCGCGGCCTGCTGTGCGAGAATGCCGAGCCCTTCAACCGTCAGGTCGGCGTCGACATGATCGAACATGTCGGTCGCCTCGTCGAACAGGATGGCGAGCCCGCCAGTGGCGACGACCTGCGCCGGACGGCCGATCTCGGCGCGCATGCGTTCCACGAGCCCTTCCATCATCGCGACATAGCCCCAGAAGACGCCGATCAGCATCTGGTCCTCGGTGTTGCGACCGATGACACTCTTGGTCTCGGGTGCACGGATCGCGATTCGCGGAAGCTTGGCCGTCTTGCCGACCAATGCATCGAGCGAGAGGTTGATCCCGGGCGCGATCGAGCCGCCCTTGTAGGTGCCGTTGAAATCGATCGCCTCGAACTTGGTCGCAGTGCCGAAATCGATCACGATGAGGTCACCGCCATATTTCTGATGCGCCGCGAGAATATTGAGCGCGCGGTCAGCGCCGAGCGAGGAAGGTTGGTCGACATCGATCTCGAACCGCCAGCGCGCTGCCCCCTGCCCGGCGAAAAGCGGGGTAATTCCGAAATATTTCTGTGACAGGACCGTGAGGTTGTGATCGGCACGCGGCACGACCGAGGCGAAAATGATCTGAGTGATATCGGAGCGTTCGACGCCCTCGATATTGAGGAGCTGCAAGAGCCAGACGGCATATTCGTCGCCCGTGCGTCGCGGATCGGTCGCGATGCGCCAGCGCGCGCGGACCTTGCGCGCATCGCCCTCCCCATCGAAAAGGGCAAAGACGACATTGGTGTTTCCGACATCGGCGGCAAGCAGCATGGGTATTCCGGCCTCTTCCTAGTCCACGTCGCCCGCGCGAATGACATGTTCCGATCCATCCGCCAAGCGCAGACGCAGGGCCCCGTCGCTTGTCTCAAGCCCTGCAAAACGCCCCTCGATCGGTTCGCCCTGCCCGTCATGGACGCGCATCGACGATCCGGGGGCGTGGATCGAACTGGCAAGAAAGCGCTGAAGCATGACCGACAGTCCCTCCCTGCGCCATTCGGCGAGGCGGGCAGCGAAGGCTTCGGCGAGACCGTGGGCGAACGTTTCGAGCTCTGGCACTATGCCTTGATCGGCGATGGATGCGGTCTTGCGATCCGGCAGGTCAGGCGCGCTCACGAGATTGACGCCGATACCAACCACGACATTGTTTCCGACCATTTCCAGCAATATGCCTGAAAGCTTTCCGCCGCCGAGTAGCACATCGTTGGGCCATTTGAGCGAAAGGTCCGCCTCCTCGCCTATCGCGCGCCGCGCCGCGTCATGGACGGCGAGCGCCGCCACGAAGCTCAACGAGGCAGGTGGCGGATCACGATCGAGCCGCCGGACGAGGGTCGATCCCATGAAATTGCCCGAGCCATCGAACCAGGTCCGCCCGTGCCGTCCACGTCCCTCGCTCTGACGGCGCGCGACGAGCCATTCGCCCTCACCGCCTGCCCTCCCCTCACGGATGAGAGCGGCCAGATCGGCATTGGTCGATCCCGCCTCTTCAACGATGCGGATGGAGGGCGTGCCGCTCAAACCGCGAAGAACAGCGAAGCGGCGGCCTTGTCGGCCAGATCGGTGAGCGACGGAGTGAGCAAATAGCCCAGCGGCGAAAGCAGCGCGGCCATCAGGAACAGCAGTGCCCAGTGCCCGGTTCCGCTTTTGCCGGTGACGAGACCGACCGGCTCGTCGAAGAACATCACCTTGACGAACTTGATGTAGTAGAACGCCCCGATCACGCTCGCCGCGATGGCGATCGCTCCGAAAGCGATAAGCCCCGCATCAACCGTCGCCTGAAAGATCACGAACTTGCTGTAGAAGCCAAGCAGCGGCGGGATGCCGGCAAGGCTGAACATGAAGATCAGCAGGCACCATGCGATCGCCGGCTGCGTCACCGACAGCCCACGGATGTCGCCAAAGGTCTCGTAGAGCCCTCCTTCCTCGCTGCGCAGCATCAGGAGCGCAACGAAACTGCCAAGGCTCATCGCGACATAGATGAAGAGGTAGACCAGCATCGCCGAGGCTCCGGCCTCGCTCGCCACCGCAAGGCCGAGCAGGATGAAACCGACATTGTTGATCGAGGAATAGGCGAGCAGGCGCTTGAGGTTTTCCTGCCCGATCGCGCCCAGGGCGCCGAAGATGATAGAGGCGAGCGCGGCGAACATGACGATCTGCTGCCAGGCGAGCACCTGCCCGCCGAACACGTCATACACGACCCGCGCGGTGAGGCCGATTGCCGCGACCTTGGGCGCGGTAGAGAAAAATGCGGTGACCGGAGTCGGCGCGCCTTCGTAGACGTCGGGCGTCCACATGTGGAACGGCACGGCCGAAATCTTGAAGGCCAGCCCAGCAAGCACGAAGGTCAACCCGAACAGCGGGCCATAGGCCAGTTCGCCCAGAAGCCCCGCCCGCACCGTGTCAAAATTGGTCCCACCGGTGAAACCGTAAAGCAGGCTCATCCCGTAGAGCAGGATGCCCGAGGCCAGCGCGCCGAGAACGAAATATTTAAGCCCCGCCTCGCCCGATTGCTGGCTGCGCTTGAGGATCGCGGCGAGAACGTAGGCCGAGAGGCTGTTGAGCTCGAGCCCGAGATAGAGCGACATGAAGTCATTGGCCGACACCATGATGCTCATGCCGAGCACGGCGAAGACCACCAGCACAGGATATTCAGCCCTTGTGCCGCGGTCGAGACCGGCCGCCTCGCTGTCGAAGAAGCGCGGCGCGACCATCAGGCAGGCGATCGCGGCAAGGTAGATCAGCGCCTTCGCGAAGAGGGCGAAGCTGTCGATCTTGAGCAGCCCGCCGAAAGCGAGCGTGTCGGGGCCGTCCATGCCGGTATGCAGGCCCGGCACGAGCAGGAAACCTGCCCCGAAAAGGCCGGTCGCGGCGAGAATCGTGATGGTGCGCGCCGCCTTGTCGCCTGCCCATGCCGCGACGAGCAACAGGGCAAGGCCGGTGCCGACAAGCACCAGTTCGGGCGCGATCAGCGCGAAACTTGCGGGAAAGTCCATCAGTGCTCTCCCTCCTCGCCATGCGCTTCGTCCGGCAGGGCATTGGCTGCCTCCTCGCGCGGCGGACCGGCGGCAAGCCGGCTGTCGCTCTCCGGCGCTGCGGACGCGATCCGCGCATCGAGCGCGGCGATGTCGGAGCGCATCGGAGCGATGAAGCTTTCGGGGTAGACGCCCATCCACAGCACGACTGCGACAACCGGGACCAACATTGCCCATTCGCGGCCAGAGAGGTCGCCCATGCGCGCGGCGTCCTCGTTCTTCTGAACGCCGAAGGCGACGCGGCGGTAAAGGTAGAGCATGTAGGCAGCGCCAAGGATGATGCCGGTGGTGCAGATCAGCGCGGTCCAGGTCGAGACCTGGTATATCCCGGCGAGCGAAAGGAATTCGCCGACAAAGCCGCTCGTTCCCGGCAGGCCGATCGAGGCCATCGTGAAAAAGAGGAAGAACATCGCGTAATAGGGCATGTTGATGGAAAGCCCGCCATAGCGGTCGATTTCGCGGGTGTGCAGGCGATCGTAGATCACGCCGACGCACAGGAAGAGCGCGCCCGAAACGAGACCGTGGCTGAGCATGAGGACCATCGCCCCTTCCAGCCCCTGCACGTTGAAGGCGAACAGGCCAACCATCACGATCGCCATGTGCGCGACCGATGAATAGGCGATCAGCTTCTTCATGTCGTGCTGCACCAGCGCGACGAGCGAGGTGTAGACCACCGCCACCATGGCAAGCGCAAAGACGAACCAGGCGAGGTCAGCGGAGGCATCGGGGAACATCGGAAGACTGAACCGGATGAATCCATATCCACCGAGTTTCAGCAGCACGCCCGCGAGGATAACGGAGCCGGCGGTCGGTGCCTGCACGTGCGCATCGGGCAGCCAGGTGTGGAACGGCCACATCGGCACCTTCACCGCGAAACTCGCGAAGAAGGCGAGCCACAGCCAGGTCTGCGCCTCGACCGGGAAGTCGTAGGCCATCAGCGTCGGGATGTCGGAAGTGCCGGCTTCGGCCGTCATCCAGAACATCGCGATCAGCATCAGGACCGAGCCGAGCAGGGTGTAGAGGAAGAACTTGTAGCTCGCGTAAATGCGATTGTCCCCGCCCCACACGCCGATGATGAGATACATCGGAATGAGGCTCGCCTCGAAGAAGATGTAGAACAGGAACAGATCCTGCGCGGCGAATACGCCGATCATCAGCACTTCCATGAGCAGGAACGCGCTCATGTATTCGCCGACGCGCTTGCTGATGGCGTCCCAGCTCGCGAGGATGCAGATCGGCATCAGGAAGACGCTGAGCATGATCAGCATCAGTGCGATACCGTCGATCCCGAGCGCGTAGGAGAACCCCGCGAACAGTTCGGCCCGCTCGGTGAACTGCCACTGCGCGCCGCCGATATCGAAATTGAGCCACAGCACCGCGCCTAGCGCAAGCGTGACCATGGTCACCGCCAAGGCGATCCCGCGCGCGGCGCTAGCGCTGGTGAACAGGCAGAGGATCGCGCCGACAAGCGGCACGAGCATCATCGTCGTCAGGATGGGAAAGCCTTCCATTACAGCTTCGGCCCCTAGAGAAGAACGTAGGTCATGGCGGCGACGAGGCCGAGCAGCATGACCAGTGCATAGGTGTAGAGATAGCCCGACTGGATCGACTTGGCCGCGACCGAGCCGCGCTGGACCGCCCAGGCGACGCCATTGGGTCCGAACCGGTCGATCCCCCCGATATCACCGATCTTCCAGAACTGGCGCCCAAACCAGAAAGCGGGCTTCACGAAGATGCGGTCATAGAGCTCGTCGAAATACCACTTGCGATAGACAAAATCGTGCAGCGCCGGGAACCTCGCGACGAACGCGCCCGGTATGCCCGGCTTCAGGATATAGGCGAGCACCGCGCCGCCCAGCCCGACCAGCATCGCGGCGGTCGCCGTCAGCTTGACCCACAGCGGAACCGCGTGGAGCGCATGAACCAGGTTCTCGTTGAAATAGATCGAGTTGCCCCAGAAGCCGTTCGGATCGACCATTTCCGAAGAGCCGTCGATGAACGGATATTTGAAGAAATAGCCCGCAAAAACCGCGCCAATGGTCAGCACGCCGAGTGGCACCAGCATCGAAAGCGGGCTTTCGTGCGGGTGGTATCCGGCGGTTCCATCATATTCCTCGGCCGCAGGAACGTCGTGCGGCCCCTTTTGCGCTGCATTCTCGTGCGGTGCCGGGTGAGCGTGGTCGGATGTGTGCTCACCATGATGGACCGCGTGCTGGATATGCTCGCTCTCGGCCCAGCGCGGCTTGCCCCAGAAGGTGAGGAACATCAGGCGCCAAGAATAAAAGCTTGTCAGGAGAGCCGCGATTGCGCCTGCCCAGAAGGCGAAGTGCGCGACGCCCGTACCGCGCGCCCAGGCCGCTTCGAGGATCGCGTCCTTCGAATAGAAGCCCGCAAAGCCGAACACGCCCAGCACGCCGACCCCAGTGATCGCAAGCGTGCCCGCCATCATCGCCCAGTAGGTCACGGGGATCGCCTTACGAAGCCCGCCGTAATACCGCATGTCCTGTTCGTGGTGCATCGCATGGATGACCGAGCCCGCGCCGAGGAACAGCAACGCCTTGAAGAAGGCGTGGGTGAACAGGTGGAACATGGCGACGCCGTATGCGCCCACTCCTGCGGCGAAGAACATGTAGCCCAGCTGGGAGCAGGTGGAATAGGCGATCACCCGCTTGATGTCCCATTGCGTCGTGCCGATGGTCGCGGCGAAGAAGCAGGTCGCAGCACCCACGACGGTGACGATGGCGAGCGCGGTCGGCGCTGTCTCGAACATCGGGGAAAGGCGGCACAGCATGAAGACGCCCGCCGTCACCATGGTGGCGGCATGGATCAGTGCGGAAACCGGCGTCGGCCCCTCCATCGCATCCGGTAGCCAGGTGTGCAGCCCAAGCTGCGCGGACTTGCCCATCGCCCCGATGAACAGGAGGATGCACAGGATATCCATCGTATAGAAACGGAAACCGAGAAAGCCGATGGTCGACCCGCTCATGGCCGGGGCCGCGGCGAGGATCTCGGGGATCGAGGTCGTGTTGAAGACCAGGAACGTCCCGAAGATGCCGAGCATGAAGCCAAGGTCGCCCACGCGGTTGACCACGAACGCCTTGATCGCCGCCGCACCTGCGCTGGGCTTGCGGAAATAGAACCCGATAAGAAGGTAGCTCGCGAGCCCCACCCCTTCCCATCCGAAGAACATCTGGACGAGATTGTCGGCGGTCACCAGCATCAGCATGGCGAAAGTGAAGAGCGAGAGATAGGCGAAGAAACGCGGCTGGCTGTCGTCCTCCTCCATGTAGCCCCAGCTGTATAGGTGGACGAGCGCAGAGACCGAATTGATGACGACCAGCATCACGGCGGTCAGCGCATCGACGCGCAGCGCCCAGTCGAAGCTCATGTCGCCCGACTGCACCCATTTGAGCACCGGAACGACGCGCTCGGCCTCGCTCCCGTCAAGAAAACCGAGAAAGATCGGCCACGAAAGCGCGGCGGATACGAACAGCGCGCCGGTCGTCACGGTCTTGGCCGCGACATTGCCGATCATGCGGTTGCCGAGCCCCGCGACGATCGCCGCGAGCAGCGGCAGGAATACGATGATGAGGATCGATTGCACCGGTGATTATCCCTTCATCCGGTTCACGTCGTCGACCGCAATCGTTCCGTGACCGCGGAAATAGATGAAGAGGATCGCAAGCCCGATCGCCGCCTCTGCCGCCGCGACCGTCAGCACCAGCATCGCAAAGACCTGTCCGACGAGATCGCCCATGAAGGCGCTGAAGGCGACGAGGTTGATGTTCACCGCCAGCAGGATCAGCTCGATCGCCATGAGGATGACGATCACGTTCTTGCGATTGAGGAAAATGCCCAGCACGCCGAGCACGAACAGGATCGCGCCCACGGTCAGGTAATGCTCGATGCCGATCCCACCAGCGCTGATCATAGCTCGACCCCTTTCCCGTATTCCGGGTTCTTCATGACGGTGGCCTCCTCGGGCCTGCGCGCGATCTGCTTGCCGACATTCTGGCGGCCGCGCGCGCCGGGCTTTGGCGGCTGGAAAGTAAGGACGATCGCGCCGATCATCGCCACGAGGAGGATGATCCCGGCGATCTCGAACAACAGGATGTAATCGCTGTAAAGGAGCGCGCCGAGCGCCTCGATATTGCTGAGACCCAGCGGGGTAGCGCGCGATCCGTCCGTGGTTCCGATATCGATCCCCCCCGCGCCATAAGCTCCGACCACCAGCAGCAATTCGGCGAGCAGGATGACGGCGACCGCCACGCCCAGCGGCAGGTTACGGATGAACCCTGCCCGCATGGATGCGAAGTCGATGTCGAGCATCATCACGACGAACAGGAACAGCACCGCGACCGCACCGACATAGACGATGACAAGCAGCATCGCGATGAACTCCGCGCCCACCAGCACCATCAGACCCGCCGCGTTGAAGAAGGCGAGGATCAGCCAAAGCACCGAATGGACCGGGTTGCGCGACAGGATCACGAACACCGCGCTCGCGATAGTCACGGCGGCAAAGAGATAGAAGGCGAGGACCTGTATCATGATGCTTGTGGCCGGCCACGGCCCGCCACTGGCGAACCCGGTTACCGGCGATCTGATCCCTTGTTAGTGGCCCCCGACCCGCGAGGGACAGGGGCAAGCGGAGACTCGCGAAAGCCCCCTTGTCGTGATTTTCGCGATGCCCCTAGCGGTAGGGGGCATCCGCTTCAAGATTGGCCGCGATGGCCC
>JGI12210J13797_11823021_pt1 | contig 21547 bp, 22 predicted proteins | sample ElkSlonscriptome_3_FD_13797 | JGI IMG/M metagenome (IMG submission 13797)
TGCAATCCCTGCTATAGCGAATCGCAGTTAGATTGAGGCAACCTGAAAGGCTAAACCTCTTGCATAGAAAGCATTTCATTCTGAATCTTGAATGTTGAATTCTGCTTCTTACTATAAGAGTTCGATTTGTAGTGCTACGCACTGATATAAAACTAATAGTTGATGGAGAAATCGCTCACCGCGCGATTTCTCCATCAACTATTAGTCCTAACCTATCTGCGCATTGCTATAATTCCTTTTTGTTCTCATCATCACCATTACGTAGGTTCTGTTGAGTTGTGCTATCCATGCCCCCAATCCCCAATAAAGATGTAGAGCATTTGGAGTTCAACAAGTGTTGAGCAGAAGTATCGCAATTTAATCTAGTACGACCTGCTCTATACAATTTGCTCTATCCAAATTTCTCAGACAGGCTCAATGCCCCCAACCCGCATAGGGCATAGAAAAAAAGTTGCAAGTTCGGTAACGTGGTTGCCTGTGCTTCGACAGAGTGCATTTGTTTTTCTGGGGAATATATTATCCATGACTCGATTTAGAGTATTGACCGTAGGGGCGATCGCCCTAAGCTTTGTGGGCAGTTCGGCAGCATCAGCTTTAGAAGTAGCCTCACCCAATGCAGACGTGCCGCACATGGGGGTGGATGGAGTTTTTACGTTAGATGTCAGTGTTCCGGCTTCGCTTCACGACCCGCGTAATCCTGGACGTATCGTCTTTGAAGAGATGGAACGCTTCTCGTTTTATCGAGATATGGAAGGCGAAGATCCCATTGCTGAAAGTTGTCAGTATTCTTATCAAGGTGCAGTCCCTGATCCGTTCTACTATCCAGAGTTTCAGACCTCGATTTGGGATTTATTTGAGCTGACATCTGATGACCCCGCTTGCACTGGTTTTCAGTATGTGGCGTTGCGATCGCCTCATGGAGAACCGATTCATATGCATGTTCGCTATGGGAATGAAAGCTCTAGTTTCGAAGAATTACTGCAAATGAGCTTGGCAGAACCCGACCGCGCAGAACTCAATCCTTGGTGGAGTCTCTACTGTGCCGAAGGGATAACGGCCTGCGATCAATAGCTGAATGGTGAGAATAGCCATGCGTTATTTCCGAATCGGACTTCTCTCATTCATCATTGCCTGGATTTTGATTCTGTCGGTCAATGCTCACGAAGTCGGGATGCGGGCTGATGTTCAGGCTCGCTCTGCGAGTGGAGCTAGAGTCACCTATTCTGCAACCACGCTTCCAGTCAATGCCCAAATTATATCGATTACCATCACAGTCATCTACAGCACCAGAGAACCGATGGCTCATGGGCGCATTCAAATTTATGCTCCTGATCGTTCTGATATCCCTTGGCGAGTAGGCAGACTCGATGCGGAAGGCGAGTATCAATTTACTCCCGATCTATCTAGGCGAGGTCGCTGGACGATTCGCGTTGAATCCGAAGGACACACTAATTTCATGAATCTAGTCATTTGAAATTGGAGTCAACTGCTCATAAGTTAAGTTTGTGCTGTAATGACAGCCAGCATCTTACTAGGTCATTTCTGTAGGCGCGCAGCGCGCCTCTGTCTAGCCTGTTTTTGACGAGACAGAAAGCACTACGCGCTGAAGTCAAACCAATAGTTTATGGAGAAGCCGCGCGGTGCGCGGCTTCTCCATAAATATCTGTCCTAACCTATCCGCGCAGTAAGAGGTGTTCTATAGCTGTAGTCAGCTTATTTAGGACATAGACGTTTTTGTAGCCACGCGGCGCGCGGCTACAAAAACGTCCTAAGGCTAATGGCTGTAGCTATATATGGATGAAACAAGAGAGTGGGTAAGCAAATCCCAGCTACTTTTGGATGAGTCAATCTTTGGTACCAGATGACGGATGTCCCAAACTCTGCTCCTTCATGGTTGCAGAGTCTGTAGCCCCAGTTAAGAGAATTGGTATTAAACGTGCGATAGCCGGAGCCGTGGAACGCAATCACGATGATCATGACTTCACTCCGGTGCAATGCAGGGACGAATCGGATGTTCTCGCTGCATCGAGGGGATCTGCGGGTGGTGCTGCCACTTCTGTTCATCGAACTCACGTATGACAGTGGACAGTGCGCGACAGTGGCGATCGCCATTCATCGAAGCGTACGGGTGCTCATCACTAAGCCTGCTGGTTCCAACGACCTAATGAACTAATTGCGGTGATTGTTGCTGTAGCGAATTCGGGCACCTGCCCAATGCAATTTCTCACGCAAGGTTTGATAGTAAGAATAGTTTTCTCTCAAAATAATGAACTGAGCATTGCAGTCTGCAATCCGAATATCAACGCGCTGACCCGGCCAAATCGACGTAGCTAAAACTCCATCCATCCAGAGTTTGGTGCTCAGATCATTGTCAGCCAAAGGCCAAATGCTGACCACACATCCAGGAGGCAACACAATCGGACGACTCGACAAGCTCAACGGACAAATAGGAGTAATCACCATTGCGTCCATACCAGGGTGAACGATGGGGCCGTTTGCCGCAACGGTGTAGCAGGTCGAGCCTGTCGGGGTCGCAACAATGAGCCCATCCCCCTGATACTGATCGACGATTTCTCCATCAATTTCCATTTCTAGAATGGAAGTAATCATGCGATCGGCTGATGCAGGTTTGACACACATCTCGTTCAGAGCCAAGTAGCGATCGCTCACGGGTTCCAGGTTTGAGCGCCCGCCTTCATGAGTGGTGGCTTGCAGCATCATCCGCCGCTGAACGGCAAAGCGATCGCTCAGCAGTCGATCCCAGACTTTTTCCGTATCTTCGAAGTCATCGTTGGACTCTGTCAAAAAACCCAGATGTCCACCAATATTCACAGCAAGAATCGGGATTCCATCCTCTGCCAAGTGACGGGCAGCAGCCAGAGCTGTTCCATCTCCACCAAAGACTATAGCCAAGTCAATTGGCTGAGTCACTGAAGACAAAAAAACCGGGTACGGATTGTCTTTAGGCCCGCTCGGCCCCATCAAAACATGGCACCCCCTTGCCTCAAGCTGCTTTGAGCACTGCTCTGCCCAGCGCTTGCTCAGCGCATCTCCAGCCTTATGAGCAATAATAACTTGGTTGAGATGCACGCGCGCTCCATCTCTGCAGAAGAATGATCAAAGGACAGCTTCTCACCCTATGGAAGTTCAAGCGCTACCACTTAAGCAAATTAAACTGTTCCATGTCCACCGTATCGCGATTCCGATAGATAGAGAGAACGATTGCCAAACCCACCGCTGATTCTGCGGCCGCGATGGTAATCACAAAGACACCGAAGACCTGGCCTCGAATTTCTGACGGGTCAAGATAATTGGAAAACGCAATCAGATTTAGATTGACCGCATTCAGCAGCAGCTCAATTGACATCAATACGCGGATGGCGTTGCGACTGGTCACCAAGCCATAGATACCAATGCAGAATAGGGCAGCAGCAATAAGAAGAAAATACTCAAGTTGCATAGCTTGACTTCACACCAACAGTAATCATGAAAGGTCGAGAGAACAAAACCGTTCAAAGAAATTTTCCGACGCAATGCGAACTATCAGCTCGATTTGTCTCGACTGAGCGTTGCTAACTCACGAGAGCGCTCTGGCAAGGTAAAAACAGGAGCATTGGTCGCATCCGTCGCGTCGTCGTCTGGCAAGAACTCTCGACGAGCCAAAACGATCGCTCCAATTAAAGCCATCAACAACAATACTGAAGCCAGCTCGAACGGAAGTAAATAGTCACTGAACAAGTGCATTCCGATAATCACCGTGGCCTCATCACCTGCTGCAACAGCGGTCGATACTGACCAAGGCGTCGCTAGAATCATGGTTCCAAGCAGGGCAAAGAGACCGACGCAGACTGCGGCAGTCACCAGACGACCCAGCCAAGCATTTTTGATTTCGATAAAGTCTTCACGCTTGTTGACCAGCATGATTCCAAATAGAATCAGCACGTTGACAGCACCGACGTAAATCAGAATTTGCGCAGCAGCAACAAAGCCAGCATTAAGCAAGATGAATAGGCCAGACATGCTGACAAATACCGCTCCTAGCAAAAAAGCGGAGTAAACGATACTGGAAAGAAGAACCACTCCTAACGCTGACCCGATCATCATCAAAGCCAAGATGGCTAGCGATACAATTTGAACTCCATCCGCTAAATTCACGCTTGTTCCTCACTTTGCATTTGCGCTTGCTGCTTCAGACTCACCGTCTTGAGTCTCTTTCATTTCGTCTAAGATTTCCTCGGGCAATTTGCCTGCACGACGAGCTCCCTCAGGAAGATCGTGTGGATTCATCACTCCCTTAGGAAGATAAGCTAATTCGCGCAAAGGCGTCACCATCGGATCTTGCGTCACCTTATAAGGCAAACGACCCAATGCCACATTGTCGTAGTTGAGTTCGTGGCGATCGTAGGCCGCTAGCTCATACTCTTCTGTCATCGACAAACAGTTGGTTGGACAATATTCAACGCAGTTGCCACAGAAAATACAAACCCCAAAGTCGATGCTGTAGTGCTTCAACTTTTTCTTCTTCGCTTCTTTGTTGAACTCCCAATCGACTACAGGCAAGTTGATAGGGCAAACGCGAACGCATACCTCACAAGAGATGCACTTATCAAACTCAAAGTGGATGCGACCCCGATAGCGCTCAGAAGGAATCAGCTTTTCATAGGGATATTGAACGGTCACTGGACGACGCTGCATATGATCGAAGGTCACAGAAAGTCCCTGACCAATAAATCGAGCAGCATCTACAGCGCCCTTTGTGTAGTCTGTAACTTGCTTGAGAAATTTAAGCATGAGCTTTAGTCCTTATCTTCAACCCACCTAGCAGCTTGATGAGAGATGTCCCAAAACATTCAGAAAACCAAACCTCACATACTGATGAAGCTCACTTAACCTCGGGAGGAGACTCTCTATCCGCCAAAGGCAACAGGGAACGTCAATTTTAAAGCAGCTGTAATCAGAACGTTGGCCAAAGAGACGGGCAACAAAAATTTCCAGCCTAAGTCGAGCAATTGGTCAATGCGAACTCTAGGGACAGTCCATCGCAGCAAAACAGCCAAAAAGACGAGCAAATAAGCTTTGAACACTGTCATCATGATGCCCAGTGCCCCGGTTAGCACTTGTAGCCATGACGTTGTTTCACTAACGCCGATCCAGTCCGCAATCATTTCCACAGGAATCGGGAAACTCCAGCCTCCCAGATAAAGTACGGAAACAAACAAAGCTGATAAAACCAGATTCACATAAGAGCCTAGGTAAAACAATGCAAATCTCATGCCTGCATATTCGGTTTGATAGCCCGCGACGAGTTCTTCTTCAGCTTCTGGTAAGTCAAAAGGAAGACGCTCGCATTCAGCTAAAGCCGCAATCCAAAAGATGATGAAACCAACGGGTTGCCGCCAGACATTCCAGCTTAAGATGCCATATGCGGATTGCTGTTCCACAATGTCGATTGTGCTGAGAGAATTGGACATCAGCACGATCGCCAACACAGACAGCGCTAAAGGTAGCTCATAGCTAATTGACTGAGCCGCAGCTCTGAGCCCCCCTAATAGCGCGTATTTGTTGTTGGATGAATAACCTGACATCAGCAGACCAATAGGAGCAATACTGGACAGAGCAATCCAGAGAAAAATTCCGATTCCTAGATCTGTAATGCGGATGTTTTGCCCGAACGGAACAACTAAATACGAAAGAAAGACCGGAACGACAACCAAGACAGGTCCCATCGTGTAAAGAAATGGGTCAACCTTGGTCGGCAAGATGTCTTCCTTGACCAAAAGCTTTAGTCCATCTGCAGCGGGAATAAAAATTCCCAACGGCCCTGCGAGGTTTGGCCCAATGCGCTGCTGTGCCGCAGCCGACACCTTACGCTCTAACCAGGTTGTGACCAAAACACCTACCGTTGCAGAGACCAGCATCAACAGCAGCGGGAAGGGCATCCATAAGACTTTGGAAACTCCGGTTGATAGCCCAAATTGTGTTGCGATATCGACGAAACTGCCCTGGAGGTCGATTCCTGAATTCATGCTCTCTAACAATTCCTCACCGTGCTATTCAGCGAATTTGAATCCAGTTGTTGAATTCAACTCTTGAGTTCACCTTAATTAGGCGTTGACCTGATATTGCCTGAAGTCTCTGGTGGCACCTTGCCCCGTTGAAAGTCAGACAGAATAGTCAACAGTTCGTAGTTTAGCGGCTTTATTGCCCGATCGCGCCTAGATTTGAAATTATTGCTACTTATTTGACTCGTAAATTTGAATGATGGTCAATTAAGTCGAATAGATCAAAGCTAGCGCTAGCGATCGCCTAGGCTTAGTATATCTTTGCACAGCCCTTTAGTGGCACTGTACTCCATTAGGAAGTTCTATAGCAGTGATGAGAAAAGTTCGGGGTTGAAGAGTTTCCAGGCGTTTATTTCAGCACGCCATCGAGTCAGGTTATTGATGGAGAGTCTAGATATGAAGAAGCGTAGACAGACAGGCGAGATCGGAAACAAACCGCTATAGTGTGGGACAGGCTAGTTGACTAAAGTTCTATTTGCTGCTGTCCTTAATGTCTCATCTGGACTGAGCTTCAGCGGTCTTTAATTTCACTGATTCCATTCAACAAACTGACTGTTGTGCAAATTCCTACGTTTCCTGAATGTCGCCATCCGATTGTTAAAGCCTTGTTTCGACATCCTGATCAGGAGCTACTGCTGCTGTTTCAGCGATATCCTGATCGAGGACAATATTTCACGGCAATTTTTTGTCGATACAGCCCGATTGTCTATACATTGATTCGCCATTCAGCGCGATCGCCCGTTCAAGCCGACTATCTGTTTGCGACTACTTGGCGGCACATCTACCACGAGCTGCGAGGGCTAGATTTGAGGGAGTTTGCGATCGCAGCATCTGAAGCTGCTTCCCCAATCAACAGTTCCGATGGTCAAGTAGGATCAGCCGAAAAGCCAGCTCCGTTCAATTTGCAAAACTGGCTGATCAGCATTACAGCGGTTTGTATCAACCATGCCAAGTTGCCTCCCGTCGAATCGATTCATTACTCTTTAACCGACGCGCCGCCGCCTCTATGGTGCTACCTGGAGCAAGCGTTGAATCAGGTGTCTCCAACTCAGCGTCTGACGATTTTGATGGCGCAGACTTTTCACTGGAGCGAACCTCGCATTGCTGCTTATCTTCAGGCTGAGGGCGAGTCCATCTCATCGGGAGAGATCGGTCGTCTGCTCGAAGAGGGATATCAGGCTCTCCAAACAGCCTTGCCAGAAGACATTCGGGAAATCTATCAAATGTCCGGGCAGCATTCGGTTTCTGAGGCGATCGCGCAAACTCAAGCTTTAGGTTAAACGCTTTACCAGAGCCGCATTCAGATTAGATACGTCCAGGGCATAGCAATCTGCTTTCATGGAAATTCCTGTCCAGGAAAACTCTTAGCTCCACTTTCGAAATTCTCTGAAGAGAATGTTTATCGCCACGGCTGAGCTACCGGATTGCACTAGATCCCCCTCAAACCTCAACATTCAACAGTTGGGACTTAATTTCGCTTCAATCCTTCAATAATCTCAAGATTGAGTTGGGATTCGTCAGAAAGCGATGGATAATAGGCGATGATATCCAGCTTTTTTCTATTTTTTGGATTTTGCTTTGAATTGGCGATCGCACTTGAGACCTATAGCCTCATTTCCTGTGTTTTCACCCCTCGAATTGCTGTGGGCCTTCATCGGCCTTATTCTCACCATTGGTGGCACCTTCATTGAAGCCTTTGTTGCAGGGGTTCCCTTCAGTTGGGCGACTCCTGTTTCACTCGGAGTCAACTGGCAAATCGGAGCTGTCTTACTCGTGGGTTGTCTAGGTGGACAAAATGCTGCGTCGATTTCCCAAATTGCTTACTTACTTTTGGGGCTCACGTGGTTTCAAATTTTCACCTATGGCGGTGGAACAGGCTACATCTTTGAGCCAACGTTTGGCTATCTATTGGGGTTTGTTCCCGGTGCATGGATCTGCGGGGCGCTCGCATTTCGATTGCCCAGACGGCTAGAGTCTTTGGCCTTGAGCTGTCTGTGCGGACTGGCAACCATTCATCTCACAGGCATTACCTATCTCGTGTTAAGTCATTTGTTGAACGATGCTTCAACGCAACGATTTTCTACCTTGCTGGGTCAACTGTTCAACTATTCGCTCGTGCCAATTCCCGGCCAAATGGCCTTAGTCTGTGCTGTTACAGTGATTGCCTTCTGCCTGCGACACCTGATGCTTTATTAGGCTCGCTCTTTCGCTATTGTTCTTTGGTATTTTGGGTGACAACCTCTCGACATGGCCATTAAAAACCGCCTCTTTTGGATAGCAGCATTTGTCTCTCTAATGCTTGACCAGTTAACCAAATACTGGGTCGTCCAGAGTTTTGACTATGGAGAGAGTCTGCCACTGGTGGAGGGCGTTTTTCATCTCACTTACGTCACCAACACGGGAGCAGCCTTTAGTTTGTTCAGCGAGAATGGGGGATGGCTCAAGTGGCTGTCGCTCATTGTTAGTTTGGGTTTGGCTCTGCTGGCATTGGTTGGCCCGCCGATGAATCGTTGGGAGCAGGCAGGCTTCGGCTTTATTTTGGGAGGGGCACTTGGTAACGGTTTGGATCGCTTTGTCAGTGGCGAAGTTGTTGATTTTCTTGACTTTCGCCTGATCAACTTTCCGATTTTCAATCTAGCTGATGTATTTATCAATATTGGAATCGTTTGCATTCTGATCACAGCGTTTCGGCAACCTGATGCGAAAGCCTAGGGACATGAGGGTTTGGGCTGGCTGACTGATAAAACGCTGTGTAATGGCAGTTAAAATAAAACCCGCTTGCTCGATTGGGGATAGTCGGCGTAGGACTACCTTGCAGGATTGGGCGCGGTTTTAACCGCCCGCCCCGAAATTTTGTCAGTCAATCAGTATGATGACTTTTCCGATGCCTCTCAACTGGACGAAGTGCGATCGCTCAGCGATGAGTTTACCAGCGTTCAAGACAACTTGACTCTGCTCGTGACCCATGAGGTCAAATCGGAATCATGACGGTTCACCAATTGCTTCGTAAAACTACTCGCTGCGTCAAAACATGACATCGCAAGGAGCCTGACGCATGACGCGGCCTGCTATCGTTCCTAAAAGGTAATCGATTGGTTCTGGGCGATCGGCTCCGAGGAAGATCAAATCCACCTGCTCTTCTTCAGCGACAGCCAAGATTTCAGTATGAGTGAGGCCGTGCCGAACGCTTAACCCAGCGACCAAATCGGCTGGAAGATGTTGACTCGTAAAAGTCTCTAAAGATTCCAGCGCCTTCGTCTTCGCTTATCAACAAAGTTTTCTGGCAGCAATGAACTGACAAAGTAAGCGCCGTAATCTGCCATAACGGTCATCACGACAAACTGACCTTCAAACGCCTTAACGTAGTCAACAGCTCTGTCTAAAAACGTTAATTTAGCGTCTAACTGATTGATATCAAAAGGAAGTAAAACTTTAAACATCACAAGGGTTCCTAATTGCCGACTATAGTGCTACGCGCTGATATAAAACCAATAGTTGATGGAGAAGCCGCGCGGTGTGCGGCTTCTCCATCAATATCTGCCCTAACCTATCTGCGCATTGCTATACCTGTGAGTACGGCTCGATTTCATCAGGGGTAACGTCGCCCCCTAATTTTTGGGAGATATTCGTCATGGCACAGGAACCCGATTCCTCCTATTCTCGCTAGGCTTTATCGGAGTTGGACTCGCCCTTGCATATACATCCCTTCCTGGAGAACAGCAGACCGTAATTGTCGTCAATTGACTTAGAGCTAACGTTTCATGGCTCCCACGACATCAACAACAACTACCTCGACGACAACAATGCCTTCGTCCCCATGGTGCTGATTCCTGCCAATGGAGAACTGTTGGGTGAACTGCGCGATCGCTAGATCAGCCAAGACGGTTCAGCCGCGTTCTATGGAGAACCACAGGCGATCGCTAAAACCATGCTGTTTGCCGTCACTTGGCCAAAACGTGGCAGTGTACTCTTCCCTAGTGGTGAATTTCAGTGGAATCAGTTTAGGATCGCGCTGCGAGTAGGTATGTAGGACGCATTGAGAAACTCGAAGTTGAAACAGTTTCAACAGCGGCGATCGCCACTCGTGATATCGACCGCCAAACGATGAAGCGGCACAGGCATTTCTCAACTTCTTAGTCCAGCCCTCGACAGCAGGAAACCTTCGTACAGTTTGGGTTTCGAGCAGTGAGTTCCGACATTGACTTAGCCTACCGTATCGAATAGTGCTTGGGCTCAGAATATTCCAGGAGCCAGCGTAGACTCATCTGTCAAGGCAACTGCGACTCCTAAACAGAACTCTTTCAGAGATTATTCGCCTGTGGCAGCGAGCCAACTAGAGCCGCAACGCAAGTTTCAGCAATCGAACCCTGCAACTTCACACCCTCAAGGATTCGAAAACGTGTTAATTTCCCCGTTTCTGCCACCGCCTGTATAGCGACGACTGGAGTTCGACGAACTAGGAGAGCTAGGCTGTCTATCTGGCGACGTGACAGTTCCCGGTAAATATGGTTGAGTTGGAACAGTCGCTCCTGGGTCGGTCGTTCCTGAAGCTGAGCTTGGATAGTGCGACCGATAGGGTGGGGATAGATAAGGAGCAGGTTGAGGAACAGCGACACCAGGACTAACTGTATTTGGGGTTGCGGGTGCAACGGTGGTTCCCGAATTGGTAAAAGCCGGATTGGTGAGTCGAGTGTAGGAATTGTTGGGCGATCGCAACGCAGCAGGAGAGGTATAGCCCGTCGTTCCAGGACGGGGAGACGAGACAGCTCCTGGATAAATGGGGCTAGAAGCAAACTCAGGATTGAGCGGTTCAGAGCGTAGAGGTGTGGTCTCAGAAACCTCTGCATTGGGTAGTGCCATGCCAAACCCAGATTGCTCCGATTGATTAGAGCGCTGTCTAATTGATTGCTGTAACGAAGAAGCAACGGATGGGGACGGAGACGGCGATCGCGATAGGATGCCTGAGCTAGTCGCAGGGAAAGAACTTTCGGCTCCGGACACTTGGCTTCCCTGCAAAGCAAAATTGGAAGGTGCCAAACTAACTCGGGATGGAGAAGAACCCGAAAACAAACGACTGTAGAAGGAACTGGAGGTTTCTGGGGCGTTGTTGGAAACGTTATCCCCTGTCAGCAAATCGTAAGGAGTGTTGAACGAGAGAGAACCTCCTGATCTATCCTGATTTGCCCCGGTATCAGCAGAGAGTTCACCGTCTTCTGCATCAGCACTCACATCAGCAGCTTGAATTTCACTAAACAACAGTGACAAGCTATCAATGTCAGCTCCAATGCCGTTGTCTTCTGGAGGGGGAAGAGGGCGATCGCCCGCAGTTGCACCGATTGGACTGTTGGAAGGAGATTGCACCGTTCCGCGTGTCTCCTCGCCTTCATTTCCCGAAAAAGTCAGGCGCTCAGGATGAGTAAGATACTCAAACCCAACATAGCTAGCCAGCAACACCACAGTGGCCGATCCCCAAACCATAGGTCGTTTGAGAATAGACAGCTTCGCTTTCATCGAGCGAATTAGCACTCGTTTGCTACGAGGAATCACCATCGTTGCTTCAACCCCCAAAAGCTTCTAGTCCACATTGATGTTCTTAGCTTGCTTCATGTTCTTAGCTTGCTTCATGCTTCAGTATGGCAAATTATCGATTAGCCCGTACCAGCAAAAAGGTAGCGATACAGAAACCAAACATGTTGGGTAGCCAAGCGCCAACTATTGGTGAAAGAATCTCTGAATGAGCAAACGCACTACACACAGAATAAGTTAAGTAATAGCCGAAAATAGCCAGAATGCTAATCGCAAAACTCGTCGATCGACCCGTTTGACGAAGCTGACTCCCTAGCGCAGCTCCGACCAATCCAAAAACGACACAAGCAAATGGCAACGCGTATTTCTCATGGATCCGAATCAGCAGTCGCCTCAAACGTGTGCGGCTACCCCGTTGTTGTAGCAACTTGACTTGATCCCAAGATTCAGAAATGTTCATCTCATCGGGGTCTCGACGTTCGCTAGAGGCAATATCTAGAGGTGTTCGAGGCAGTTCGAGCTGCTGCTGCTCGAAGCGGAGAATATTGCTGTACGATCCGTCATCGGACACGAGATAGATTGTTCCATTTGAGAAATCCCACGTTTCCTCTTGAAAATTCCACACTGCCGATCCAGAACTGATGATCTGACTTAGACGGTCTCTAGAGAAATCTAAGATCGTCAAACCGTACATTGTTTCGCCATCAAACTCTCTCGCGTAGAAGAGGCGACGCAAATCCTCGTCATCTTCGTCTGCATATTCCCAATAAAGAATGTTTTCCTTCTGAAACGCAGGCCACCGCTCTTCCCCTAAAACATTTTCCAAGACAATAGACGCTCGATAATTGGCCTCTGGCACAATCAGCTCGTTGAACATAAACGTCATGCCCGTGACGACCAAACCAAAGAAGAGGGTGGGCATGATAATGCGGTATACGCTGATTCCGCATCCTCGAAGGGCAACCATCTCGCTATCGCTGGAAAGGCGGCTGTAGGTCATCAAGGTAGACAGCAGCACCGACATCGGAAACGAGTATGAAACGAATTCAGGTAGCTTTAGAATCAGAATTTGAAAGGCTGTGGATAGGGGAAGCCCGTACTCAGAGACTTGTCGAATCAGTTCAAACAGAGCACCAACCGAGACCCCTAGAGAAGAGAAGGCACCTACTCCAAACAAGAACGGAAAAATTAGCTCTGTGAAAAGGTAGCGATCCATCACAGAGATTCTGGGGAGCCAGCTCCATCCAGAAAAAGGTTTGTTTGTCGGGCGAGTGACGCTAGATGCCATAGGACGTTACGCTAAACCAAACGCAAATTTGGGCGATTAGGGCTGAAAATTGGTGCCGAGATAATATTGCCGAACCAGCGGATTGCTATAAAGTTCCTCAGAACTCCCTCCCGCCAAGATTTCTCCATCTCGCATAATATAAGCCCGATGGGTAATAGCTAGGGTTTCCCGGACATTGTGATCAGTAATCAGAATACCCACATTGCGTTCTTTGCAAAGCTTTGACAAGATTTCCTGAATTTCTGATACTGCAATGGGGTCTACTCCGGTGAAAGGCTCATCGAGCAGCAAAAAACTGGGGCCATCAATTCCGGCAGCAAGAGCACGAGCCAGTTCGGTGCGGCGACGTTCTCCACCAGAAATCTGATTGCCTAGAGTCTTAGCCACCCGTTCTAACCGAAATTCTTTCAGGAGCGATCGCAGGCGATCGCCATGTTCGTGACGAGGAACATTGGTCTGCTGTAGCACCAGAAGAATGTTCTCCTGAACGCTCAAGTTCCGAAAAATGCTGGCTTCCTGAGCAAGATAGCCCAGCCCAAGTTGCGCGCGCTCGTTGATTGGCAGCGATGTAATGTCAACATCGTTAAACCAAACACGACCACCGTTGGGTCTCTCTAGCCCGGTTGCAATGTAGAAGGTAGTAGTTTTGCCTGCTCCATTTGGCCCCAGCAATCCAACGACTTCTCCTTGCAGCACTGAGAGGCTGACCCGGTTGACAACAACACGTTTCCCGTAGGATTTACGAATATTCTCTAAAGCAATCTTCACAGGTTCAGCTCACCCAGTAGATAGAGGTAGGGGCAACAGCACCTGATCTTACCAAACGGACTGCATTACCACGGTGCTATCGACTAACAGGTTCCTTGAACTCAGGCTTAGGATTGTAGTCTGCTGTTGGGGCCGAGACCGGAGTGTTTGCAGGTTGGTCATCTGGCAGCAGATATACCGACTGAACCTGTTCACCATCCGGGGGCAGAGCCAAGAACCGTCCTTCGTCTACCAGATAGGTCACGGTTTCGCCTTGAATCGAATTACCGTCTTGCAGCACAAACACATCTCCGCTCAGAACAATTCGCCGCTCTCGGCTGTAGTATTGAGCCTGCGCCGACGTAGCTTGCATGTTTCGCGCCGGATAGAAAATCTGCACGTTACCTCGGGCAGTCACTACGCCTGTAATAGCGTTTGCCTCTTGCACATCGGATAGCAAGGTAATGGGCTGCGATGGGCCTGCGGCTTCTTGCGCTTGAACCGCTCGATTGACCAGAAATAAGCCTGTTGGGGCAAAAAGAGCCAATGCCGCCGCAAGAGCCGCTGTCAACCTTGCCCCCGAGAGCTTGGAGACAGCAGGTAAACGAAAAGAGCGCAAAGGAAAGTCAGGCATAGGTTATGAGAAAAAGCGCAACAGCAGCGGATATTCGGGTCAATGCTTAAAGGGCGATCGCCTCAGCATAGTGCTGAGCTATCATACATCGGCGAATCAGAAGAAGACACGAATTCGATCGTTTTGGTCAACCTCAACTCAGTCAAAAAGATTTAGATCAGAAGCGTGCTAGATGAGTCCGTATCTCAACACTAGCGCAAGAGCAAGCCTAATGAAATACTCTTCAGTCTAAGACACCTCCAGTCCGCAAATTTGGAGAAACACATTTTCTAAGCCCCATTTCTAAGCCCCAGATTATCCCAGACGTATTTTCTCCAAATGAGTTTCGCTTCGTCACGAGCTTCGTCACGAAACAACATTCAAAGTCGGGGGGTGAACCTGCTGTGCCATAACTTCCACTTGATCTGCACCCGCTTCTTGTAGCTGCATCAAGGTATGCGTCACGTGGTTGACAAAAGCATCGAGGTCAAGCCCTGCATGGGTCGGCTGATACGATTGCAAGCGTCGGCGTCCCTCTCCTAGAAGAATAACTGTACCTTGCCAGTTGTGATTGCTGAGGTGATAAAAAGCGACCGCAACTTGCAAGATGCCTTGATAGAAATTTCTTTCTGGCTCTGGCGCTTCCATCCACAATGCCTCTAGACTGTCGTGGCATTCATAAAACTGCTTTTGGTTGAATTGTTCAACGCAGGGCAAGAGTTCAACAGGAACAGGAGATTCGGGCATGGTTCAGGTGGGAGATAACGCTTGGCCACAAGCAGCTTATCCCAACATGGGTTATCTCAACACGGGAGAGGGTGAATCAGAAAGCTGCGATCGCAAATCCTGCGTTTCATCCATAGCAAGAATCAAACCTGCAGATTCAGAGTTGGAAGCGCGGGTTGCGATGGAGCGATCGCCCCACAGCAACGTGTGGCTTTGTGACGGAACTATCTCTGATCGGGTCGCAGACTGAGTCAGCCAGACGATCGAAAAATCTGCAGGTGGTTGCTTCTGGACATCACCTTGCTGTGGTTGAACAGCAGCAAGCGTTTCAAGGACATCCACCACACCTCGAACTAGACCAAATTCTGGAGTCCACAGGGTGACATTCATTTCATGGCGCACCGCATAGGTGAAAAGTGACGCTGCCGCGATCGCCGCCTGCTCAAATGCTGCTGATGTCCAAGCTGTAGCGGTATCTAGAGCAATGAGAATGGTTTCTCCACTTGACAACACCTCTAGCTCTCGAACCCGCAATTCTCCATAGCGAGCACTCGTCCGCCAGTGAATCAAACGGGTTGGATCTCCCCAGCGATAAGGACGCAACGCCCGAGTCAGTCCCTCGGTTGAAGGCTGGGCTCGATGTCGATGAAACACTTGAATATTTGAATCTTGGCCGACCTCATCTAGGAGAGGACATTGGCTTAACTCCAAAACTTGAGGATAGACCACAGCCCGAGCGGGAACTGAGCGATCGCGCCGACACCAAAAGAGACCCAGAGGAGCTGCTGTTCTCAGATAAAGGCGACTCCATCGATAGATCCCCCGATGGTTTGCCAAACATTGATAGCTCCACGTCATCGATTCGTGTGGCGGCAGCCCTTCAATGGCTTTAACTGGACAAAGATCAAGTGCTTCAGGAACTTCATCTCCAACCAGCAGCAGTTCTTTGCCGCGAGGAGTGGTGTTGGTCAACACGATAGTGACGGTCAGAGGCTCACCTGCCATCACTGGGGCGATCGCCCGTCGAGTGACCTGAATGCCTTTTAGCGCTCGATTTGGCAACGTAGCGGCGACAATCAATAACCCTGCCGTAATTCCGCTAATAACATAAAGCCATCCCGCCATTGTATTGGTAGCGGCCCCAAAGAAGAAAATCGATAGTCCGACCAAAATCCAGCCGCTGTATGACGGAATGCCCCAACGTTGCTCTAGAGACATGGCCCATCGCTGCATCCACTTCATGAATTTATTCCCGCTGTGTTCTATTCTCAGTGTCGATCTGCGCGGTGTTCACTCCCAAATTCGCCAGCCACACCCAAGCCGTAACGTTAGATTTAATGTCCCACTGAACGGATTTGCTTGAAACAGGCTTGAGTTTGCCCCAATTTTGGGTTTGCCCCAATTTATAGTGCCCGCAGATACATCTATATATCGAGATCGCATCAGCCCTCCGGACAGATCGCAGGCCCGCCTCAAAAGCTCAGTGGAGTATTCCTTTTGGAACAGAAACCCTTCAGAAAGTTTCTCCCTCCTGTGCAAGCTGCCACAATTCAAGGCATGATAAACAATAGACAAGTTATAATTTTTGCAAACATATATATCCAGTTGTGCGTGTTTTATGAGCGACCCCTTGTTGAAAGCCTTCTTTGTCGGACGAGCTGCCGCCGAAGCGATCGGAGAGCAAGCTGAAGCCAAGTTAACCCAGACTCTGAGCGAGATTGGTAAATTTGAGGCCGAGCAAAGAGAGCGCCTCCGTGCATTCTCAGAGCAGGTGATGGAAAAGGCAGTGGTTGCTGAAGAACTCGCTAAGCGCGATCGCACTCCTTCTGACACTCCTGATCCGGTTACTGTGCCATCAACACCAGAAGATCTGCAGACTGTCATTGATGAGCTGAGAGCAGAGATTGCGCAGGTGAGAGTTGCGCTCAAGACATATCGGGAACCCTAGATGCTGGGAGTCCATCAGATTCAGTGAGGCTTGAATACTGTGAGACGCTCGAACACTCGGGTCACAATCGAAAAATAGTCTCTTAAGCCTTCCTTCCTGGATCATGGAGCCACAGAAGCCTGCTTTTTTTTGATTCAACTTTTTTAATTAAGACGATTTGAGATTTCTATAGGTGTCAGTTTCATCCGATCAACCTATTTCAAGTTCTTTAGACTCCGAGCAGCAACCTTTGTCTGCTCCTCCTTCTCTTATGGGCGAGCATCTGCCACCTGAGGTCGCTCAGATGAAAGACAATCTCTTGAACAACTACTCTCCTAGGAGCTATGCGTCCGCAAAGGACTATAGCTGGAGCCGTCGCAACTATTCCAGAAACAAGCGGTTTGTTGATATTTGGTCGTTCGTACTGAAGCTCATGAGCGCTCAATGGCTTTACAAGAAGCCTTGGAGCTACAAGGGCGAGATGAGCGACGAGGCAAAAGCTCAACGACGCAGACGTCAAGCCATCTGGATTCGAGAAACGCTACTTGATTTGGGGCCTACCTTTATCAAGGTTGGTCAACTTTTCTCGACCCGTGCCGATCTCTTTCCCTCTGAATACGTTGAAGAGCTATCGAAACTTCAAGACAGCGTACCCGCTTTCAGCTACGAACTCGTTGAAGACATTATCCGGAAAGATGTTGGCAAAGCGGTTCCTGAACTGTTTCGTAATTTCGATCCCATCCCTCTTGCCGCAGCGAGCTTAGGCCAAGTTCATCGGGCACAGCTTCACTCTGGAGAAGAAGTGGTGGTCAAGGTTCAGCGCCCTGGCTTAAAGCGCTTGTTCGAAATTGACCTCAGCATTCTGAAGGGTATCGCTCGCTACTTCCAAAAGCATCCCGACTGGGGCAGAGGACGAGACTGGTTGGGCATCTATGAGGAATGCTGCCGCATTTTATGGCTAGAGATTGACTACCTCAACGAAGGCCGCAACGCGGATACGTTCCGCCGCAACTTTCGAGAAGCAAATTGGGCCAGAGTTCCGCGCGTTTATTGGCGATATACTTCGCCACGAGTGTTGACCCTGGAATATATGCCGGGTATCAAAATTAGTCATTACGAAGCTCTCGAAGCTGCAGGACTCGACCGCAAACAGATTGCTCAATTGGGAGCTCAGGCTTATCTTCAGCAATTGCTTAATGATGGGTTTTTCCATGCTGATCCCCATCCTGGCAATATTGCTGTCAGTCCTGAAGGTTCGCTTATCTTCTACGACTTTGGCATGATGGGTCATGTCCAAGCGGTGACCCGCGAACGACTCATGGAAACTTTCTTCGGAATTGCCCAAAAAGACGCTGAACGAGTTGTCGCTTCTTTGGTTGAGCTAGGCGCTTTGTCTCCAGTAGAAGACATGGGGCCAGTGCGTCGCTCCATTCAGTACATGCTGGATCATTTTATGGATCAGCCGTTTGAAGCTCAATCGGTCAGCGACATTAGTGACGATCTGTATGAGATTGCTTACGATCAGCCGTTTCGATTTCCAGCAACGTTTACGTTCGTAATGCGAGCTTTTTCGACTCTAGAAGGAGTTGGAAAAGGACTTGACCCTGACTTTAATTTCATGGAGGTTGCAAAACCTTTTGCAATGCGGCTTATGAGTGATAATCAGTCTCCATCCGGTGGCTCCAGTGGAATTTTGGACGAATTGAGTCGTCAAGCCGCGCAAGTGGGCACGACGGCGTTTGGATTACCTCGACGTTTTGAAGACACTTTAGAGAAGCTAGAACGAGGAGATATTCGACTTCGGGTTCGAGCGACTGAGACCGATCGCACGTTGCGACAGCTTAGCGGTGTCAATATGGGCACTAACTACACGGTACTCATTGCAACATTTACCCTTTCCGCGACCATTTTGCTGGTCAATGAGTTTGTGTGGCTTTCCATTTTGGCGGCTCTGATGGCGATCACTGCAGGGGTTGCGCTCGTCCGACTGATGTTTCGGATCAATCGACATGATCGAATGACGTAAAACTCTATTCGGTTTTCGGTGTTTTTTAGAGTGCCTGTTTTTCGCATTTGCTCTTATGCTTAAAGCACTGCATTTGTGGCAAGCTTTGTTAAGCCGATATTCACCAAGCTAGGGCTGAAACAATCGAGATATGAAACGCCTCTTCACGGGTCTTACCGATCCGGGTCTTGTACGATCCGCCAACCAAGATGCCTACTACATTGACCCTGAGGGGCAATTTTTTATCGTAGCCGATGGTATGGGTGGTCACGCGGGTGGGCAAGAAGCAAGCCGAATCGCCACTGAGGTTATTCGTGATTACATAGCCGCTCGATGGGAAACGCCTGATGAATCTTCTCAACTGCTGCAAGAGTCGATCTTAAAAGCAAACGCGGCCATTCTTCAGGATCAGATGGCTCATCCAGAAAGAGGAGACATGGGAACCACCGTTGTGGTGCTTATGTTTCGGGATGACACCTCGTGGTGTGCCCACATTGGTGACTCTCGTCTCTATCGGCTTCGAGGTGCGAAGCTAGACCAGATTACAGAAGATCATACGTGGGTTGCACGGGCGATGCAGATAGGAGACTTATCTGCGGCTCAGGCGAGAGTTCATCCTTGGCGACATATTCTCTCAAAATGCTTGGGAAGAGAAGACCTAAAGCAAGTTGATATTTCATCTTTCGATTACCAGCCCAGCGATCGCCTGCTTTTGTGCAGCGATGGATTGACAGAAGAGTTGTCTGATCACTTGATCGCGTCTCAACTGAAAACGATTCGCTCTTGTGACAAAGTGGCTGAAGCGCTTATCAACGCGGCCAAAGAAAAAGGCGGACGCGACAATATTACGGTGGTGATTGTGGCTGATGATCCAAAGGGCTAGCATGGGTTTCACTAAGATTTTTTTAGCTAGCTAAGTCAGAACAAATGGAGGGACGGTGCTCCCTGGTTATCCGCACCGCACTGACGCATAAATACACTTAAAAGACATGGAATCAATCGACTGGAGCAGTGTTATCCCAGCAGGATTTGCGATCGCCATCTTTACGGGCGGCATGGTGATGCTTATCTCTGGCGTGTGGTCAGCACGAGACGAATAATCCGGTGTTGGATCAATTTATGAAATTTTATTTACAGTTGTTTACAATAAGAATAAGAGGCTGTTTGCATTTGGCCCCCGACAACTTTGCAAGCAGATAGCTTGCAGCGGATTTCTAAGGATTTGTAGCAACCGAAAATTGAGGTCAGGGCATCAAAACAGCTCATGCAAATTGAGCGGGCAACTGTCTGCAATTAAATGTTCTATGTTCTAACTGACCGTTCAGATGCAATAGGTCTGAGTTTGTCTCCCAATGAGTCTTGAGTTCAACGCTAGTCACGTGTCACATCGCGACACTCACTCACTGGACATTGCGATATTTATGAGTCGTGTTCTTTCCGCTCATCGCAGAGAAGCCTAGTCCATTGTGGGGCAATCTTAGCCAACTTTCCGAAGAAGATTGTTCAATTCAGTTCACTCACAACACCAGACATATTCCCATGGAGAGCACTCTAGCAAAGCTGGCATATCAAACCTTTCAGCAAGGCAAAAGCTATTTTGGTCTGACGCACAAAACTTTGAGCACTCAGTTGAGATCGCTTGTTGCTCCCCCTGCTCAGGAGCGAATAAAACCCATTGAGACCCGCACATTGTTAAAGTTTCGGGAACGTCTTAATGACCTTTTAGACACCGATTGGAAGGACGCAGAGAATGGCGTTTATCCCAGCGCGTTACTGTTTGACAACCCTTGGGAAGATTTCTTTCGCTTTTACCCCATGGTGTGGCTAGATATGCCCTCGACTTGGGATCGGGCGAACAATGACCGATTCTACGATTTTGGCCCCGGTGTCAAAACAGAAGGCTACCCTAAGTATTACGCTCGCACGTTCCATAACCAAACTGATGGATATCTGAGCGATCGCTCAGCCGATCTTTACGATCTTCAAGTCGAGATTTTATTCAACGGCTCTGCCGATCCAATGCGGCGGCGGATTCTGGCTCCCCTTAAACAGGAGCTAACGAAGGCAGGTATTCCGAATGCTCCGCAGACTCGTGTACTCGATGTAGCCTGTGGCACAGGACGCACATTGAGGATGTTGCGTGGGGCTTTGTCAGAGGTGTCACTATTTGGGACTGATTTGTCGCCTGCCTATCTGCGCAAGGCAAACCAAAACCTATCGGAGATTCCGGGAGAACTTCCCCAATTATTGAACGCGAATGCAGAGGCTCTCCCCTACAGAGACAACTATTTCCAGGGAGTGACGAGCGTTTTCTTGTTCCACGAGCTGCCAGCTCCGGTTCGGCAAGCAATCATCAACGAGTGCTTCCGAGTCACTTGCCCTGGTGGAGTCTTTGTCATTTGCGATTCCATTCAGCGCGGCGATTTCTCTGACATGGATGTGTTTTTGGAGAATTTTCCAGCCATGTTCCATGAGCCTTTCTACAAGAACTACACCGAAGACGACATCTCTGGGCGATTAGTACAAGCAGGCTTCGAGGTCGTAGAAACTCAGGTTCACTTTGCTAGCAAGTATTGGGTCGCTCGCAAACCTGCTGAGGCTGGAGTGACTGCGTAAAAGAACTCAGGTTTGCAGGGGCGATCGCGCGATCGCC
>JGI12210J13797_10135730_pt1 | contig 21538 bp, 18 predicted proteins | sample ElkSlonscriptome_3_FD_13797 | JGI IMG/M metagenome (IMG submission 13797)
ATCGTGTCTTTTTTGCTATGATAAAATTAAAAAATGAATTTACGTGTCGAGCTACGAGCTATGAATTTCCAGCTTAAACCCAACCCCGTGCACGTTCTTTATGCTCACGCTTTCATCGTGTTGAAGGTACTTGCGAAGCTTGGTGATAAAAACGTCTAAGCTTCTTCCCACAAAATAACTGTCATCGCCCCAAACTAAGTTGGTGATGAGCTCGCGTTCGATGACTTGGTTTTTTTGCTCGCAAAGAATCTTCAGAATTCCCGCTTCTTTTTTGGTCAGTACTTTTAAAAAATCACCTGCGCGCAGTTCGTAGTTCTCGGGATTGAAGGTATAGGAGCCGATTTTGAATTCTTCTGCTTTGTCCTTTCCATTGCTGAGATTGTTTCGCCTCAAGATCGCTTCTAAGCGTAGCAGAAACTCCTCATTGCTAAATGGCTTGGTGATGTAATCATCCCCTCCCGAGCGAAAGCCTTCCACTTTATCTTCCGTCATACTTTTTGCCGTAAGGAAAACGATGGGCACCTGCTGATCGACTTTTCGGATATCTCGGGCCAATTCAAAACCATCTTTTTTGGGCATCATCACGTCTAGAATGCACAAGTTATAGGGATAGGTATTGAACTGTTTCAGTCCCTCTTTTCCATCACGGCTCAAATGAACTTTATATCCTGCCACAGAGAGCGTGTCCTGAATGACAAAGCCCAAGGAAGGATCGTCTTCGACCAAGAGTATTTTGATGGGCTCGCTCATTTTTTTAATGGTATTGTAAACGTAATACTCGTTCCTTTCCCTTCTTCACTTTCTGCCTTAATTCTTCCGCCGTGCGCTTCTACCATCTGTCTCACGTAATACAGTCCCAAACCAAAGCCTTTTACATCGTGTAAGTTCCCCTTGGGTACGCGATAAAACTTGTCGAAAATAAGCGGAATCGACTTTTTTGGAATCCCGATACCACGGTCGCTGATGGAGGTTTCGATCGAATTATCGTTGGAAACGGTAGTGATTTTTATTTCGGGATTTTCATGACTGTACTTCACCGCGTTATCCAGTAAATTGAAAATCACGTTTGAAATATGAACTTCGTCTCCATCTACTCGGTATCTATCCGCGTAAAGGTTTAGGTCAATGTTCAGCCCTTCTTGCTCATTCGCTACTTGAAGGGTGTTTACGGCACTTTGCAGCATATCGTGTAGGTCTAGTGTCTCACGTTTGAGCTGCACGTTTTTTCGCTCCAGCGTTGCCAGCTGCAATACCTTGTCTACTTGTAGGCGAAGTCTGCGCACCTCACTGAAGATAAGCTCAGCGTAACGTTGGAGTCTTTCGGGTTGTTGCGCGATCTCGGGTTTAAGCAATACTTCGCTGGATAAGCTGATCGAACTGATCGGTGTTTTCAGTTCGTGTGTCATATTGTTGATGAAGTCCGTTTTCATTTCGGAAAGCCGCTTTTGCCGCAACACGATATAAACGGCATAGGCGAAGAAGACGAATACGATCAAAGAGATAAGTGCAGAGAATGCCCAAGTGGAAATTTTACTTGAAGGTGCCTCAATGGTAAACGGCTCTTTGTGCGGAAAGAAAACACCGAAATAGTGACCGTCTTTTTCCCATTTGATCTGCGGCACCTCCGAGTTATTGGGTTGGGCTGCCTCTTCGTTTAGAGCAATGTAATCGCCAAAAACGATGCTGTCGGTGAAGCAATCGTAAACGCCGTATTCGAAATTTTCGTCGATGTTCCTTCTCTCGAACTCTGTCCTGAGAAGCCGTTCCAGAAGGTAAGGGTGCACCGTATCGTTGATGGCTACAGTAAAGTAATTGGGACGAATTTGTTTGACCGCTTGAAAGAGATCGGCGGGATCGTCATTGATAGTGAGAATTTCTTCGGCAACATTGGTTAGGGCAATCGTCACTCGATCGTTGAATTGCTTCGCTTCGGAAGCCTCTTGATCTTTGCGAAGGTCTATTTGGGTTTTTTGAACCTTGAACGCCTTGTCGAGCCAATAAATTTGGGTAGCGATAATTCCCGCCACACTGATAATGGCCAGTAAAATAAGAATTCCGATTAGCTTGCGGCTCATGCCGCTAAGTTAATGACTCGGCAGAGCTGCTCGAAAGAGTTTAACAGAATGCTAACGAATGGTTTCCCACAAAAGGATCGCTAGCTTCGATTACTCAAGCCACGCGTTTGCGTTTTTTTCGAATGACTGAACAAACTTTTATAACGTCCAGGGTATTCGAGTAGATCGTATGATTGAGTCGGATAATCTCCCCCAGAAGATCAGCTTCGGGGGTCGAAAGTAAATGCTGAAGATCAGCTTGCTTGAGTCCGGATGCGCTTATATCTTTCATTCTGTAGAAGACTTTGTTCCTTGTTGTTTTTCGTTTTTTAGAGATGAAAGGTTTCACTCCATTGATATCACATACAATAAAGATGCCTTCCTCCCCACTTGAATCCTTTTGCCAGACTGCTTTTTTGACTTGTTTTAACACGAGCAGAAAAATCGACAAATAAAAAAGGTCATTCACCTTAAGCGAATGACCTTTTAGATTTATAGTGACGCAGTTTTATTACATCATGCCCGGCATTCCGCCGCCGCCAGGCATTTGTGGCATTCCGCCACCATCTTCGTCTTCGATGTCGCTAATAACACATTCTGTGGTTAATAGCATTCCTGCGATTGATCCTGCATTCTCCAGAGCGATCCGTGTCACTTTGGTTGGGTCAATAACTCCTGCTTCGAAAAGATTTTCGAAAGTTTCGGTGCGTGCATTGTATCCAAAGTCATCTTTGCCTTCGCGTACTTTTTGAACGATGATGGATCCCTCTCCACCTGCATTTTGTACGATTTGACGAAGAGGTTCTTCTAAAGCTCTTTTCACGATAGCGATACCGGTCGTCTCATCTGCGTTTACACCTTCCAGAGAAGTAATTGAGGTCAAAGCGCGGAGATATGCAACTCCACCACCGGCTACAATTCCTTCTTCAACCGCTGCGCGAGTTGCATGAAGGGCATCGTCTACACGGTCTTTTTTCTCTTTCATCTCCACTTCTGTAGCAGCACCTACGTAAAGAACGGCAACACCACCGGCCAATTTAGCCAAACGCTCTTGCAATTTTTCTTTGTCGTAGTCGCTCGTAGTCGTTTCGATTTGAGCTTTGATTTGGTTCACGCGTGCTTCGATCGCATCTTTCTCACCAGCTCCGTTTACGATGGTGCTGTTGTCTTTATCGATGGTGATTTTCTCGCAAGTTCCAAGGTCTTCCAACGTAGCGTCTTCCAATTTGCGTCCTTGCTCTTCAGAGATTACCGTTCCACCGGTCAAAATCGCGATGTCTTCCAACATGGCTTTGCGACGGTCTCCAAAACCGGGAGCTTTAACAGCTGCGATTTTCAGTGATCCACGAATTTTGTTAACCACTAACGTAGCTAATGCTTCACCTTCTACATCTTCAGCGATGATTAAAAGTGGCTTTCCTGTCTGAGCTGCCTTTTCCAATACCGGGAGAAGATCTTTCATGTTGGAAATCTTCTTGTCATAGATAAGGATGTATGGGTTCTCCAGATCCGCAATCATCTTTTCAGAGTTGGTCACGAAGTAAGGAGAAAGGTATCCCCGGTCGAACTGCATTCCTTCCACTACGTCTACGTAAGTGTCAGTACCTTTTGCTTCTTCGACGGTGATCACACCCTCTTTCTTCACTTTGGCCATTGCCTGAGCGATCAGCTTACCGATGTTTCCGTCGTTATTAGCTGAAATGGTCGCCACTTGCTCGATTTTTGAATTGTCATCGCCAACTTCTCTGGAGATTTTTTTCAATTCGCCAATTACTGATTCAACGGCTTTATCAATTCCTCGCTTCAAATCCATTGGGTTGGCACCGGCAGCCACGTTTTTCAAGCCTGCGGTAACCATGGCTTGTGCCAAAACGGTTGCAGTTGTAGTTCCGTCTCCTGCCATGTCAGCAGTTTTAGAAGCTACTTCTTTTACCATTTGAGCCCCCATGTTTTCGATCGGGTCTTTGAGCTCAATTTCTTTTGCAACGCTTACTCCATCTTTTGTCACTGAAGGAGCTCCAAATTTCTTGTCGATAATTACGTTCCGACCTTTAGGTCCTAATGTTACTTTTACTGCATCGGCCAATGCATCTACGCCACGCTTCAGTTTGTCGCGTGCTTCTACATCAAATGTGATATCTTTTGCCATTATTCTTGTTGTTTTTTCAGATTTGTGATTAGTTGCTGCTTACGACACCAAAAATGTCTGATTCGCGCATGATTAGGTAATCCTTTCCTTCAATCTTTATTTCCGTACCGGCGTACTGTCCATAAATGACATTATCACCAACTTTTACAGTTACGGGTTCATCTTTTTTGCCTTCTCCAACTGCTACTACGACGCCCCTTTGAGGCTTTTCTTTAGCGGTATCCGGAATAATAATTCCGCTTGCGGTTTTTTCTTCAGCAGCAGCCGCTTCTACGAGCACTCTGTCTGCTAATGGTGTAAGATTTACTGACATTGGTTTCTTTTTTAAATATTATGAAACCGCCTAGTCACAAAATGTGCCGGTTCACATAACCTGCAAAGAAGTCCGAATTTGGGCAAAAAAAATGTCAGTGCATCCGTGACACACTGACATTATTACAGTTTTTTTGAGATGATTTAGTTCGTCTCTTCTTCCGTAGAAGATTCTGTAGGCGCTTCTTCAGCAGGAGCTGATTCAACCGGGGACTGTTGTTGCTGAGGTGCAGTTTCTTCAAATTGGCCTGGTTGAGCCACAACGCTATTGTTTTGCATCCCTGCAGAAGCCAAACACAAAACAAAAAGAACGATGGCTAAACTCCATGTTCCTTTTTCCAAGAAATCTGCAGTACGCTGTACGCCTCCGATTTGATTTGCGGAAGAGAAACTCGAATCAAGCCCTCCACCTTTTGGATTTTGAATCAATACGATGAGCGCGAGGAAAACGCAAACTAGAATGATAAGTACAAAAATGAACACTTGCATGTCGTTGTGATTTTTTATAGTTGTTCTTCAGCCCGTTTTTGAAGAGCGGCAAAATAACGTCTTTTTTCCGGATATTTCAAACCCAGGTTTTTATAGGCTACGGCAGCCTTTTTATAGTCTCCCTGACGTTCGTAAATATTAGCCAAAGTCTCGGTTACAAAGGATTCGTCTTCCATTAAGCTCATCTTTCCCATTTGAGTAGGGGAGAAGAATGTCTTTTTTGTGGGAGTGATTTTTCGATCTTCCGAAATGAATTTTTCGATGATTGCCCTCTCGGGATTATCATCGGTTGTGCCACGATCAATATCGGTGAGAAAGCGACTAAAGGCAGACCCACCTGTTCTCGGTTTTTCCCGGGAATCAATTTTTTCTCTACTCTGATCAGTTTCGTTCTCAGGATTTTCTCCCTCTTTAAACTCGCTCTCTATTTCCAATTCCCCCAACTGCATGACGGCAGCCGCCATAATCTGCTCTTCAAGTGGATCCTTGTCGATGGGATTTTGGGAAACCACATTGGCTGACTCATCTTTTTCCTCAGCAGAGGCAGGGACTGCGGTATCTGCTATTTCGGTTGGCTCGGGCGATTCAGATGACTCGGGAACTACCGAATCTTCTGCGCCCGCTTCAATTTTTCTCAAAAGGCCATCCCGCACCACATGGTCGTAGAGTTTGGAGCGATCTTGAACGTAAATAGACGCCACATTAATAAATTCTCTCAGCTCGAGGTCGTCCTTCTCTTTTGCTCCCATCGCTAGTAACACTCGAAAGGTCGAGCAATAGGGATATTTCACGGAGAGATTTCGAATTTCGTTGAAATCCGAACCCTCGGGTATCCTGCCCGAATCAATCATCTCTATGACTTTACCTCTTTCCATGACTACCAAGCACCGAGTGAAGCGTCAAAAATATCCTGTGTCAGCTGACTGTTTACATCATCCAACAGTTCGGGTTCAATTTCAGAAAAATTTTGCTGAGAGTCGTAATCCACAAATCGAGAAAAGTTCTTTTCGAAGCTCTTGTCCTTTTCAATGGTATTGGTGTATTTGATTTTAACGGTAACGGTTAGCCTGTTCAAAGATGTAAATTCTTCGCTCGAAATGGCTGCATTTCCAATTTGGTAGCCCGTTACAACTCCTTCAAATTGTAGGTCGCCTCTTTTTTCGGCTAAGTCTAAACGAGTTTGCGCGAGCATTAAATCTTTAAAAGCCTCTGATAAAACCAGACCGTAATCCGGGCCTGCTTGCGGTGTGGCAATCTGAAATTGCTGCACTGAAAATGTGTCCGCGTCCGCAGGAATGTCTGCCCCGGTAAATGAGTAATTCACCGTACAAGACGAAAGAACTAGCAGCGAGAGGAAAAGGTACGATCGAAGTTGAAATGCCACCTATTTAAGATTGTATTCTTTAATTTTACGATACAAAGTACGTTCCGAAATGCCCAATTCTTGAGCGGCCCACTTGCGTCGGTTATTGTGCTTTTTCAAGGCGCGTTCGATCAAGTCCCTTTCGGTTTGTTCCAGAGAAAGAGTTTCCTCCACCTCCTCGTGCTCGTCAATATATTGCGCTTCTACGGGCTTTGAAATATTGTATTCAGCAGGTGTAAAATCAGAATCAACCAGCGTTTCTTCTTTCTGCTCAAAGTCTCTGCCGTCGTTGAAAAGTCGCTTAATCGCAGATGGGTTTTTGGTTCTTAGGCTACTTTCACTATTGCGGCTTTGGACCAGTTCCAGAACAATGGATTTGAGATCGCTCACATCTTGCCGCATTTCGAAAAGAACCTTGTAGAGAATCTCTCTTTCACTAAAGTCATTGGCTCCACCCCCTGAGGCATTTTTTGGATCGATGATGGCAGGTAGGTTGGATTTACCGATGTCCGGTAGATATTGGCGCATAATCTCTGCCGTTATATTGCGCTCCTCCTCAATCACCGAAAGTTGCTCGGTAATGTTCTTGAGTTGCCTGATGTTGCCGGGCCAATTGTAGTTCTCTAAAAGCATCACCGCATCTTCATTCAACCGAATGGCCGGCATCTTGTACTTTTCGGCAAAGTCGACCGCAAATTTTCGAAAGAGTAAATGAATATCCTCTTTTCGATCGCGCAATGGCGGAAGGTAAATCGGAACAGAGTTTAGTCGATAAAATAAGTCTTCTCGAAAAGTTCCTTTCGAGATGGCCTTATCCATATTTACGTTGGTGGCAGCGATTATCCGAACGTCGGTCTTAATGTTTTTAGAAGATCCTACTCGGAGAAACTCTCCTGTTTCCAAAACGCGAAGAAGTCTTACTTGGGTCTGCAAAGGCAACTCAGCCACCTCGTCCAAGAAGATCGTTCCGCCATTGGCTACTTCGAAATACCCTTTTCTTGAATCGTGGGCACCTGTAAAGGCTCCTTTTTCATGGCCAAAAAGCTCGGAGTCAATGGTTCCTTCAGGTATGGCCCCGCAATTGACGGCTATGTACTGTCCATGCTTTCTCGCACTGAGGGCATGAATAATTTGAGGCATCGTTTCCTTCCCCGTTCCGCTTTCCCCTGTGATTAGCACAGAAATATCAGTGGGAGCAACCTGCCCGGCAATATCCAGCGCTCGGTTGAGCAAGCGCGAATTGCCGATAATTCCAAAGCGTTGTTTTATCTGTTGTATGTCCATTTATTGATTGACTACTTCGCCGATCAGAGTGGCAGATGTATAATCTGTTACTCTCACATCTACGTAAGTTTTTAATTCAATTTCTCCTCGGTCGAATACGATTACCGCATTCTGACTATTGCGACCAAATAGCATCTCGTCCGATTTTTTTGAAACGCCCTCGACCAAGACCTTAAATGTTTTTCCCACTGAAGCCTTATTGCGCATCGTGCTTCCCGCACGCTGAATTTTAATGATTTCCTCTAGTCGCTTTTGCTTCACGTCTTCGTGAACATCGTCTTCAAACTTTCGTTCGGCGAGTGTTTTAGGTCGCTCTGAGTATTTGAAAGTATAGGCATACTCGTACTGCACTTCTTCCAATACCGAAAGCGTATCGGCATGCTCCTCATCGGTTTCGCCGCAGAATCCCGTTATGATATCCGTGCTGATTGCCGCGGTGGGCATAATGCGTCGAATGGCGTCAATGCGGTTCATGTACCACTCACGCGTGTACCCTCGATTCATTCGCTTCAGCACGTCGCTATTGCCACTTTGAACCGGAAGGTGAATGTATTTGCAAATATTCTCATACTTCGCCATTGTGTGCAGGACATCGTCGGTCATATCTTTTGGGTGGGAGGTAGAGAATCTGATCCTCAAGTCAGGATGCACAAGAGCTACCTTTTCCATCAGCTGGGCGAAATTCACAGTCTCCTTTTCAGAATCTATAATTTCTCCTTTTTTAGAAATATTCCATCGATATGAGTCCACATTTTGCCCCAATAGAGTCACTTCTCTATAACCTTGCTCAAAAAGATACTTGGCTTCGTGCACGATCGTTTCCGGGTCGCGACTCCTTTCGCGACCACGCGTAAATGGAACCACGCAAAAGGAACACATATTATCACACCCACGCATGATGGAGATAAACGACGTTACACCATTATTATCCAATCGAACCGGATTTATTTCAGCGTAAGTTTCCTCTCTCGAAAGCAATACGTTTACTGCTTTTCGACCATCGGTTACCTCCTCTACCAATGAAGGCAGCTCGCGGTAGGCATCGGGGCCTACTACCAAATCAACCAGTTTTTCCTCTTCCAGTAGTTTCTCCTTCAGACGCTCTGCCATGCAACCAAGTATTCCGATCATAATACTCGATCGTTTCTTTTTCTTCTGCGTATTGAATTGCATCAAACGCTTCCTGATTCGTTGCTCTGCTTTATCTCTTATAGAACATGTATTGATAAGGATTAAATCTGCCTCTTCGCTATCGCGTGTCGTTTCAAAGCCATTTTCTTGCATGATGGAAGCAACAATTTCGCTGTCCGCAAAATTCATGGCGCAGCCATAGCTCTCCAGGTAGAGTTTTCTCCTTTCCTGACTTGATTTGCTTTCCAGCAAAGTAGCCTCCCCTTGCCGTTCTTCCTCTAGCATGCTCTGTGAACTCGTTTTCATTTACTTTCTTTTGAAATGGGGGACAAAGTTATCGAAAAAAATAGTGTTTCTGCCAAAATGACAGGCCTGATCCAAGGATAGAATTAGCGAAAATACCGAACACTCAATTCAATTAGGATTTCATTGCTTTACTTTGCATCCGTTGGCCTCGTGCCTAAAATCAGAAGGAATGTCAAAGAATCTAGTCATAGTAGAGTCACCCGCTAAAGCCAAAACCATCGAAGGATTTTTGGGAAAAGACTTCGTGGTAAAGTCGAGTTATGGACACGTTAGAGACCTTAAAAAGAAAGGTTTATCTGTAGATGTTGACAATAGCTTTGAGCCTGAATATGAGATTTCGCCCGACAAGAAAAAGGTCATTGAAGAGCTTAAGAAATTGGTTGCAAAATCGGATAAAGTTTGGCTGGCAACGGACGAGGATCGTGAGGGAGAAGCTATCAGTTGGCACTTAGAGCAGGTGCTCGATTTAGCAAAAAAGGATGTGAGTCGGATTGTTTTTCACGAGATTACGAAAGGTGCGATTAGCAAAGCCATAGAGAATCCACGAAAATTAGATTACCGACTGGTAGATGCCCAACAAGCCAGAAGGGTATTGGATCGTTTAGTTGGGTTTGAGCTTTCTCCCGTCCTCTGGCGCAAGGTTAAGCCGTCATTGAGTGCGGGCCGTGTTCAATCCGTTACCGTTCGACTCATTGTCGAAAGGGAGCGAGACATTACCAACTTTAAAGAGACTTTTTCCTACCGCGTTACCGCTGTTTTCTCAACGAATGGAAAATCATTCAAAGCCGAGTTGAACAAGCGATTTGATACGGTCGAAGAAGCACGAGATTTTGTGAATGCTTGCAATGGGTCATCATTTAAAGTGGATGATCTTCAAGTAAAGCCAGCCAAGAAAAGTCCGGCAGCGCCATTTACAACTTCTACTCTCCAGCAAGAGGCCAGCAGGAAACTGAGTTTTAGCGTAGCTCGAACGATGTCCGTAGCTCAAAAACTTTACGAAGAGGGGAAGATCACTTACATGAGAACGGATAGTCTCAACCTTTCTGATACCGCCAGAGACGGCGCCAAAAAGCAAATCACTTCGGCTTATGGATCGGAGTTTTCGAAACCACGTCATTTTTCTACCAAGGCAAAGGGGGCACAGGAGGCGCACGAAGCGATTCGACCTTCTGATATGTCTGTGACCTCGGTAGACGGTGATCCCGCAGGACAGAGATTATATGACCTGATATATAAGCGAACTCTCGCTTCACAAATGGCAGACGCAGAGTTGGAGAAAACCCGCGTTCGGATTAAAATTGAAGGTGCTGATGCTCCCTCTGATAGTTTGCATTTTGTGGCAAAAGGAGAGGTCATTAAATTCGAAGGTTTCTTAAAAGTGTACTTAGAAGGGACTGACGATGAAGACGGTGACAAAGAAGAGGAAGGCTTGCTCCCGACCATGAAGGTGGGAGATGCATTGGAAAGAAAAATAATTACCTCTACCCAGAGATTCGGAAATCATCCTCCGCGCTTTACGGAAGCGAGTTTGGTTAAAAAACTGGAAGAATTGGGAATAGGAAGACCGAGCACATACGCTCCGACCATCTCCACGGTGCAAAAAAGAGGCTACGTAGTTAAAGAAGATCGAGAAGGTAGAAAGAGAGAATACACCGTAATTGAGCTCGAAGGAAATAGCGTTGAGGAGCAAACGAAGACTGAGATTACGGGTGCTGAAAAGCAAAAGCTGTTTCCGACGGATATCGGAATTGTGGTAAACGATTTCTTAGTGGAGCACTTTGAGAAGATACTGAGCTATGATTTCACGGCTACGGTCGAAAAGCAGTTTGACGATATAGCTGAAGGGATGTTGGAATGGACTGAAATGATTAAGTCTTTTTACAAGCCATTTCACGACAGTGTAGAAGAAACACTTGAGCACGGAGAGCGTCCTACAGGAAGAGAATTGGGCAAAGACCCGAAATCGGGAAAGCCGGTTTATGCAAAAATCGGTCGATACGGCCCGATGGTTCAAATCGGGGATGCCGAAGATGAAGAGAAACCGCGCTTTGCATCATTGCGACACGAGCAGAGTATGACTACCATTAATTTGGAAGATGCTTTGGAGCTTTTCAAGCTACCAAGAGAAGTCGGTGAATTTGAGGATGAAAAAGTAACGGCGGCAATCGGTCGCTTCGGACCATACTTAAGGCACAAAGGAAATTTTGTTTCCATTAAAGAAGATGACGGAGATGATCCGTTGAGTATCAAAATTGATCGGGCAATTGAGCTCATTAAGGCCAAAAGGAAGGCCGATCTCGAGAGAATTATAAAAACTTTCGAAGAGGACGAAACGGTACAAGTGTTAAAAGGTCGCTGGGGGCCATATCTTAAGGCGGGTAAGAAGAACATCAAGATTCCGAAAGATGTGGAGCCCGAATCTTTGACTTTTGAGGATTGTCAAAAGCTAATTGCCGAGGCCCCGGAGAAGAAAGGGCGAGGTGGAGCTGCGAAAAAAGCCACTCCAAAAGCCAAAAAAGCTGCTCCAAAAAAGAAAGCGGCTTCAAAGACTAAAAAGAAATCGAAGTAAACGTCACGGTAAATGTCTTGGGTAGACGATATCTCCTATTTTTTCAACCCACTGGAAGAGACCCTCGTAAGCTACTCTGACAAGGAAGGAAGCAAAATAGGAAATTCTTTAAGGGTACACAGCACTGGATCATTTCCCGATTTGGAAGGAGTGAAATTTGCCATTGTCGGGGTCAAAGAATTCAGACGGTCTCATCTCAAGAACCAAGAAGCTGCACCCGATGCCATTCGGTTGAAGCTTTATGACCTGTTTTCTCCATCCGAAAACATGATTGGCGCTGATCTGGGTAATATTGAGGCCGGCGAAACTTCTGAAGATACCGATGCGGCGTTGAAACAAGTCATTGCCAATTTAACCACACGTCACATTCCCGTGGTTGTCTTAGGAGGTTCTCAAGAACTCACATTTGCCATCCATCAAGGATATGAGGCCTTGGAGGTCCCGGTGAATCATACCATTGTGGATAATCGGATTGACCTAGGCGAGTTTCGAGATGAGCTTTCCGTAGAAAATTACCTTAGTAAAATGGTTCTTTACGACCCATCATATCTCTTCAATCTCACCGTTCTCGGATATCACACCTACTATGCCGATCCTGAGGTGATGCAGCTGATGGACAAGATGTATTTCGAAGCTGTGCGAATCGGCGAAATTCAATCAGATCCAAAAATCACAGAGCCTCTGATTCGGAATTCGGACATGATATCGGTAGATATGACGAGTGTCAAAAATGAGGTTGCAACGGGAACATTTGAGCCTAATGGCTTTGACGGAGAATCGATTTGTAGAATAGCCAGGTATTCAGGAATGAGCGATAAGGTTTCGACCTTCGGAGTTTTCAATTACAATGTCGATGGTGATCTAAATGGTCAGCAAGCGACTCTGATTGGGCAGATGATTTGGTATTTTTTTGAAGGATTACTCGGAAGAGTGAAAGAATTTCCCTTGGTGAAAAAGCAGAATTTTATGGAGTATAAAGTTCAGTTGCCTGAATACAAAGAGGATTTGGTTTTCTTTAAAAGCAAACGCACCGATCGGTGGTGGATGAAAATCCCTTACGCTGTTTCGGGATCTAAGTTTTCTGATAGACACCATCTTATGCCCTGTGGATATGATGACTATAAAAAGGCCAGTGAAGGTGACATGCCCGACTTATGGTGGAAAACTTATCGAAAACTTGGTTGACTTATTCAATGTAGGATTCCTGTTTAGACCAATATAACGACCTCAGGTCGCGTTAAAAATTTTTGTCGGTAATCATATTTAGTTATTTTAGCCACGTTCTTAGCGTCAAATAACCCCTCGAAAAGGGGTTGTTTTCGTTTGAAAACCAATTGAATCTGAATGAAAAAACTTAGCCTGATCATCGCTTCTTTACTTATTGGAAGCACCTTGGTTTGGGGTCAGCAAGACCCACAATTTTCCCAATTCATGTATGATAGGCTCTCTGTCAATCCCGCTTTTGCGGGCAGTAAAGATGCCATTTGCGCCACCCTTATTGGCAGACAGCAATGGTCCGGACTTTCGGGTCAGCCTTCTACAGGATTACTTAATGTATCCGGTCCTATTAAATCCATCAAAAGTGGACTAGGGGCAACGGTTTATTTAGATGAAATTGGTCCTTTGTCGACAACGGCTGCCAGACTTTCATATGCCTATCACATCAAAATTTCAGGCGCTACGAAATTGGCTCTGGGAGTAGGTATTGGAATTATGAATAGCTCATTGAATAGTAACTGGGTCGCAAGTGACTACACTGACGATGGAGTTTTCACAGGTTTTGGTACCGGAATAGGAGATCCGTCTATTTCGCAACAAAATCAGCAAGCATCTACGTTTGATGCCTCTTTTGGAGCATACCTTTATAATCCGAAATATTACGCCGGAGTATCAGTAGTTCACCTTAATCAAGGAGATTTGTCAGAAATGAATATCGAAGTGGCCAGACACCTATATTTCATGGGTGGCTATGATTTTGAGCTCACTCCTATGATCACGTTGACACCGCATACCTTAGTGAAAACGGATCTGGCTTCGACTCAAGTAGATGTTAATGCTACGGCAACCTACAATAATACTTTCTGGTTGGGCGTTAGTTATCGGCTTGAAGATGCCATTGCGCCAATGGCTGGTTATAATTACCAGTTCGCGGATGGCAAGAGCAATTTGAGAATAGGATACTCATACGATTTGACAACGTCAGAACTAAATAATTATAGTAGTGGAAGCCACGAAATAATGTTAGGCTACTGCTATATACTTCAAAAACCTTTACCTAAAAGAGTTTATAAAAATCCACGCTTCTTATAATACAATTGTTTGAAACCAATAAGACGATACCTTCGTAAAGAGGTTGCTGGAAAATTTTATTTTTTGAGGATTAATAACCTGCAAGGCATGAAAAGAATCATATTATTTCTGTTAGTTGCCTCGACTTTGGCGAGTTGTGTCGGTGGAAACCGAGGCGAACTCGTTGGTGTTCAACCAAGAGAGGATTGGATTCAGTACAACCCTTATGGAATGAACTACATTCACTTCGGGAGCTATGTCATGGGATCAGATGACCAAGACGTACCGTACGCAAATGTGAACAACAGCAAACGTGTTACGGTCTCGGCATTTTACATGGACGACACTGAGATTTCTAATAACGAGTACCGACAGTTTGTTTACTGGGTCAGAGATTCTATTGCTCACAGATATTTAGGTGAAGCAGGAATCGGGGAACATGTAATCGAAGAGGATGAGTACGGCGAAATTATTGATCCCCCTATTATCAATTGGGATGAACAAATAGAGTGGAACGGAGAAGACGAACGCGAGGAATTGGTAGATCTTTTCTTGCCGGAGTACGAGCGATTCTACAGAAGAAAAGAGGTAGACACCCGAAAACTCAAGTTCGAATACTTCTGGGTTGACCTTAAAGCCGCTGCTAGTAAAGCTGGGCGCGACTTGGATTTGTCGTACACAAACATCAAAGGTCAAAATAATGCCATTCGCGGTCATACGGATAGAAGTAAATTCATTATCAGAGAAATTATAAACGTTTATCCTGACACCCTTGCTTGGGTGCACGATTTCACCTATGGCTTCAATGAGCCAATGACCGAGACATATTTCTGGCACCCTGCTTATGACAACTATCCTGTAGTCGGAGTTACTTGGCAGCAAGCCAAAGCCTTTAACGTTTGGAGGTCTCAATTGCTTAGTTCTTGGCAACAAAGAAACGGTGAAACATACGTTCAAAGATTTCGATTGCCAACCGAAGCTGAGTGGGAATATGCAGCGCGAGGTGGTTTAGACAAAAACCCCTATCCATGGGGAGGTCCTTACATCCGTAACATCCTTGGTTGTCCTTTGGCCAACTTTAAACCACAACGTGGTGACTACGTTGATGATGATGGATGCACCACCGTTGATGTTCGCTCATATGAGCCCAACGGCTATGGTCTATACTGCATGTCAGGAAATGTTGCAGAGTGGACTAGCACGGCTTACGATGAGTCTGTTTACGAATTTGCTCACGATCTCAATCCCGAATACCAATACGACGCATTAGCCGATGATCCTCCTGCTTTAAAGCGCAAGGTCATTCGAGGCGGTTCTTGGAAAGATGTGATGTACTACCTGCAAAACGGTACACGCTCCTACGAGTATCAAGACACGGCCAAATGCTACATAGGATTCCGCTCAGTAATGAGTTACCTCGGAAGAGGTAAGACGGGAAATCCTGAGGATTGGAACTAATAACCTTCTCTTAATTCACCCCAAATTCTTCTTATTGAAACCAGCAAGAATTATTAACAATTTGTAAAAGCAAGGAAAATGAAGCCAGGAAGTAAATCATGGAAAAAGTTTATGGCAAAGCTCTACGGAATAGGAGCAGCTGTAGTAATTATCGGAGCATTATTTAAAATTCAACACTGGCCGTTTGCGGGAGCATTGTTGGTAGTCGGCTTGACTACTGAGGCGGTCATCTTCTTCTTTTCGGCCTTTGAGCCGGTTCACGAAGAATTGGATTGGTCACTCGTTTACCCGGAGTTGAGATCGGGCGAACCGGCAAAAGAGTCATTGGCTCATGGAGATGATGAATCTATCACCGAACAACTCGATCACATGCTGGAAGAAGCGAAAATCGAACCCGAGTTGATTGCTAGTTTAGGCAATGGCCTGCGCAGTTTAAGCAGCCAAGCTGAAAAACTAAATGAAATTTCTGATGCATCTGTCGCTACAAACGAATATGCAGCATCGTTAAAAGGTGCATCTGCGAAGGTTGGAGAACTATCAGATACCTATCAAAAAGCTTCTGAAGCGCTTACGGGTCTGACGGAAGGACAATCTGAAGGTGCTTCTACAGGTGAACACCTGAAAAAAATGAGTTCCAACTTGGCCGAGTTGAATAACATGTATGAAACTCAGCTTCAAGAATTGCAGACTTCTTCTCAACTATACAGTGGTATTACTGAATTGATGAAGAACTTGAACGAGTCTGTAGAGGATACCAAAAAATACAAAGAGAATATCTCTGAGTTGGCCTCTAATCTTTCTCGACTCAATACTGTTTATGGCAACATGCTTTCAGCGATGAATGCACCTGCCTCTGTAAACGTCTAATAACTCTTTAAACAAAGTCTTAAGACATGGCAGGAGGAAAAGAAACCCCAAGGCAGAAGATGATCGGTATGATGTACCTCGTACTGACAGCGCTTCTGGCCCTTAACGTTTCGAAAGAAATCTTGGATGCGTTCATCACCATCAATAATGGTCTTGAAACTACCATGGTTACTTTCGATGGAAAGCTAAACGGACAATACAGTGCCTTTGCAGCTTCCTACAATGAAAATAAAGAGAAATATGGTGATGCCTGGGAGAAGGCGCAGGAATTGCGTTCTCAGGCCAACGAATTGATCGAACACATCGATCTTATTAAAGCGAAAACCATTGCTGAAACCGAGGCTAAACCGATGGAGGAGGTAATTGGCAAAAATGAGTTTGGTGTGGATACCGTTTTAGATTTGCAATACGTGAGTAGTAAGGACAACTACGATGTAAATACCAATCTCATGATTGGAGCTGAACCTGATACACCTCGGGACAGTGATCATGAAGACGGTAATAATTATCGAGCTACTGTTCTAAAGCAAAAGCTGATTCAGTACGGTGAGAATCTCAAAGCGATGGCAGCAGGAAATCCTGTGGTTGTTACAGCTGTTGATAGTATCTTTTCTTATCCTGAAAAGGTTAAAGATGCTTCAGGTACTACAACCAATTGGGAAGCTTTGAATTTCTTCCACGTTCCACTAGCGGCTACGACTACTCTTTTGAGTAAGCTGCAAGCTGACGTGCGAAATGCTGAGTCAGATGTGCTTGGGCACCTGTTTGCTGATGTTGAAGCTGCTTCTTATAAGTTTACTCAACTAGCTCCGGTTGTAATCCCTGAGAAAACATATGTTCTTGAAGGAGATTCCTTCAGGGCTAAAGTTTTCTTGGCGGCCTACGACAATACCAATTTACCGGGCATCGATTTAGGTCCGGAAGGAATGGAACTGGACAGCGCTAATTTGGCAATCCCTGAAGGTAAAGCCTCAACTGTAGATGTTGGTGCCGACGGGTTTGGTCGATTGGCTATTCCGGCTAGAGGTATTGGCGATAAGCACTGGGAAGGGATTATTAAATTCCGAAACCCGGCTACGAAAGCTGAAGAGCCCTATAAATTCATCGTTGATTACGAAGTGGCTAAGCCTAGCTTGGTTGTCTCTGCAACAAAGATGAACGTGTTGTATAGAGGTATTGACAATCCGATAGAAGTTTCGGTTCCGGGTATTCCTCAGGATGCTTTGACCGCTACTATAAGTACAGGTAGTTTGTCTAAAAAACCTGACGGTTCTTACATTGCGAAAGTAAAGTCAGGTTCTGAAGCTGTTGTGAATGTTACCGCAGAGATCCAAGGAAAGCGAAAGAATATGGGGCAGTTTAAATTCCGTCTCAAGTCTGTTCCTGATCCTGTAGCTAAATTTGCTGGAAAGACTGCCGTTGACAATACGGTTAAGAAGTCAGAACTCACTGCGGCTCTGGGAGTAATCGCTGATTTGAAAGATTTTGTATTCGATTTGAATTATCCGATTCGTTCTTTCGACATAGCAGTGACAAACGGAGCTGATGTAAAAATTCTTTCTTCAACAAGCAATCGGTTAACTCCACAGCAAAAAGAGTTGTTGAGAGAAACCAGACGAAACCAAACAGTGAGCGTTGAGAACATTAAGGCAACAGCGCCTGACGGAACAATTCGTAAATTGGGAGGTATAACTCTGCGTATACTTTAAACTTGATTATTATGAAGAGGAAATTTCATCTTGTAGTAGCTCTTTTAATTGGTTCGTTTGCTTTGTTGAGCGGACCTCAATTGCAAGCTCAAACCGTTTTGGATGGGGCTTGGATAAAAGAGCACAATAAAACAAAGAAGGTTATTCAGTATCCTTTTATCCGCGAAGCTGACGTAATGTTTGCTAAGCGCATATGGCAGGATATTGATCTTCGCGAGAAGATAAACATGCCTCTTTACTACCCATTGGAAGAATCCAATGGCATGAAAAGTCTCTTCGATGTGATCAAAGATGCCTTATTGGTTGAAGGGTCAATCACGGCCTATAGCACCGGAGTTACAGGTCGAGAGGATGACTTTCGCACCCCTCTCCTCAGAAGTGATGTGCAGAGTATGCTCGAAAAGCCTGACACGACTTTTACTGAAGATCCCGATACGGGAGAGTTGGTTCCGGTTTATCAGGTGATCAAGACAACTTCACAAGACATCAAGAGATACCGAGTCAAAGAAGATTGGTTTTTTGATAAGCAGCGCTCTGAACGCTACATTCGTATCATCGGTATAGCTCCTTTAAAAGAGCGAAGAGATGAGAATGGCGAAGCTACCGGAGCATATGAGACGTTGTTTTGGTTGTATTTCCCCGAGTGCAGATATGTGTTTGCCAACTGGGATTCTTTTAACCGCTTTAACGACTCTGAAAGACGGTCTTTTGATGACTTGTTTCAAAAGAGAATGTTCAATTCTACTATTGTTAAGGAATCCAATGTTTATGACCGTAAGTTAGATGACGTTTACTCCGGAATCGATCGACTGCTCAAAGCAGAAGAGGTGAAAGAGAAGTTGTTTATTATGGAACACGACCTTTGGAGCTTCTAATTGCTCATACAAATTGAATTCAAAAGCATCATGCTAGCGCATGGTGCTTTTTTGCTTTATGTTTAGACTAGAAAATATACGTTTGAATTTCGCTCAACGTCCCATTTTTGATGGGATAGACTTGTTCATAGGCGAGAACGATAAAATTGGTTTGGTTGGAAAAAATGGCGCGGGTAAAACAACCTTGTTCAAAGTAATTATCGGTGATCAAGGTGTGGATGCAGGAAATATTTCCAAACCAAAGGAGTATGCAATAGGCTACTTGCCACAAGAACTGATTTTTAATTCTAAATTATCGGTTAAAGAAGAGGTATCAAAAGCTTTTGAGGTCACTCAACATTTGGAGAGAAAGATAGAATCGATTTCTCAGGAGCTCGCCGAAAGGGAAGATTATGAAACCCAGAGCTACCTGGATCTGGCTGAGGAATTGAATCGCATTTCCACACAATTAGGAATTTACGATGTTGATTCTCAGGACCAACAAATTGAAGTGGTTTTGTTGGGACTCGGTTTTTTACCCGAAGAATTTCAACGACCGCTTGCGTCGTTTAGCGGAGGTTGGCAAATGCGTGTGGCACTTGCTAAAATTCTGCTTCAAAAGCCTGATTTATTGTTGCTCGATGAGCCTACCAATCACTTAGACATTGAGTCAATTCAGTGGTTGGAGGATTATTTGAAGAATTATTCGGGTGCCGTCATGCTCATTTCTCATGACCGTTTGTTTTTGGATAATGTGACCAATCGCACGGCCGAGTTGTTGAATGGATCTATTTTCGATTACAATGCTCCCTATACAAAGTTCGTAGAGCTTAGAAAAGACGTCATTGAGAAACAAATTGAAGCCAAGAAGAACCAAGAGCGAGAAATTAAGCAAACTGAGGATTTGATCAATAAGTTTAGGGCAAAGGCCAATAAAGCAGCTTTTGCTCAAAGTTTGATCAAGAAGTTGGATAAGATGGATGTTATCGAGGTAGATGATGAAGATGATTCATCCTTGGGCTTTCGCTTTCAACCCGCTCCTAGAGCAGGAAAGGTAGTGGTGAAAGGTCAGGGGCTTTCTAAGTCTTATGGATCCAAAGAGATCTTCAAAGGGCTAGACTTCGAGATAATGAGAGGGCAAAAAGTAGCGCTCATTGGTAAAAACGGAGTAGGTAAAACCACCATGACCAAAGTGATTGCAGGCGAAACGAGCTATGAAGGAGAGTGTGAGCTGGGATATAATGTTGACGTGGGTTATTACACTCAAAATCAAAGTGATGAACTTCCGCCGAATCTAACCGCTCTTGAGGTTATCGAAAATGAAGCTACCGGGGAATACCGCAAAAAAGTACGTTCGCTGTTAGGGGCATTCATGTTCAGCGGCGACGACGTATTCAAGAAAGTTAAGGTGCTTTCAGGGGGTGAGAAAGCTCGATTGGCACTTTGTAAACTCATGTTGCATCAATATAACTTCTTGATTCTCGATGAGCCGACAAATCACTTGGATATGCGTTCAAAAGAGGTATTGAAGCAAGCGATCATGGCTTATGACGGTACTCTTCTAGTTGTGTCTCACGATAGAGACTTCCTTCAAGGTTTGGCTAATCCGGTCATAGAAATGCATGACTCGTCCATCACTACTTTCCCTGGTAATATATCCGAATTTCTCGAGAGGAAACGCGCTGACAGCATTAAGCAATATGAATATACCAAGAGTACAACGAAGGAAAAATCTAAGCGAGATACGGAAGCTTCAGGGATTTCTGAAAAGCAGAAGTGGAAACTGAATAAGCGAATTACTTCTTTAGAAAAGGAGATTGAAAAGGTAGAATCCCATATTGGTGAGTTGGAAGCTAAGGAAATTGATCACAGTGACTCAGAAAAAATTCAATCACATCTCCTTGCGCTAAGTCAAGCGAGGAAAAAGCTGGATAAAAAAATGGCGGAATGGGAAGAAGTGACTACAAAACTCGAGGGTTGATTTATTGCAGCAAACACGCCAACTTAACATTGTGAATTTTTGAATAATTAGAAAAGGCCGCTTATTCCTGAACGGCTTTATCACTAGCGGGCCCTTCCGGTAGCTATCGGGACAAACTGATGTCCGCCTCAGGCGGATATGAGCCCTTATTTATATTTGGAAATAACGTTTTCTTTAATCCATTGTCTTCCTCGTCCTTGTTTGAGCGATTTTTCTCTTTTCAACGCCTCTGAAAGTTCACCGAAGAACTCAACATGTGCTACAATCCAAGGCCTAAATCTTAAGGTGTAGCCCTTTTTTCCGAGAGAATTATGAGACTTAAAACGTTCGATGAGATTTGATGTTTGTCCGATATAAATTCGATCGTGACTCACAGAATAAAGGACATAAACGCACTACATGTCCATAAAATAGAAAAAGCCGCTCAGAAATGAACGGCTTTTTCTCTTAGTAGCGGGGACCAGACTCGAACTGATGTCCGCCTCAGGCGGATATGAGCCCTTATTTATATTTGGAAATAACGTTTTCTTTAATCCATTGTCTTCCTCGTCCTTGTTTGAGCGATTTTTCTCTTTTCAACGCCTCTGAAAGTTCACCGAAGAACTCAACATGTGCTACAATCCAAGGCCTGAATCTTAAGGTGTAGCCCTTTTTTCCGAGAGAATTATGAGANTTAAAACGTTNGATGAGATTTGATGTTTGTCCGATATAAATTCGATCGTG
>JGI12210J13797_10258028_pt1 | contig 21518 bp, 14 predicted proteins | sample ElkSlonscriptome_3_FD_13797 | JGI IMG/M metagenome (IMG submission 13797)
GCCGGTATTGGACTCAGAAACACGTTCCGTGTTCCTCTACGCGGTGCGCTCAGTCGTAGAGGAACTTGGAACAAGTTTCTGAGTGCGCTACCGGAAACCAGGAGCCAAGGGAATCGAGCGGGACGGCCGATTAGCTCGCACCCATTTTCAATCAGACCCCAGACCGTCTCCGATGACTAAATTCCAGTTGCACGCGTTGTGGAGAAATGGAATAATCCCCATCTCTCAGCACCCGTAGCTCAATTGGATAGAGCGTTGGCCTCCGGAGCCAAAGGTTGCAGGTTCGAGCCCTGCCGGGTGCAATGGTTTTTAGAAACGGATCGACATGAGCGGGATCCCGCCAGTGGTGTGCATGTCTTGCCATTGCTGCAACATGATGGGCTGATCGATGTTGGTCTGTTCGGGTGCTTCTCCGGGGAAAAGGACCGCGTTTCCGAGCGAGCCGAGATGAATCGCCAATTCCTGCCGACTCACCTGATTATCGCGGTTCTTGTCGAGCTTGTTAAATTCCAGCTCCACTTTTCGTGCCATCTGTGGGGTGACTTCGCCTTGTTTCTCCTGCTCAGCGATCGCATCTTCCAATTCACTCTTGGTGATTGAACCGTCATTGTCTTGATCGTAACTGGCAAGCAGCTGGTCGATGTAATGATCGTGGATCTCACCGGTGGAGAGCTTGTTATTTTGATCCTTGTCGAGTCTCTTGAATTTTTGTTCCGGCGTCTCCTCATTTGAAGACGATTGAGCGAAGGTTGAACCAACCAAGGAGAGAGTGCCGATCAAAGCGAGAGCGATTTTGCGCATGACTACGTTATAACCGGAACTCCTGAAAATGCAAAGCGGATACGATCACGCCGGGGAGAATAAGCGTTCACCGTTCACGCCCTCGTTCTCACCTCTTTCGACTTGCAAAACTTTGCCGCTCAATTACTTCACGATAATTTTTATCGAGAGAGCTTAACTATTTGGCTCTTCAGATTCATCCGGCGTATCTAGATCGTCTTCGTCCAGATCCTCGCGAACCACTGGGGCCACGTCCTGGAGGTGTTCTCCTTTACGCATATTGATCAGTTTGACCCCCATGGTGTTCCGGCCGGCCGTTCGAATTTCTTTCACGCGGGTTCGGACCATTTGCCCTTTGTTCGTGATCAACATGATTTCGTCCAAATTACGGACCGTGAGGGCATTGACCACATGCCCGGTTTTGTCACCGACTTTCATGGTAATGATCCCTTTACCCGCGCGGGATTGGAGCCGGTATTCCTCGAATGGTGTCCGTTTCCCGATCCCTGTGGAACCCGCGACCAACAAGGTGGCGTCGGAATCCTGATCGACGAGTGCAATCGCCACGACGTAATCCCCTTTTGAGGGTCGGATCCCCCAGACACCCACGGTGTCGCGGCCCTGATCGCGCAGCTCTTCTTCGCTAAACCGGATACTCATACCGCCATGGGTGATCAGCACGATTTCGTTGGAGCCATTCGTCAGCCGCACATCGATCAAGCGATCGCCTTCTTCGACCTTCACCGCGATGATGCCGCCGCGTCGGACGTTGGCGAAATCTTTGAGGTTCGATTTTTTCACAATCCCGGATTGGGCGGCAAAAAGAATGTGTTGAGACGGGTCCCAAGTATCATCGACGGCCGCGGCACCGACTCCCGAGGTTTTCGCGGTGATCCGCAAAGTGGCCGCCACGCGTTCGTCGGAGCGTAATTCCAGGAAGTTCGCGATGGAACGCCCTTTCGAAGTCCGGCTCATCTCAGGGATTTCGTAGACCCGCTCGACATAACAACGGCCGGTCTGAGTGAAGAACATCAGGTAATCATGAGTGGAAGCGGTGAAGAGATGTTCGACGAAATCGCCTGAATCATCTTCATGCATGGCTTCTCTGGTCGTCATTCCAATCACGCCACGGCCACCGCGTTTTTGAGAACGATAATTACTGACGGCGGTTCGTTTGATGAAGCCTTTGTGCGTGATGGTGATGATGCAGCCTTCATTGGCGATGAGATCTTCCATGTTCATCTCACCTTCATCCGGGATCAGTTGACTGAGCCGGGCGTTGCCATGTTTCTGCTGCAATTCGCGAAGCTCGGATTCGATGATGCCGAGCACCCGTTCTTCGCGGGCTAACACATCGAGGAGGTCTTTGATTGTCTGAAGCAAGCCATCATATTCCCCTTTGATCTTATCTTGCTCCAGACCGGTGAGGCGGTAGAGCTGCAGGTCAAGGATGGCATCGGTTTGACGTTCCGTGAGGGTATACATCCCATCGATCACTCGACCTTCTTCCCGGATAAAAATGCCGAGGTGCTCGATGGTTTCGCGCCCCCATTGCAAAGCCATCAACTTCGTGCGGGCTTCATCGCGGCTATTTGATTCCCGGATGATCCGGATGAAATCGTCGAGATTGGCCAGGGCGACCAGGTAACCCTCTAGAACCTCGGCCCGCCGTTCGGCTTCTTTCAGCAAATAGCGGGTGCGGCGAAGGACGACTTCCCGGCGATGCTCGATGAAAGCGTTATTAGCGGCCTTCAACGAGAGCAGCTTTGGTTTGCCATGATCGATGGCCAGCATCGAGACCGCGAACGAGCTTTCCAACGCGGTATGCTTGTAAAGATTATTGATGACGACTTTGGGATTGGCCTCCCGTTTCAGCTCGATCACCAAGCGAGTATTTTCATCGGACTGATCGCCGACGTAAGAGATATCCGTGAGAATCTTGTCGTTCACCAGGCCGGCGATTCGTTCGACAAGAGTGGCGCGGTTGACGCCGTAAGGGATCTCGGTCACCACGATCTGTTCGCGGTTGCCTTTCATCTCTTCGACCACCATTTTGCCGCGGACTTTGACGGAGCCTTTGCCGGTTTCGAAATAGGATTTGATCCCCGACATTCCGCAGATCATACAGCCTGTCGGAAAATCGGGTCCCTTCACATATTCCATCAATTCCGGGATCGTAATATCCGGGTTCTGGATTTGGGCGCAGATCCCATCAATGACCTCGCTCAGGTTATGTGGCGGGATATTCGTTGCCATGCCGACGGCGATACCGGTGCCGCCATTGACGAGGAGATTGGGGAACGCCGCCGGAAAGACGATCGGTTCGGACAACGATTCGTCGTAGTTCGGCATGAAATCGACGGTATCCTTATCCATGTCGACCATGAGCGCGGCGCCGAGATGCCGAAGTCGGGCCTCGGTATACCGCATCGCGGCTGGCGGATCGCCTTCCACAGACCCGAAGTTCCCCTGCCCTTCGACTAGCATTTCACGCATGGCCCAGGATTGCGCCATGTGGACCAGGGTCGGATAAACCGCCTGGTCACCGTGCGGATGATATTTACCGATGGTCTCCCCGACGATACGGGCACATTTGAGCGGCCTCCTCGTGGGAGTGATGCCGAGTTCGCTCATGGCGAACAAAATACGGCGTTGGGACGGTTTCAAGCCATCCCGAGCATCGGGGAGCGCTCGGGAAATGATGACTGACATGGAGTAGTCGAGGAAAGATTTCGACATCTCCTCGGCCACATTGACCTTGGTAACTTTTTCGTTGGCGGTATACACGGATGCTCTTTTTGGAAACGGACTGGAATTAGGAAATGGCGATCAAGACAGGCAGGATAACCGGTCAGACATCGAGCCGGGCGTTGAGCGCATTATCTTCGATGAATTGCCGGCGAGGTTCGACGACATCTCCCATGAGGATAGTAAACATGCGGTCCGCCTCGATGAAGTTGTCTTCATTGAGATCGACTTTCATTAGCTTGCGTCGTTCAGGATCCATAGTGGTCTCGAACAACTCTTTCGGATTCATCTCTCCCAAACCTTTAAAGCGTTGGATGGAGAGACCTTTTTTGCCGATCTCAACCACGTTCATAAAAATATCGGGGATCGAATAAATCGGGTGGGTGGTCTCTTTTTCGCCATCCCCTTCTATCAACTCGAAAATCGGTTCGTTCGTCCCGGAATAATGCTCGATTTTTAGGCCCTTTTTACCGAGTTCATCAATGAGCTTTTGGACCGCATTCGATTCATGCAACTCGATCATACGCGCTCGACGTCCCCAGAAGTTCCCTTTCTTTTTCGCGCGCGGTTCCTGACCGTTTCCATTCCCATTAGCGCCATCGGGTGATTCTTCGTCCTCTTCCATTTCGAACAGTTTCAGATCGCGATTCTCATTATGAAATGCGCGCAACGCATCTTCATCCGCGAAGTAATTCGCGGTCTCATCATTACCATCTCGAACGATCACAAGGTAATCGGGCAGGTTATTCGATTTCACATCCCGATGAGCCAGGTAATGCTCGAAGTCACCGCCGTGACGCCGGATGGATTCGCTTAGCTTGGAGAGTCGTTCCAGCAGCACAAGAATCTCTTTCAGCTGGTTAGCATTGAATTCTTTGTTATCTGCCAAATTACGCAACCGGACCTCTTCAGCGCCCAAACCAATAAGGATTCTATTTAACTGTGTGTCGTCATCGACATACTGCTCCTTTTTCTTCCGCTTAATTTTGTAAAGCGGCGGACAGGCGATGTAGACGTTGCCGTTCCGGACGAGTTGCGGCATTTGACGATAGAAGAAAGTCAATAACAGCGTGCGAATGTGGGAGCCATCGACGTCGGCATCCGTCATGATGATGATGCGGCCGTAACGGAGCTTCTCCATATTGAAAGCCCCCTCCTGATCACCATCCCCGATACCCGTTCCGATCGCGGTGATCATGGTCTGGATCTCGGTGTTTTGCAGCACCCGATCGAGCCGAGCTTTCTCGACGTTGATCAACTTCCCGCGGATTGGGAGGATCGCCTGGTATCGACGGTCGCGGCCTTGTTTGGCGGAACCACCGGCCGAGTCACCTTCTACAATGTAGAGTTCGGTCAGCGTGGAATCTTTCTCGGAACAATCCGCCAATTTGCCAGGCAAGCCACCGCCGGTGAGCGCGCTTTTGCGGACGGTCTCCCTCGCCTTCCGGGCTGCTTCCCGGGCTCTTGCGGCGGTGAGCCCTTTTTCAACGATCTTTTTCCCGACAGCCGGGTTGATCTCAAAATGGTGCATCAACCCTTCGTAAGTCACCGAGCCGACGACTTTTTCCACTTCTGGACTGATCAATTTGACCTTGGTCTGCGATTCAAACCGAGGATCGGGATGTTTGACCGAGATGACGGCGGCCACGCCTTCGAGCACGTCATTCCCCGTGATGACAGGGTCTTTGTCTTTCAACAAGCTGTTGTTCTTGGCGTATTGATTGATCGCCCGAGTGAGCGATCCACGGAAACCACTCGAATGCGTGCCGCCATCGGCATTCGGAATGGCGTTGGTGTAACAGAGCAGTTGTTCGTTGTAAGTATCCGTGTAATGCAGGCCAAGCTCCACGAGAATACGGTCTCGTTCCCCTTTGATCATGACCGGCTTCGGATGGACCAACGCCTTGTTCTGCACGAGGTGCGTGACGAAATCTTCCACCCCGCGTGGGTGCACGATCTTGATCGGTTTCCCGCCGTCTTCCCGTTCATCGGTGAAGGTGAAGCTGAGCGGCGCGTTGATGTAAGCGAGATCATGCAACCGGGTCAAAAGCCGTTCTGCCTTGAACTCCGTCGTCTCCTCGAAGATCTCCGGGTCGGGCATGAAGGTGATGTGGGTCCCGGTCTTGTTCGGATCCTTCAGCTCCGTAACGACGTGCAATTTCTCTGAAGGCACCCCTTGTTTGAACGACATGGCGTGGACTTTACCGTCCCGGAGCACCTCGACTTTGAACCATTCGGAGACGGCATTGACGCATTTCGCGCCAACTCCATGGGTGCCCCCGGAATATTCGTAGTTGCCCTGCCCATATTTCCCTCCGGAATGGAGCCGGGTCAGCACGAGTTCGACGCCGGGGATCCCTTCTTCTTTGTTGATATCAACCGGAATACCGCGCCCATTATCCCGAATGGAAATGGAACCATCGATATGGATATTCAAATCGATGTGGGTGCAGTAACCCGCGAGAAATTCATCGACGGAGTTGTCGAGAACCTCGGAGACGCAATGATGCAGGGCACGTTCATCGGTTCCCCCGATATACATGCCAGGCTTTTTACGAACAGCCTCCAACCCTTTCAGCGATGAAAGGTCATCGGCGGTGTATCTCGTTTTGTTGGACCGGGTCGGAGCCTCGGGATTAGAATTCGGAACCTCGTCAGACATGGGCAATCAGGAAAAAGCAAATAGTCCTAAAAATGAATGGATCATCACCATACATGTTTAGGAAGAAGCTAATAAGTTACGCAGTTCGACAGGTTCCGGCAACCGTTTTTTTTAGCGCTTAACCGCAAGCAAATGGGGTCTTATTTTAATCAAACCCCAACACGTTGTGGTCGGCGGATTATCTTAGCCCGTTTTCGTTCCGTTGCTGCGACGGGTTTTCTGGACGAGGACATTGGTGGCCAGGATCCGTTGCAAATCCTCGGATTCGGGGTGGACTTCGAGATCGGCTTTGGGATCGCGAATCGTGGCGGCGGTGCGCCTGCCTGGAACGGCGAGGTGGAAGATCGGTTCGCCCGGTTTGATAGCCGGCATGGTGGCCATTCCGAGGATAAAGCCTTCGACCGGAGCGGCGACCTGGTTCTGGTGGTTGCCGTAAATATCGAGGTTGGTGGCCAGGATTTGCCCTTTGCGGACGGCTTGACCGGGAACGACGTGGAATTTGAGGATGCCACCCCGTTCAGCCCGGATCCAGAGGGTCCGTTTGATTGTCTCGATCGGAAGCGGCGGTTCGGGAAGCGGCTCCAGCATGCCGAGCCAGCCCAAGACCCGCCGGGCTCCCTGCACCCCGAGTTCCACGATGCCGGGTTCGATTTTCCATACTTCGCCAGCCTCCAACACAATGGTCGGAATGCCCGCTTTGGTCGCGGTCCGACGAAGCGAACCTTCCGCCCCCTTACTATGCACGACCAGTTGGCAGCCAAATGCTTTGGCCAAGGCGAGCGCGTGCGGTTGATCGAAATCGACCCGAATATTCGGGTAGTTGGTGCGGCGAATGGCGGCGGTATGAAAGTCGAGCCCGCAATCGCATTTCAAAATAACTTCTTCGTATAACAGATTCGCGAGCCGGCTAGAAAGACTGCCTTTGGCGGAGCCCGGAAAACAACGGTTGAGATCACGCCGGTCCGAGAGATAACGGCTATGGCTATCCATGCCCGGCACATTCACGACCGGCAAAGCGATCACGGTGCCGCGTTTTAAGGTCAACGCTTGCTCGAACGCCACCTCCCGAATGATGCCGAGCCCATTCAGCTCGTCGCCATGGATCACTCCTGAGAGAAAAACAATCGGCCCATGTTTCGGCCCGGCGATAACCCGGACAGGCACGCCGACGCGCATGCCGGTGTAAGTCTCGCTGTATGAGAGCTCGAGATCGTAGGTTTTCCCCCGGCCAATACGTTTGCCAGCAATGCGAAGAGTTGGCCTTCTTTTCCATGGAATCGGGGATTGCTTACTCACTAGTTTCAGATTTTTTCTCTTTCTTCTTTTTCTTTTTCTTCTCTGGCATCAAGGCGCGCAATTCGCGGAGTTCCCCAAAACAAAGCAGTTTGTCGCCGGATTCGATCACCTCGTCTCCGCGGGGGTTGGGCATGTTGCGGCTTTGACGAGAGATGCTGAGAACCTGAATATTGCGGGTGCGGAGGTCCGTTTGGCGAAGTGGTTTACCTTCCAATTCCGGCATTCGGTGGACGACAAATTCCGCAATCCCATAACCGGCCGTCAGCGAGAGGCGCTGGCGCAGGTCGACATCCGGAAAGAGCACCTGTTGTTCGATTAATTCGACGATGGCCTCGGCGACATTGACGCCGGTCGAGGTCTCGATCCCTTCCAAACCTGGCGAAGAATTGACTTCCATGATTTGCGGCCCGTCTTTGCCTTCCAACATATCAACACCGGCCACGCGCAACCCCATGATCTGCGCAGCACGAACCGCTGTCTGCTGATATTCCTCGGAGAGCTCGACCGCTTCAGCGGAACCGCCACGATGCACGTTGCTGCGGAATTCGTCGCCTTTTGCCGTGCGCCGCATGGCCGCGATGACCTTATCCCCGACGACCAAGGCCCGGATATCTTTCCCTTTACTTTCTTTAACGAATTTCTGGATCAACACGTTTTGCCGAGTGCTTTGCAAGGTCTCGATGATGGCTTGCGCGACTTTCACGGTATCGGCCAAAATAACGCCGACCCCTTGAGTGCCTTCGAGCAGTTTGAGAATCACTGGGGCGCCGCCAACCCGTTCGATGGCCGGCAACACGTCGTCTCGGCGGCGAACAAAGGCGCTCAGCGGCAAACCGATGTTGTGTCGGCTGAGGATTTGCATGGAATGCAGCTTGTCGCGGGAACGCCCGATCGCCAGGGCCGAGTTGAGATTGAACACGCCCATTTGCTCGAATTGACGAAGGACAGCGAGTCCGTAAAACGTGACCGAGGCGCCGATGCGGGGAATGACGGCATCGTAGGTGGAAAGCTTTTTACCTCGATAATAGAGCGCTGGCTCGTCCGGCTCGACATTCAAAGAGAAAGCCAGAGTGTCGAGCACGAAAGCCCGGTGCCCGCGTTTTTCGGCGGCCTCCTTCAGTCGGCGGGTGCTGTAAGCTTGGCGGGATCGGGAAAGGATCGCGAGTTTCATAAAGAGATTGGGGGCGTCAGGATTGGGGCTTGGAGTTTTTAGGACGCTTTTTGGGAAGGCGTTTAGTGAGGATCGATCGCTTGGAGGGATCGACGAGGAAGGTGCGTTCGAGCGCTTTGCGGCCAATCAACATTCGGAACAGCATTTTTTCACGGGAAACCAGGGAAATCTCGATTTCCTTGAGGATGGGCCCGATTTGAAGCGTTGTTCGAACGAACCACCGCTCGACATAATGGCCATTGCTGGACCGGACACGCCCCCATTTGACGGGTTGAGCAATGATCGGCGACGTTTTCGGAGAACGTCGGCTGCCGTGGACCACATGGAATTGAATCCGTCCATCGGGCAATGCTTTTAAGTCCTCGACGTGCAAAGCGCTCGTCCGGGCGCCGGTATCGGTTTTGGCTTTAAGACGAGTGATCCCCCAATCGGGCAAATCGACATATTCGCTCCAGCCTATAGTCGCAAGTTCAGCCACGATCCGGACCCTAACGCGACAGCTGGCGGACAGCCAGAGAATATCGAGAGATCGCGATTCTGTTCAGGGACGGCGACACCTGTGAGGCCAGGAACCGCAGTGGTTTCAAAACCGGCGCATCAAGGTAAGGTCCTATCGCTAGTTCTTCAGCAAGCCGAAAGACCGGATTAACGTTCCGCTTTGTCCGCTTCTTCAGTCGTCGCACTCGGTTCAGGTTCGATTGTTTTTTTGATCACTTTTCTTCGTACCTGCCTGCTTTCTCTTTCGAGGAAGGTTACGTTGCCCTCCATATCGATCAGCATATAGGCAATCCGATCGGGCGCTGCGGACACATTCGTCTGGCAATCCGACTCAAGTCTTCGCTACCGCCTGCGTCTTCAATTTTCCACAGCGCAGATCCGCCAGAATCTCTGTCGCCGCATTCCGCCCGCTCGCACCGAACACCCCTCCTCCAGGATGCGTGCTCGCCCCACAAAGATAGAGCCCTTTGGCTGGGAACCGATAATTCGAAAGTGCTGGGGTCGGCCGGAAACAGAACATTTGATCGAAGCTCATCTCCAAATGCATCACATTGCCGCGCAACAAACCGAGTCGCCGCTCCAATTCGAGCGGCGTTTGGATGAACCGCCCCTCCATGGCATCCCGCATATTGGGCGCATACCGACAGATGACCTCCCAGATTTTGTCGGCTTCCCGTTCAGCGATGCTATCCCAATCCTCCCCGTTCGACAGTTCATACGGATGATATTGTGCCCAGGCGAACAGCACATGTTTGCCTTGGGGCGCCAAGGAATGGTCCATGGAAGAGAACGTCATCGCCAATACAGCCGGGTCTTTGGGCGGGCGGCCTCTGAGATAATCCAGATGTGCCTCGGTAAGGTATTGCCGCGAAGGACAGAGTAACTGCAGCGATTTATGACAATCAGCCACCCCGCGCTGATCGCTTTTGATTCCGGAATATTGTGGCAACTGATTGACGGCGTGCCGCACGATCATGCCGAAACCGTTGCCGACCCGGAGCTGACTGACTTTTTTCCGAACTGGTGCCGGACAAAGTTCCTGATCGAGCAAATGCTCCACGGCGGTTTTGATATGGCAAGCCATCACCACGGTGCCGGCTGTGAGCGTCTGTTTCTGTGTCTCCACAGTGAAGCGTGCCGGCGCTCCAGCCGGGGTGATCCGGCGCACGGGCGAATCGAGGAAGACTTCACCGCCAAAGGACTCGAACCGTTGTTGCAAGGCTTGAGTCAGGGCACCGCTACCGCCTTGAGCCCGCCATGCCCCATGTTTGTGAATCATGGAATGCCACCCGGCAAAGTCTCCCGTTGCCATCTCGGTAGGCGGCGGGCCACTTTGGGCGGCGAGCCAGGTCATCGCGGTGCGGACCGGTTCGCTGATGAAGGTCTCCTCGATTAACCGGCCATAGCTCCCCATCAATTGGCGCACGGTATCCATCGAGCTCCAGAGCTTGCGGGATTTCGGGCGGAAAAGGTTCCGTTTAAAAATCGATCCGAAGAGATTGCCAGGGCTAGGCGGTTTTTGGAAGACCTCGTAAACGCCATCGTTGAGTTCTTCCCATTGCTGATTGAATTTGCGGTAAGCCTCAGCATCTTCCGGGCTGATCTTGGCGATGCTCTGACAGGTTGCTTCGAGATCCCGATGAAAACTGATTCCGAGATTGGTGCCCGGAACGGGGTAATAAGCCCAAGGATCCATCTCCAAATAAGTGAGTCCGGCTTTTTCCAGCTCGAGTTCCTCAGCAATCCCGGTGGCTTTAAACATAATGTGCGCCGATGACCCGACATCGAACCGGTATCCCGGCAAGATTTCTTCCGTGCAAACGGCGCCACCCACGATCGGGCGCCGCTCCAACACAGCAGTCTTCATTCCGGCTCGGGCCAGGTAACAGGCGCAAATCAATCCATTATGTCCGGCTCCTACGACAACGGCGTCAAAATGCGGCATACCGACATCATGAGCACCCCATGATCAGAAGTCCAATCGTCCTTTTCTTTTGTCGCCGCCCTATGCCAAAGAGAGGTGTGCCGCGTCCGATCCAGCCGTTGCCTGTTCGCTTTTTCGAAACCGATCCAGTTACCTGCGCCCGTCGATTACTCGGAGCGCAATTGGTCTGGGACGGCTGTCGGGGGCGCATTGTCGAAACCGAAGCCTACGACGTGATCGGTGATCCGGCTTGCCACACCTTTTTCCGGGAAAAAGCGCGCCGGTTCGTCGAAGCACATTCTGCGGGCACGGCTTATGTTTATTTGAATTATGGGGTGCATTGGATGGCGAACGTCCTGGTAAAAGGCCGTCGCACCGGATTTATCCTGATCCGCGCTCTGGAACCGACCCAGGGATTGAAGGCCATGCAACAACGGCGCAACCAAGAGCGGCATGAAGCGCTTTGTTCCGGGCCAGGCAAGCTGACGCAGGCGCTCGGGATGACGGGGACCTTTCACGGACAACCGTTTCTGATCAATAAACGGCGTTGCCTGGCGGAAGGCACGGCGCCGGCGGTCATCACCGCTGATGTGCGAATCGGAATTTCGCGCGGTTGCGAATTGCCCTGGCGATTCCTCGACCTGGCCAGCCGGCATATCAGCGTAAAACCGCGCCAAAAATAAGGCCGGCTCCGGGATGAAACCGGAGCCGGCCTGGTAAAGTTCAAGAAACCCCAAGGGGTTGGCGGACAAGGCCCACCGTTGGATTACTTGGAGTAAGTGACTGTGGTTTGCGGAGCCGGCTGAGGCTTGCTCGCGCAAGCGCCAAGAGCGAGTGCCGAAACAGCGATAGCTGCAACTGCGAGAACACGGATGATCGTCATATAATTTTTCCCCTCCTTTCTGTAGCTAGATGCTTGGCGCCTATTAAGCGGGTTGTTTGGCAAACGGCAATGCGAAAATCGAACGATTACTCCGGCACAATGCAGACCGGGGTCCCAACCGAAACCATTGGGAAAAGCTGAATGATATCGTCATTCCGCATGCGCACACATCCGATGCTCGCCGGGGTCCCAATTCGTTCCTCCGCATTGGTCCCATGAATATACACGTACCGATCGCGAGTATTGGCATTCTCAGGCTCCAACCCTTCCAACCAGAGTATCCGGGTCAGGACCTGATCGGTTTCATCTTCGGGATTTCCCATCGCCCCGGTCCAACGGCGCCCTTTAAAAACCGCCCAGGCCGGCGCGGTTTCCCCGATTTTTTCACAGATGCGAAACCGGCCCGCGGGCGTTTTCCAGCTGCCCGACTCGCAGCCGACCCCATATTTCGAAGTCGAGACCGGGACCACCCAGTCGGGGTGCTCAGGACTGATCCAGCTGAGCTGTTGCTTGGCGACATCGACGATGATTCGTGGTCCTGCTTCTTGCGCCATGCCCAATTATGTTTATGATAACGGCCTTTTTCCAATGCAAAATCCGCCTCACATCGCGATCGTTGGCGCCACCGGAGCTGTCGGCATTGAATTGCTGCGCGTTCTGGAACGCCGGAATTTTCCCGTGGGTCCACTGACCCTGCTCGCTTCCTCGCGTAGCGCTGGGAAACAACTGCAGTTTCAAGGCCGATCCCATGAGGTGAAAACATTGACCCCCGAAGCTTTCGCCGGCGTGGATATTGCTTTATTCAGCGCCGGAGGCTCCATTTCCAAAGAATACGCCCCGCACGCGGTCAAAGCTGGCGCTGTGGTGGTCGACAATTCCTCGGCTTTCCGCATGGATACGGACGTGCCGCTGGTAATTCCGGAAATCAATGCTGACGCCGCCCGCCACCATCGCGGTATCATCGCCAACCCGAATTGCACCACGGCGGTTTCACTCATGGCCGTGGCACCGCTGCATCGTGTCTTTGGGTTGCGCACTCTTTTGGCGTCGAGTTACCAGGCGGTTTCGGGGTCCGGCGCCAAAGGTCCCGCTGAGTTGGAAGCCCAATTGCGGGCTTGGGCTGATGGTGGCTCCGCTCCAAACGAACTTTACCCCCACCCCATCGCGTTCAACGTGATTCCACGCATCGATTCCGCTGATCCCTCGGGTTATACCCGTGAAGAACTCAAAATGGTGCACGAAAGCCGTAAGATATTGAGTCTCCCGGATTTGCGCGCCTCGGTCACCTGCGTGCGAGTGCCGGTCATGCGCACCCATTCCGTCTCCATCACCGCGCAATTCGAGCGCCCCGTTTCTCTTCAAGCCGCCCGGGAAGCCTGGGACAAGGCGGCGGGGCTTGAAGTCATCGATGATCTCGACGCCGATGCTTACCCCACCCCACTCGCAGCTGAAGGCCATGATAATTGCTTTGTCGGACGCGCCCGCCTCGATCAGGCGCTGGATAATGCCCTGACGTTCTGGGTCGCTGGCGACCAATTACTTAAAGGAGCTGCATTGAATACTGTTCAGATCGCAGAATTGTTCGTATAAGCTCATGGTTTCACCCGATGGAGTTTGAGTCTTATTTAATAGAACGTCAAAAAATGGTCGAACGCGCCCTGGATCGCGCGGTGCCAAAAGCGACCACGAAACCAGTCACCATTCACAAGGCCATGCGGTATAGCCTTATGGCCGGAGGCAAACGCTTGCGGCCTATCCTTTGCCTGGCCGCCGCCGAAGCTTGTGGAGGGGCGCCCGAACCGGCGCTCCCGCTCGCGTGCGCCGTCGAATGCCTGCATACCTATTCCCTGGTCCACGACGACCTGCCTTCGATGGATAATGACGATTTTCGCCGAGGTAAACCGACCTGTCACAAGGTTTTCGGCGATGGCATGGCGATTCTCACGGGCGATGCTTTGCTCACGCTCGCATTCGACCTCGTCGCCCAGGCTGATAGCTGGCCGCGATACGACGTGCGCGCCTTGATTCGCGAAATGGCCGATGCTGCCGGCAGCCTCAAATTGATTGCCGGTCAAGTGGCCGATCTGGAAGGGGAAGGTAAACCGACTTCCAAAAACCAACTGCAATTCATTCACGAATGCAAAACCGCTGCGCTCTTGACCACCTCCATCCGGTTCGGAGCGATGTCAGCGAATGCCACCCCGAAAAAACTCGAGCACCTCACCACCTTCGGCCGCTCACTCGGACTTGCTTTTCAGGTCATCGACGACATTCTCGATGTGACGCAAACCACCGAAAAATTAGGGAAAAGCGCCGGCAAAGATGTCGCGGCGCAAAAGGCTACTTATCCCTCGGTCTTCGGATTGGAGACCTCTTACCGGAAGGCTAAGACCTTAACCAAACAAGCCCGCACCTCGTTGGAATCTTTCGGTAAGAAAGCGGCGCCGCTGCACGCCTTGGCGGATCACTTGTTGAACCGCGATTACTGAAAAGCGGCGGTCCCCAGGGTGCTTAGGGGAAACCGTTGGGTTGCAAACACTTCAAGCAAATGTATCGTGCCGCCACACATTTGCTTTCCGTTTGGCGCCCGTTCCCGGCCATCCATTTGCTCCATGCGCCCTGCCCGATTCCCATTCTCAAATCTGCTCATCGCTTCGCTGCTATTTTTCGCGAGCGGAACCCGGCAGATAATTCGGGCCGAAGAGGCGCCCATCGCGATCAAGATTGCGGATGCCGCAACCCACGTGACGGCGGCGCAAGTCAACTTGTCCGTCGAGAATCTGAAGGTGGTGAAGGGCGAGCTGGTCGGCAACTATTCGATTAGTGTGCCGCTCCTGAAATCGAAATTCGAAAAAGGACGAATCATCCTGCCTCTATCAAAGGAGTTGCAAGCCTATATCCGCAACGGGGGGACCGTTACCGGAAGCGGCATTGCAGAAGAAGGTTCCCAAACCGGCAGCCGCAAGATCGACGCGCGTTTTTCCGCTTACGACGACGACACAAACGGAGGCAGCCTTCGTTTGACGATCGATACTGGTGAGAGAGTCATGGTGTTCGATTCGAGTTACCAAGTAAGTGGCATCGATTTAGCCGCGGACTGAATCAAAGCAGCTGATGATTCTCTCGGTCCAGGCTGAATCCTGACGGCTCAACTATTCCGCTCATCGTGCAGCACCTGATCAATGATAATGGCGGTGCAGAGAATGGAAACGTCATCTTCATCATCGACGATATCCACACCATAAACGTCTTGGAATGAGAAGAATTGCTTGCTCACTTGAGCCACCTGACATCAGCCCCGTTCCCGAGCCCCTTCCTTGTTGCCTCATTCCAGGAAGCGAATAGGATGATGGGTTGGACGACTTGAAACAACAATTACGGGATCGGGCCGCTGAGCTGGGGTTTGGCCTTTTTGGCGTGACCTCTGCGGTCCGCGCCCCTCACGCCGATGCGTTCCAGGCCTGGCTGGAGGCCGGTTATCACGCCGATATGGGCTGGATGACACGCAATCCGGAACGACGCTCCGATCCAACCCTTGTGCTGCCGGGCGCCCAATCGGTGGTGATGCTCGGGATGGACTATTACCAGGGGGCTCCTGCCCGCCATCAAGCTGGCCGGATCGCTCGATACGCTTGGGGTCAAGACTATCATGATCGTATCGAGGACCAGTTGAAAGAATTGGCCGCGTTGTTGGAACAGGCTGGCGGCACCCAGAAATGTTATGTCGACACGGGGCCGATGTTGGAGCGCGATTTCGCCTCGGAAGCTGGTCTGGGCTGGCAGGGCAAGAGCACGATGCTCATTCACCCCAAGCGCGGCACCTGGTTCTTTCTTGCCTGCATCATCACTACGTTGCCGCTCGCACTTGATTCGGCTGAGCCGGATCACTGCGGCCGATGTCGCCGTTGCATCGACGCCTGCCCGACCGGCGCGATACTCGAGGGGCGCCGACTCGACGCGAATCGTTGTATTTCCTGGCTGACCATTGAGAACAAGGGCGTTATCCCGCTAGAATTCCGACGAGCCATCGGGGACCGGTTATATGGTTGCGACGAGTGTCTCGATGTCTGTCCCTGGAACCGGTTCGCCCAGGAATCTCAAGAAGCGACGTTTACCATGCCGGACTGGTTGAGGCGCCTTCCTGCACGCGACTTTCTCTCTTGGGACGATGCGACCTTCCGCGATAAATTTCGGGGGTCACCGATTAAACGGATCAAGCGTCATCGATTTCTGCGCAACGTCTGTGTGGTGCTGGGCAATGTCGGGACCGTTGATGATCTACCGGCTCTCGAGCAAGCGGTGCGGACGGAGGAACCCATGGTTGCCGAACACGCGGAATGGGCAATCGCGGAGATTGAATCGCGTCACGGGAATGACTCCCGCACCTTCTGACTTGCCAAACGGATGCTTTTTCCGATTTAAAATACGCGCAAAGGGCAGGGTTTCATTCACCTGCTGTCTTCCACTTCCATGAAAGCCTCGTCGCGTCCTCTTCTGGCCACTCCCCTGCTCACTTTTGCATTCTTGGCTATTGCCCCTGCCCTTCCTCTTCAGGGCGCGGCGCTGCAACAGGCTGAGATTACTCGTATTTACAATCAAGTCTCCGTCATTGCCCCAGGGGGGGCGCCGAAACCGGCGGAGGTGAGTGAAACCATTCGCGGTTCGCAAGCCGTGCAGACGGGGGTGCAATCACGTGCGGAACTCAAATTCACCGATCAAACGTTGACCCGATTGGGCGCCAATACCGTTTTCTCATTCAACCAAGGCACGAGGGACATGGAGTTAAATAGTGGCACCATGCTCTTGCAGGTGCCAAAAAGTGCCGGAGGGGCGGAGATTCGAACAGCCTCGGTCACGGCTGCGGTGACCGGCACCACGGTCTTGGTCGAATACACAACAAATCCGAATGGCTATGCCAAATTCACCGTGTTGGAGGGCACGATGCGGCTGTTTCTCAAGGATCGCCCCGGCGAATCCATCCTCCTGCAACCGGGCGACATGGTGATCATGCGACCCAATGCGATGCGAATTCCCGATCCGGTGAAAATTGACCTCAAAAAGCTGGTCGCCACTTCAGGGCTTCTCGAGGGCTTCGACGAGACCGGCAACGAAGAGGAACTGACCGAAGCCGTGCGCGAACAGGAAACCGAAATTCGCGACGGCCAACTGATTGATACCAACGTTATCATTTTGGGCAAAGGGAACCGGGCGCATATCGCGAGCGACGAGCTCTTGACTTTGTTGGATGAACGATTCCAACAAGGCGAGACTCGAATTGAACGCGCCATCCCAGTCGTGCCCCCCGGGCCACCGATTCCAGACGAATTGATCAAGGAAGGCATTCCGCCGGTCATCGACAGCGATCCCTATATCGTCAATGCCACGACGGAAGTCATTACCGACCCGATCATCACCACCAACGGGGTCTCAGACTTCGGGACGATATTCAACCCGGCCGTGGAACCGATCAGCTCCATCTTCATTACCTCTTCGCCAGTCGACAGTCTTTTGACCCTCGACATGAATTCCCCGTTTCAAGACGCTTTTGCCCTGTTCCGTTTCCAATCACTGGTCCTTGATGGCGGTTTTGCGGTCGACACCTTTGAAGGGCCGACCAAGCTGGTCTTTGTCGGGATCAACGCGATTGATGTCATCAGCGATGTCGATTTGAGTGGCACGTTGCTCGATAGCTTCGGACTCTTCGCAGATGCCGGCCCGCTAACGATCAATGCCGGTGCAGGGATCTTCATGAATAGCGGGCAGAATCTAGCGTTGCTCAGTCGCAATGGCGATTTGAATGTTGACGGTGATTTGGTTGCTGGCTCGATCTCAGTGCTTGGCAATCAGCAGATGGAGATCGGGAGTTTGAATTCCACCATCAGCACGCCGCTTTTTTCGGGTCGTTCGATTGGGGGGCAGCTCTATAATGGCCGCTTTATCGTGGGAGAATTCATGGCCCTCTCGGAGGCGGGCAGAATTAATTTCATAGGAGCCGGCAGCATTGACCGAGCACAGTTGTTTGGTCCTGAAGTGCGATTCGCGCCTGGGGAAGGGACTGCTCAGAGCCTCACATTGAACAACCTTCTGATCGACGCCAGCAACCGAATCGAGGTCCGCTCTGCTGGCAGTCATGATCTTGGCATGGTAGTCCTCGACGCTCCTCAAATCGCTTTCAATGGTAACACGCCCTTCGCTCCGGATACACTCACTCTCATCACGGAAACGCTGCCTTCGAGCACGATCGGACTCGCGCCAACCAATTTCTTTTTGCAGGCCCCGTCCGTCACCGGCGACATCAACGGAATTCCCCTCGATTACAGCCGGGTGCAAAATATCGATCTCCAGTTGCTCGGGCTGACAGCCTCCACCGATTTCCTCGTCCCATTGGATGGCAAAAATTTCAGGCTGCGGCTTGGTTCCGAAGGGATCCAAGCGGATGGCACCCAGCTTGGGGACTTTACCCAAGTCGGTGTGCTGCCAGGCGGCGATATCCGGGCCCGAGCACTCTTTACTCAGAATCTTGTGGTTGAGGGGGGGAATCTCTACCTGGATTCCCTCAATGCCGACATGGTGAACGTCAACGGGGCCGCGATCGTGCAACGCATTCGCGGGTTTAGCACTAATCCCACCAGCTTCAATTTCACCGGCCCCGTCGCTATGACCGGCAACCAAGGCATTGGTGTGGGCAGTGCCTCCTTTACGGCGTCTGAGCTAAATTTGGCCAACGGCTCCTTAATGGCTGGCAACGTCACCATCACGAACCGCGATCTGTGGGGGAAGGCGAACGTCGATGTCAACAATCTTTCCGTCGCGGGCGCAATTAATCTCGACGGTAATCTTCGGGCGCAAAATTCCATCAATGCCAACTTCATTGATGTCGGTGGTATTATCCAAATCGGGTCGAGTCTGACATCAAATATCGGAGTGAATGCCGATAGCATCCAACCGGTCAGTGGCACCACCGGACCTTATACCATCACCAGCCCGACCCTTGTCCTTCCGAATGGACTGGCTTTCTCTGGAACGGATGGGTCACCGGGAGGCAATGGTCCGACGGTGCAACTGAATATGCAAAGTTTCTTAACCGGAACGGGCACGGGTCAGGTGAGTGGCGCTACCGTACAGGGCGGGGATGATACCGTCGGCTCGAATCCGGGCGCTGGCGGTTCTCTGCTAGTGAACGCCAGTAATACAATCCAAGTCGGATTCGGCACCGTCATCGATGCGCGTCCCGGCTCTCCAGCCACAACAGTCCCTGCCTCCGGCAAAGGAGGTAGGATCCGTTTACAGTCCCAAAATGGAGCGATCAATGTGAGTGGTTCGGTGCAAGCCAGCGATTCCATGAGCGATGTCGGCGGCATCATTGAATTAATCGCCAACAATTCGGCCTCGGTGACGCTGGCAAGCACCGGTGCCCTGAACGCGGCGTTGAGTGCTTCAGGCACGGGACCAAGTGGCCGAGTGATGGTGGAGGTCAATTCGGGCACCGCGGAAATCAATGGCAGCATCAATGCCGCCAACGGCCAGGTCGTCGTTCAAAACAACGCAAACATGGGTGGCGGCGGGATTCCATCCATCGACATTCAAAACAACGCCTCGATCACCGCCGATATCGTGAAGATTGGGGCGTTGGCTACGGAGGGCGTGTTGCAGGTCCAAGCCGGTTCCACCATCACCGGAAATTCACAGGTGACGCTGTATGGAGGCGCGAATCCCGGCGGCGCCATCAACTTCGTCGGGGCAGGCAACGTCAACATCAACTCCGCGCTGACCATCATGCGCGCTAATGCCGTCAACGTGGATATGGGCACCACCGTGAACGTCGGCGGTTTCTTTGGGGCGCCCGACACCATCAAGATCTTTGCCGATCAACGTAACTTCAGCATTCCTGGCCATGGAAACATCCAACTCAACGGCGATGTGATCCCGAATACCATCGGCAGCGGGTCGTTCACCGGAGGCGATTACCAAGTCGGCTCTTACAACGATGGCAGCGCCTACCCCTTCTGATCCCCCTTCTCCCCATCCGGGAAACGCGACGCCTGGGCTTGATTTAAACGTGGTTTGGGTCATAAATAGGTCGCGAAGTGCCAATTCCGTTTAACGCGGCCTTCAAGAAGTGAGGAAACCAGGCGAAATCATATCATGTTACAAATGCGGAAATTTAATGCGTTGTGGGCGGGCATAGTGGTCGCCATCAGTTTTACCGGCGAGACTGGAGCGGCCAACCTACAGAGCGCGGATATCACTCGGATTTATAACCGAGTCGAAGTGTTGAAGCCCGGCAGTCAGGCGAAACCAGCCGCAGTCAACGACACCGTCACCGGAGCGGAAGCTGTTCGCACCGGCGCCCAATCCCGGGCGGAACTGATGTTCACCGATAAGACCCTGACTCGATTGGGAGCCAACACCGTCTTTACCTTTCAACAAGGCACTCGCGATATGGAACTCAACGGCGGCACCATGCTGTTGCAAGTTCCGAAAAATGTCGGCGGCGCCCAGATCCGAACCGCAGCAGTGACGGCAGCCGTCACCGGCACCACGGTCCTCGTCGAATATACGACTCAGCAAAACGGATACTGCAAATTCACCGTCCTGGAAGGCACCATGCGCCTTTTCCTCAAGGATCGTCCGGGTGAATCGATTTTGCTGGAACCGGGCGATATGATCATCATGCGGCCGAACGCTCGCCGCATCCCCGATCCGGTCAAAATTGATCTTAAGAAATTGATCGCGACCTCGCGGCTCCTGAATGGTTTTGCTGATACAGAAAACGAAGAGGAATTGGCCGAAGCCATCCAGGAACAGGAGAAGGAGATCAAGGATGGCAACCTCCTCGACACCAATATTATCCTCATCGGCAAAGGCAACCGGGCTCATTTCGCAAATGACGAATTACTCGACTTACTTGATGAACGGTTCTCCCAAGGTGAAAGCCAATTTGTCGCTCAATTCAGTCTGACCCCACCCGCCTTTTCGGATCCAACACCGATTCCCTTGGCCCCGACTCCGATCCCCTCACCTGCCCCGACTCCGAACCCCAATCCTACCCCGGTTCCCACGCCTATACCGCCGGAGAAATTTTTGATCCCGGATACCATCGCTGGTTCTCCTTACATTATCGATGGTGCCACTACCGTCATCACCGATCCGTTTATTGTCCGCAATGGCGTGACAGTCTCCGGCGGAATTATAGATCCGACCAACATCCCACCCGCCACGCTCTTCCCGATGGCATCGACGAACACCACCCTATTCGACGATCAATTCGCTCTCTTCAAATTCGATTCCCTTGAAATCCGGGAAACCTTCATGGTCGATACGGTGGGAGGCCCAACCCGTTTGCTATTGGAGGCAGCCAATGGGCTCGACGTGACCGGTCCGGTTGATCTTACCGGCACGAATCTCACCGCGCTCGGCCTGTTCAATCAATCGGGTAGCCTGCACCTGCAATCTGGAAGCGCCTTTGATTTGGCTTCAGGACAGCTCCTGCAAATCAATTCGAACGACACCTCCGAGCCGCTCCTCCTCAATGCCAGCATCTTCGGCAGTGGTG